>ERZ835080.2186-NODE-2186-length-10954-cov-13.005964_pt1 | contig 10954 bp, 15 predicted proteins | sample MGYA00519688_ERZ835080 | MGnify/ENA primary metagenome ERZ835080 (study PRJEB31850, sample SAMEA3708770) | human gut metagenome | biome: human gut; feature: human-associated habitat; material: faeces | place: China | collected 2014 ... | reverse complement strand
AAAAGGAGCTTTGAATAGACAAATTAATAAAGCAACAAAAAAGAATGAATCATGAGTGATAATGCAATAGATAGATTAAAGGAAATGGTTAACAAACCGTTCCTTTATCAGAATGAAGAAATTGTAATTCTCAACTACTGTGACGGTACCGGTGATGATGGAACAGAAGTTGAAATATACTTGAACAATGGCAAAGTACTGATATTTAGTATGTTTGATTTAGCTTCCAAGTTGAACCGTTTCCGGTCGATAACAAATACAGTTGTTGTATTGGCAAATGAACGGTTGAATAAGGTATCTACTGTGAATCCTACTATCTTACAGGATATGAGAGACTTGGTTTTACAACAAATAAAGGACGTGAAAGAAGATCCTAATAAAGTAAATCAAGCCAAACAGGTTTTTCAAGGTGTCAATACTCTTATTAACCTTGCTAAAACAGAACTGGAATACAGGAAATATATGGATACAACGGACCCTATAAATAAGTAATTGCATGTTGACAGATAAAGAAAGAGAGGTCATTGAAGTTTCCTGTAAACTGCATAATTTATTTTGTAATCTCCCTGTGTTTCATGTATCAGATATCAGAGAGGAAGTCATACATATTCATGCGATCCAAAATATGATAATGGCTCGTGAGGCATACAGGAGCAATCCGAAAATGTTCCCTATTAAAAATGGGCATCCCAATAATATGCCAATAGGTATTCTTGCTACTACTCCCATGAATTTTGTGAGTTTTGATAATATTCCTATGGCCAGTGAAAAACGTATTCATCTCCAAAAGTATAGAATGAAAAAATTAAGAATAAAAAAAGTAGATGCTACTTACTTTAGTCTTTCTAAGTATATGCGTTTAGAAGGGCAATTTCAAGCAAAGAATTTCCAGACTGCCTATTTCTTGCAAGTTAGGATATTAGGTTTTTGGTTTACAATTCAAACGTATATTTCCATTGATAGTAATTACGCTTTGCTTTGTGCAACTGAAGCGATGGAAAAGCTACAAGAAAAACTTTAATTATCATGTGTATGTATAAAAGGACTATTTACAGATTCCATATAAGGGACCAGCCTGCATCAAACAGTGTGAGATTATTATTAGTCTAACAATTTAACCTAATCATTTATGATAACATTGAATAAGTTGGCCCCTAAAATATTAAAGATTATAGAGCGCCGCTTTCATCTGAATGATAATACTTCTAAAAAGGCTTTCAGTTTAAAAATATCTGCTGCCTGGAGGAAGTTTGATGAATTATCAGAATTACCATGCGACGATATAAAAGACCATCCGGAATATAAAAAGAGAGCTGCTGATATTATAATAGTTACCGTTGCTTTTCTAAAACATTACGGATGTAAGGATATCGAGGCTGAAATTAAGAGAGCAATTGATTTGCTTTCTGATGAGTCAGAAAGATGTGATTAAGGTGTTGTTACTGACTGTTTGTGTTGTTGATTTTAATGCAGTTTGTTATGACAGAGACAATTCAAGTCTGCCTACTTGATTTTAATAAAGGGCAGCTCACGGGATTACCGAAGAATCCGCGCTTTTTCCGTGACTATCGCTTTGAAGCGATGAAGAAAAGCATTCAGGATTCGCCTGAAATGCTTGAACTTAGGGAACTTATAATATTTCCCTATAATGATGGTCGGTATATTGTCGTTTGTGGCAATTTACGTTTGCGTGCATGTAAGGAGCTTGGTTACAAAGAGCTTCCATGTAAGGTCCTGGCACCTGATACCCCTGTTAAGAAGTTGAGAGAGTATGCTACAAAGGATAACGTCAATTTCGGTGAGAATGATTTGGACGTTATGGAAAATGAATGGAATAAAGCAGAACTCCAAGACTGGGGTATCGAGTTCGGGCCGGAGAAGAAGGAGGATGAATTTAAAGAGCGCTTCGATGCCATCACAGATGATACAGCCATTTACCCCCTTATTCCTAAATATGACGAAAAGCATGAGTTGTTTATCATAACCTCAAGCAATGAGGTAGATAGTAATTGGCTTCGTGAAAGGCTGGATATGCAGCACATGAAGTCGTACAAGACCGGGAAAGTAAGTAAGAGTAATGTAATCGACATAAAAGATGTTCGCCATGCCTTGCAAAATAGTAATACCAAGTCATAAGCGCCATGACCGGGTGTTCGCTAAAAAGTTGGTGAACGATCCTATCATTTGCGTTGCTGAAAGTCAAGCTGACTTGTACCAGCAGTTTAACCCGGAATGTGAAATAGTTACTCATCCGGACGATGTAATCGGCCTCATCCCTAAACGTAATTGGATGGCGAAACATTTTGGCGAACTCTTCATGCTCGACGATGATGTTCATGCCTGTAAAGCGATCTATGCAGAAAAAGGTGAACCGTGCCGGGTGAAAGATAAGGATAGAATCACCAATATTATTCAATCTCTATTTGAGATTGCTAGTATGATGGACGTGCATTTGTTTGGTTTCACTTCCCGGATATCTCCTGTTATGTATGACGAAACCGGCTTTCTTTCCCTGTCTAAAATGATAACCGGTTGCAGTTATGGAGTAATCTATAACAAGAACACTTGGTGGAATGAAGAGATACGTTTAAAAGAAGATTTTTGGATTTCCTGTTATATGAAGTACAAAGAGCGTAAGATTTTAACCGATCTGCGTTATAATTTTGAGCAAAAGAGCACATTTGTGAACGCTGGTGGTCTTGCTTCGATCAGGAATCAGGAAGAAGAACGCAAATCTATTCTTTTCATCAAAAAGAACTTCGGTGATAGTATCCAGCTCAAGAGTGCGACGAATAATGGAAAGGATAAGACGAAGCAGCTTGTACAGTATAATATATCCTGCAAATTCAAGTTCTAATAACCTGTAAAAAAGGCGTTTAAATGGCGTTCAATCTGTTTGCTATATCCGTCTTTTTTAGCTAAATTTACTGATGTAATCAATTAAAAGTCAAACCATTAAATTAGAATTATGATTATTAGAACAGTTTGCGGATATGATTTCTTCGAGGTGAGTTCTGCAATGCAAAAAGCGATCCGGCGAGCCGATACCGGGGTAGCCGGCTTTTTTGCCTTGGAATTATGGGCGAGTGGATACCGCGACTATGTGTGGAAGCGTTTATATACCATTAGTGCAGAGGATTGCTTCGGTATCATAACAAAAGAGATAGAAGCATTATGGCAAGGTCATGAGCTGGTAAATAAAAATGCTACTGCCCCCAAAGGCAGGATATTTGTCAGCAAAGCGGTTATTCTTCTTTGTGAATGTAGGAAGAACCGGGATGCAGATCATTTGCAGAACTTTATTTATGACAGAAGAGATGTTGACATAGAAAAATGGATAGATGATGTTAGACGTTATCCTATTGCCATCCCAGTATATACTTTTGATGTACATACAAGGAAAGGGAAAAAGCAAGGTAGGACCAAAGAAGAGTTTTTCCGGGAAGAATTTGAAGCGTTACAGCCGCGAGTTCCCGGATTATTTGATGATTTGCTTCCTACTGATAAGTCGAAGTAATGATAAGACCACAGTTTAGGCTGTGGTCTTTCAATTTTATAAAAGTCAAACCAAATTAAACCAAAGAATTATGAACAGAAAAGAAAGGCAGGAAGCAAGAGCTGATAGATTCAGAGAACTTGCAAGGAAAAGTAACGAAGCTGCAGATGTAGCTTGCAGGCAATCGTCAGAAATGGCAAGTATTATTCCAATGGGACAACCTGTGCACGGGTTAGCAGATCGTAAATATCGGGATAAAATAGGGGCCAAAATGGATAAAAGTATTGAGCTTTCCAAGAAGGCAGAGTACTTTGCACAGAAAGCGGAAGCTACTGAAAATAATAGCTCCATTTATTTAGGAGATGATGACGCAGTAGACAGATTGCAAGAAAAGGTCGATGCGTTAGAGAAAGCTCAAGGAATGATGAAAGCTGCTAATAAGATAGTTAGAAGTAAAAAACTAAATGATATTGCGAAGGTTGAACAACTGCAAACTTTAGGCTTTTCAGAGAATAAAGCTATCGAGCTAACTAAGCCTGACCGTTATGGTGAGTATGGTTTTCCTTCTTATATGCTTTCTAATAATAATGCACGTATCCGGGATGCGAAGCAGCGTCGTGATCGAGCAAGAAAGCTAAAAGAGACAGAAGATAAAGAATACACTATCAGTGGTGTACGTGTCGTTGAGAATGCTAAAGAGAACCGTCTGCAGTTATTTTTTGCCGGTATTCCGAGTAAGGAAATCCGGTCACAGTTGAAAGAAAATAATACTTTTAGGTGGACTCCCTCTATTGGTTGCTGGCAGTCATACCTCAATCGTTGGTGTATAGAGCGTGCGAAAGTTATCTTAAATTCAATTACTGAATAATTATGGGGGAGTTGTCAAGAGAAGCCTCATTACAAAGGGTAATGAGGGCATCAGGTCGTGTACCTGTTCAATGTTCATGTAGCATTTGTAAACAACAATGTCATACTCCTTGTCTTGGTACTCCTGATGATATTGAAAGGATTATTGATGCAGGTTACGCAGATAGATTGGAACTGACAAATTGGGCTACCGGTATCTTTTTAGGAGTTATCAATGTTGCTGTTCCAATGATTCAACCTGTTGCTGGCAAAGAGTATTGTGCTTTCTTTGAAAATGGGTTATGTATTTTACATGATAAGAATTTGAAACCAACTGAAGGACGTTTATCTCACCATACGGTAAGGAAAGATAATTTTAATCCAGTTATGAGTCTTGCTTGGAACGTTGCAAAAGAATGGATGATGACTGATAATATGGAGGTAATTTCTCGTGTGTTAAATAAGTTTCAAAATAAACGAAGGCTATGAGTACACATTCATTTGTACGTGTTGATTGCAAAGCATTTGCGAAATGTGGAGTAAAATCCCTTTCGCATTGCCGTCGATATCGCGGTGAAGATAATTATTGTAAGGGATGTACTCTTATTCGTCGTAAACCTCGAAATAGAAAGTTTGATGCAGGTGGTAGAGAGATGAAAAAATGTACCCATTGCGGCCACTATTTCTACCTCAATCGGTTTTACGCAAATACGATTACTTCGCATGGAAAAAAATACCGGTGTTTATCGTCATGGTGCCGTATGTGTATGTCACAGGTTAATAGCGAGAGGGCAAAGCAAAAAAAAGGACTCACCTAATAATAAGTTTCTTGTATGAGATATTATGCTTCAGTTAGTTTTGGCAAGGATTCTTTGGCAATGCTTTTCATGCTAATAGAAAAAGGATATCAGTTGGATGAAGTCGTTTTCTATGATACAGGTATGGAATTTCAGGCAATCTATAACACTCGTGATGCTGTTCTTCCAATTCTTAAAAAACTTGGCATTAAATATACAGAACTGCATCCGGAGCAACCTTTTCTTTGGACAATGTTTGAAAGGCCGGTTAAGAAAAAAGGGACCAATATTATCCATAAAAAAGGATATAGTTGGTGTGGGGGAACATGCCGGTGGGGAACGAGTGAAAAACTTCGTGCGTTGAAAGCTCACACAAAAGATGGAATTGATTATGTCGGTATTGCTGCCGATGAGATGCATCGCTTTGAAAAAGAAAATCGGGCTAATCGGGTTTTACCACTTCGTGACTGGGGGGTTACAGAAGCAGATGCACTCCAGTACTGTTATACAAAAGGCTTTGTTTGGTGTGAGGATGGAGTAAGGCTATATGAACTACTTGATCGTGTGAGTTGCTGGTGTTGTGGAAATAAGAACTTGAAGGAGTTGAAGAATATATATTTGCACCTTCCATGGTATTGGAAAAAGCTGAAAGAGCTTCAGCTAAACACTGATAGGCCTTATAGGCGTAATAGTGGAGAAACCATTTTTGATTTAGAGGAAAGATTTAAACGTGAAATGCAACAAAAATAGTTATTATGATTCCCTTATGTATAAATGGAAAAGATTATTATGATCGAGAAGAAGCACTTGCTGCCTGGTTCGAGGAATGGTTAATGAAACAAGACTTTGAGCAAGATCTTATTGATCGAGAGCTGGAGCTTGAATATCGAAAGACTCATCCTGATTGGAACACTCCTTATGTGATGTATGGTGTTCGTAAAAAACATAAGTGTATCCAAAAGAATGAAATTGCCGTGTTTTATGACTTGTTACCGAGACAAAAGCGTGCTCGTACTGCTGAAACACATTGGTATAAAGTATTGTACAAGAGAAAGGCCACTCCTGAAGAAGTTGAGTCACTCAAGGCTGGGGAATATACCCGTAGATATTTGGTGTATTCCCTGTTTATTGAGAAGAAAATGACTCTTGACAAGGCTTTATCTCTTATAGTTGCCGATGATAAATTATTAGGAATTGCGGATAATACCATCTCTGAAATTGTAACAGCCTTTGAGACTTTCTTTAACCGTCAATTTAGAATTTATAAACCCGAGTTTACAACTCAACTTAATTTATTTACAGAGTAATATGAAAACAACAATTATTTCATGTGTGATTTTGTTTGTGTTCCTGCTATATGTAGGGCACTTGTCTATAACAATCAAGCCGTTTGCGGTTCAGCTTCCGTACTGGCATCGTTCACTCGGGCTGTTTCTGTTGATCCTCTCTTTTATAGTATATAATGCCGGTGAACGTGCAAAAGGGTACATTGATGGGATGAAAGAAGGGGAAAGAATTGTACTTGAATTGTTGAAGAAAAAGACTGAATGAAAATGGCGTTAAAAAGGCGAAGTTTCTGTTTGCTAAACTTGTCAATAAAAGATAACTTTATAGATGTAAGGAATTAAAAGTCAAACCAATATAACTAAAATTATGACCTGGAAAGAAATTAAAAATATCATCAATAATATGGATGGTAGTGAATTAGAAAGTGAAGCTAAATTTTTGAAGAATGGAAATACATTAGTTACTATTTCGTTGGAAAAAACTGATGAAGAACATTACACAAATTCAGAATGGGGACAATATACGGTACCTAAATCCTCTATGAGTGTAGAGGATATACAAGAAGAAAATACTCGTCTTTGTATCAAAGAAGGCGAATTTTATTTTTGGGAAGAATATGAGGTATAATTATGGGATGGGGATTTTTTATATGTCAGACTGATTGCAAGAACCGAAAGAGACTAACCGAATTTTGGTTACACAAAAATTTTATCGGTGTACATTATCATGGCTGGGTTGATTTAAACCAGAAGAATTTAGCAGAATCGTGTACAAGGCATAGAAAGTTTAAAGATAGTTACTACATAGCAATGGAAACTATAATACCATTCTATGTAATTAAAAAGGTAATATTTTCTCCACGGGTTCTTTGGGAATTAGCAAAGTGGTTTATCAGAGCTTGGAGATATAACAATCGGAATAAATAACTCTCATAAGAAAAATAATGAATATTGGATTAATAGACGTTGACGGGCACAACTTTCCTAACTTCGCTCTTATGCGTGTATCTGCATATCATAAGGCGAGAGGTGACCAAGTGGAATGGGCTACCCCTTTCAATCAATATGACAAGGTATTGGCAAGCAAAGTGTTTACTTTCACTCCTGACTTTAATTACTTGACTTTACAAGCTGATATAATAGAGAAAGGAGGAACTGGCTATAACATTGCAAGCAGGCTTTCTGATGATGTAGAAAACAGTTTGTTGATGGATTACTCCATTTACCCCCAGTATCCTTTCTCTATTCAGTTCTTTAGCCGGGGCTGCATCCGTAAATGTCCGTTTTGTTTGGTTCGTGAAAAAGAGGGATATATCCGGGCAGTTCCCCCAGTTAATCTAAATCCACAGGGAAAATGGATTGAGGTACTGGACAATAACTTTTTTGCAAACCCGGAATGGCAGGATGCGATCAATTACTTACAGAAGAAAGGGCAAATGGTTAATTTGCACGGTGTTGATGTACGCATTATGAATGAGGAACAGGCTTTTTATTTGAGTAAGTTGAAATTGAAAAGAAGAATCCACATCGCTTGGGATTTGCCGGAGATTGACCTTACAGAAAAATTGAGAGAAGTGACTAAATATATCAAGCCTCGTAATTTGTCTTGTTATGTCTTAGTAGGTTTTAACTCCACAGTAGAACAGGATATGTATCGACTAAATAGGCTTAAAGAGTTAGGAATTTCTCCTTTTGTACAGCCATACCGGGATTTTAATAATGGTCGCAAACCGACTTTATATGAAAAGGATATTGCACAATGGGCTAACAAGCATCAGATATTTAAATCTTGTGATTTTGCTGACTTTTCTCCAAGACGGGGATTTAAATGTAATTATTATCTAAAACAGAATAAAAATGAGTGAAATAAAGTTTAGATATAAATTTGATTCAAACGCCTATGTTGTGGATGAATCATATTTTCTTAAAATAGAACGAATGGCAAAAATGAATGGTGAGAAAATAGAAAAACTTGCCGAAAAGAAATTCAGGAACTATCTCAATGATGGTATGAATCCTATTAAACTGGAATTTAGAATAAGAGGTGTTGAGGAGCTTGTAGGGCATAGCGTTATAACTGAATTGAATTATGGGGAAAGGGGGTATCCGATGTCTGTTCCAGAAAGGATAAAGTATGCAATCGTTGATGATATTGCAGGCTATGTAGAAGAGAGATTTAAGTATTACAAAGATGATTGTCAAATACTTTTTGACAAGATGTATAGAAAGCATGAAGAAAGAATTAAAAAGAAAATTCGATTTTGGAAATATCTTTTTGCCATTACCTTTTTCATGTTGCTAATCGAATGTATTTGTAGAATAGTTCAATAAAAAATAGTTATGAATAAAACCTTATGGTGTATAGGTAACCGTAATGGATAATGAGTACAAGTAATAATTCTAAAAGTGGTGGTATTGGGTTTTGTGGACTTCTTACAATCGCCTTTATAGTATTGAGAAACTAATGAATTACATTAATTGGTCTTGGTTGTGGGTACTGTCTCCGATTTGGATTCCTATCGCCGCAATCCTGATTATAGTTCTTTTGGTTGTCATATTGAAAGTAAAGTTCCAGTCAAAAGCAAAACAAAAAATAGAAGAATCAGGTTTTACGGCAAAGATTAAGAAACTTCAGGAGGACCAAGAAAGAATGAGAGCAAATAGAGAGCGTAATAATGCAGATAAATGAAGGCAATAACAATAAAACAACCGTGGGCATCTTTGATAGCCCACGGTATCAAGGATATTGAGAATCGGAACTGGCGAACAAATTTCCGTGGACGTGTACTGATACATTCAAGTGCAAAGGGTGATATTGCCAATTTTGGATGCTTACAGCCAAACCAAAGACTAAAGGTGCTTAATACACCTATGAGTCGTATAGGTTTCAACGATCTTCCTTTTGGCTCCATCATCGGTAGTGTGGAGATTGTAGACTGTGTGCAGAACTATGCATCTGTTTGGGCTGATAAAGGTGTGTATAATTGGGTGCTTTCCAATGCTGTATTATTCTCGGAACCTATACCTGCAAAGGGAAAACTTTCTTTCTGGGATTTTGATGGACTGAAAGAAGTTACAATCGAGTGTCCGGAATGTGGCAGCCGCGAAATCGCTATTGAAGATTACACGACAGCTCCATATCCAACGTATTTACATAGTTGCAATAAATGCGGTTATGTGATCATGGAAAGTGAGTGGGAAGTAGTATCCACATAGTTTACCTGTGATTAGTCTTTGAGTTCATTATCATTCTGTATTCGCAGTCTAATAGTCCGTTTATGCGAGGCTTATGAATAATATGTGATTCCGGATATTTTCTAAGTATTCCATTTTGTAGGAACCTAATAGTTTGATTTTGTTCTCTGATTACCACACTTAGTATTACGATGATAAAGATTAGTACTATATACCCAAAGGTGATTAAGTACACTATTTCTCTATTGAAATAGAAGAAGCTTTTGAATGATCTAAAGTTACTCATGTTTTGTATGTTAAAAATAAAAACGTGCCCAATTCAATAAATACACCCTTCGTAGAGGTGCGGCAAACAACCCAAGTAAGGAAGCATAGATATTAAACGGGCACGCATATTTGTGATAATACAAAACGCGAACACCGTTCAATCTATCACCTTACTTTGTTGAAAATTGCCGCTTTCTACAAAGGAGAGACTGAACGTCACAATGATACCTATTTGGTATCTGCCGCAAATATAACTAATTCTTTAAATTAATGTTGAACCTGGGTGCGTCTTTTTAAGATGCGCCCTTTATTTTTTGTGATGATGAAGAAAATAATTGTAACTGGTAGCGAGGGTTTTATTGGTAAAGCTCTTTGCCGGGAATTGTCAAAAAGAGGTGTTGAAGTCATTGGTATTGACCGAAAGAACGGAACTGAAGCATCAAATGTTCATGAACTTTTGAAAAAAGGTGATATCGACTGCGTATTTCACCTTGCAGCACAAACAAGTGTTTTCAATGAAAATTTGGAGCAGATCCGGAAAGATAACATTGATACCTTTATGAGTGTTGCCAATGCCTGTAACCTATACCGGGTGAAGTTGGTGTACGCCAGCTCGTCAACAGCGAATCCTGTGAACACTACTTCCATGTATGGAATAAGTAAACATTTCGATGAACAGTACGCATCTGTCTATTGTAAGATTGCTACCGGATGCCGGCTGCATAATGTATATTCACCAAACCCACGTGAAAGAACTCTTCTCTGGTTCCTGCTTAATGAGGAAAGGGTGTCATTATACAACTGCGGTCAGAATATCCGGAGCTTTACTTACATGGATGATGTTGTCGAAGGACTTATCTATGCGATAGGATGTAACCGTCAGCTAATCAACATCTGTAATGTGCAACCGGTGACTACAATGTATTTTGCTACTTTAGTGAAATACTACAAATCGCTTGAAATTGAGCTGATTAATGAAAAACGGGATTTTGACAATTTGGAGCAATCAATAAACCGGGATATCTATTTAGTACCTTTGTCTTACACATCTGTCGAGGACGGAGTAA
>ERZ835080.2184-NODE-2184-length-10967-cov-2.772636_pt1 | contig 10967 bp, 8 predicted proteins | sample MGYA00519688_ERZ835080 | MGnify/ENA primary metagenome ERZ835080 (study PRJEB31850, sample SAMEA3708770) | human gut metagenome | biome: human gut; feature: human-associated habitat; material: faeces | place: China | collected 2014 ... | reverse complement strand
CCACGGTGCGAGACGCCGCGCCGTCAGCTACGGTATACAGGTCGAAGTACGCGTCGACCCAAGAGCCGGTAAGCGCGCCGTTTTTGTCTTTAATGGGACGAAGATCGATGCGCGCGCCGTCTATGTCGAACGTCTGCTTATCTGCCGCATCGCAATAGTAGGTGTACTGGTCTGCGTCCAAGCTCGCGATGGCGCCGGCCTTGCCGCGGCTGATGAGGAGGTTTCCGTTCTCGTCGAAGCCGGTGCTTTGGCAGCTGGCGCCGCCGGTGCCCCAAATGCCGGTGCCCGCCGGCCAGGCATCCGCCATCATGTAGACGGTGCCGTCGCCGCCCTGGATAAACGTGGGGTCGATAAACGAGGCGCTGTTTCCCTTGTGGCCGCCGTTTTGGCTGGGGTAGTCCACAAACTCGTTCACCAGCTCCCACTCCCAGGTTTTGCCTCCGTCCTTGGAGATGCTCACAAGGCCGTCCAGGTTCTCCGGGGAGTCGCCGTAAACGCCCCAGCGCGCGTCCGCGCCGGCGAGCAGCCAGCCGTTATCCAGGGTGATGATCGACGGGATGCGGTAGTGCTGGCTGTTGCCGGTTTGGTTGGAGACAAAGGGCTGGCCTGCCGTGGTGCCTGAAAGCGCGCGCGAACTTACCGAAGGCAGGGGAGCGGTGGCGCTTGCCGCTGCCTGGGCTTCAAAAAGAGGGTTTGCGATCAGCGTGGCGGGTACGGCGGTGCCCGCGAGCCCGGCGGCGATGAGGGACGCCGCGGCGATTGTCCCAAATGACTTCAGTTCCATGTATCCATCCATTCTGCTACGTGCCGCTTGGGAAGAGGTGAGCGGCAGGCGTTGTTGATGCGGCTACGCGTTGGCCAGCCGGTCAACGTAGTCTATGGATACAGATGTCACTTAAAAAGAGAGAGAGAACGGTTACATATGTAAGGTAAGAGTGCAAATGGTAGATAATAACCGGTATTCGGTTGGCGCGTGAAACGGTTGATATCGGTAGGCTGGGGCGAACTTGCTATCAGCGCGCTATGCTGCCGCCGATGCATTGCGAGTAAAGCGTCGGCGGCATATTGAATGCATAGGCTTATGGCATGGATTCCGCAAAAGAAAACAGGCCAGAGCTTATAAGCACTCTGACCTGCAAATCTGTCTGGAGCGGGCGACGGGAATCGAACCCGCGTCATCAGCTTGGAAGGCTGGGGTTCTACCATTGAACTACGCCCGCGTATATGGTCGGGACGACAGGATTTGAACCTGCGACATCCTGCTCCCAAAGCAGGCGCGCTACCAAACTGCGCCACGTCCCGACGTCCACAAAGAGGCAGTATAGAGCTTTCTCGCCAAACAGGCAAATGATTTCTTATTTTGGCAAACATGAACAACATGTTGCGGCGTAGTTTCAACTTGATGCATCAGAGTAAAAGCATTACGCGTGCTTTATCATGTTACGCCGTATGGTTGAGGGCGCTATGCCCATCCAGCAAGAGCTAAAGGAGATATCATGAGCTATACCCAGCGAATTGTTGCAGAGTTGCACGAGCGCTATGCCGACCAGCCCGAATTCATCCAGGCTGCAGACGAGGTCTTGACCTCGATCGCCCCTGCGGTAGATGCCAACCCCGCCTATGAGGAGGCAGGCCTTCTCGAGCGTCTGGTCGAGCCCGAGCGCGTCGTTATGTTCCGTGTTCCCTGGGTCGACGATGAGGGCAAGTGCCAGGTCAACCGCGGCTACCGCGTCGAGTTCAACTCCGCTATCGGCCCCTACAAGGGCGGTCTGCGCTTCAACCCCACGGTAACGCTGGGCATGCTCAAGTTCCTGGGCTTCGAGCAGATCTTCAAGAACTCCCTTACCACGCTCCCCATGGGCGGCGGCAAGGGCGGCTCGGACTTCGACCCCAAGGGCAAGTCCAATAACGAAATCATGCGATTCTGCCAGTCCTTCATGACCGAGCTCACCCGCCACATCGGTCCCAATACCGACGTTCCCGCCGGCGACCTGGGCGTTGGCGGTCGCGAGATCGGCTACATGTTCGGTCAGTATAAGCGCCTGCGCAACGAGTGGACCGGCGTTCTCACCGGTAAGGGCCTCTCCTTCGGCGGCTCCCTCGCCCGTACCGAGGCAACCGGCTACGGCCTGGTCTATTTTGTGGACGAGTACCTCAAGTGCCACAACGACTCCTTCGAGGGCAAGACCGTCGTGGTCCACGGCTCCGGCAACGTCGCTATCTACGCTATCCAGAAGGTTTCCCAGCTGGGCGGTAAGGTCATCGCCGCTTCCGACACTAAGGGTTGGGTCGAGGATCCCGAGGGCATCGATTACAAGGTCCTCGAGGACATCTACAACAAGAAGCGCTCCGGCAACGACCGCGGCGTGAGCCTTGCCATGTACGTCGACGCGCGTCCCGCCGCTACCTGGCATGCAGAGGACGGCCGCGGCGTGTGGCAGCTTCCCTGCGATATCGCCCTGCCCTGCGCTCGCGAGAACACCCTGCTGCTCGAGGACGCTCAGGCTCTGGTCGCCAACGGCTGCAAGATCGTGGGCGAGGGCGCCAACATGCCCACCACCACCGATGCCACCAACTACCTGATCGAGAACGGCGTCGCCTTCATGCCCGGCAAGGCTGCCAACGCCGGCGGCGTTGCCACCTCTGGCCTCGAGATGGCTCAGAACGCCGAGCACCTCTCCTGGAGCTTCGATGAGGTCGACGGCAAGCTCGAGAACATCATGCGCGGCATCTACCACGCATGCGACGACGCCGCGACCGAGTACGGCTTCGAGGGCAACTACATGGTCGGCGCCAACATCGCCGGCTTCAAGAAGGTCGCCGATGCCATGATGGCCCAGGGCATCGTCTAATCGATTCGTTCGTCATTTGATATAGCCTTCACCAAAGGGGCGTCCTCGGTTTGCCGGGGACGCCCTATTTGATTCAATGGACAGTTGAGTGGCTTGCCTTCTCTAGGCAATACTTAACGTGCAGCGTCGTCTGACGAGTTTGGGCGGGAATGGGCAGGAATAGAGCGGGGCGGGGGAGTGCTCCTTGCTTTATCTATGGACGGTCTATGGACGGACCGTGTGCTGCCCCGGGCACTATTCTATGTTCATGGGTCATAATGCCCATGTATCTGCTATCATACAAAAGTTGCTGTCATATATGCGGGCGTGGCGGAATTGGTAGACGCGCTGGGTTTAGGTTCCAGTGGGATTCCCGTGAAGGTTCGAGTCCTTTCGCCCGCACCATCTGACAACATTGGTTTTATCGTCAACTGGGTTTGATCGGCACCCCATCTAAGCCGATGGTATTTGAGGAGGAACGTTGAACATCTCTGCTTCTGACGTGAAGGACGCCAAGCTTACCGCTACGGTCACCATTCCCGCTGCCGACGTTGATGCCACCATCAAGAAGGCCTACAAGGCTGCTGCCAAGCAGTACCGTTTCCCGGGTTTCCGCCCCGGCAAGGCCCCTCGTCCCGTCATTGACAGCATGCTGGGCAGCGAGGCCGTTCTCGCTCAGGCCACCAACGAGCTGATCGGCTCCAACGAGGCCAACGTTCTCAACGAGCTCGACATCGTCCCCGTCAAGGAGGGCAACTACGAGAACATCGATCTTTGCCGCGACGGTGAGGACTACACCTATTCCGTCGAGTTCACCCTCCGTCCCTCCGTCGTCCTGACTTCTTATGATGCCGTCGAGATCGAGATGCCCCCTGCAGAGGTCACCGAGGCTGAGATTGACTCCCAGGTCGACATGCTCATGGGCTATCACGCAACCTTCGAGGACGTCGAGCGCGCCGTCGAGGCTTCCGACTACATCACCATGGACGTCGAGAACGTTAAGAACGCCGAGGCCATCGCCGGCGAGGGTCGCATGTTCGCTATGGACTCCCAGTCCATGCCCGCAGAGTTCACCGAGGCCGTCCTGGGCATGAACGTCGGCGACGAGAAGGAGATCTCCTGGACTCCCGCGGGCGCTGAGGAGGCTACCATCAAGGTCACCCTCAAGTCCGTCAAGGAGCGTAAGGTCCCCGAGCTGACCGATGAGTTTGTCAAGGAGTCCTTCAGCTTCGACAGCATCGACGCCATGCGCGACGCTATCAAGCTCGAGGTCGAGGCTGACAAGTCCTCCAAGCTTCCCGCTCTCAAGGAGAACCGCGTTGTCGCCAAGCTGGCCGAGCGTCTTGAGCTCGACAAGGTTGACGAGGACTACGAGCAGTCCGTCTTCTCCGAGCTGGGTCAGAACTTCCTGCAGAACCTCTCCGCTCGCGGCATGACCCTGGACGCCTGGCTGTCCGCCAACGGACTGACCTCCGAGGCGTTCATCGCCGACCTGCACCAGCAGGCTGACGACGTCGCTCGCGAGTCCCTCGCCCTCGACGCCCTGGCCCGCGAGCTCAAGCTCGAGGTCACCGACGAGGACATCGACGAGGAGTTCAAGAGCGCCGGCGTCGAGGACGTCGAGGCTTCCAAGGCCGCCTTTGTTGCCGAGGGCCGCATGCCTGCCGTCCGGGACTCCATCCGTCGTTCCAAGGCCGTCGACTGGCTGGTCGAGACCGCTAAGGTTACCGAGGTTGACGAGTACGCCGAGCGTGCTGCCCAGTAGGGATATCAACCGACTCGCACACCCTCTTCGAGGGTAGAGTAATATACCGGGTAACACCGGATCAGTTTCGTACGGTGCAACGACTCATAGCGCGCATGCGCGGTCGTGCACCGTACGTCTATGTAACGCTGAATGAAAGGAGAGGGCATGGTTTCACGCATCGACTCCGCGCTCGTTCCGTACGTCATCGAGCAAACCCCCCGCGGCGAGCGCAGCTACGATATCTACTCGCGCTTGCTCAACGACCGCATCATCTTCCTTGGTGAAGAGATCAACTCCGTGACCGCCAACCTGGTCATCGCGCAGCTGCTTCATCTTGAGAGCCAAGATGCCGAGAAGGACATCTCGCTGTACATCAACTCCCCTGGTGGAGAGGTCTACTCCGGCCTGGCCATCCTGGATACCATGAACTACATCAAGCCCCAGGTCTCCACCATCTGCGTCGGCATGGCTGCTTCCATGGCCGCTGTGCTGCTTGCAAGCGGTGCCAAGGGCAAGCGCTTCTGCCTGCCCAACTCCATCGTCATGATTCATCAGCCCAGCGGCGGTGCCCAGGGCCAGCAGACCGAGATCGAGATAGCCGCGCGCGAGATTCGCGAGACCCGCGCCACGCTCAACAAGATTCTTTCCGACGCCACCGGTCAGCCTTTCGAGAAGGTTCAGGCCGACACCGAGCGCGATAACTATATGCGTGCTCAGGCCGCGCTCGAGTACGGTCTGGTCGACCGCATCGTTTCCTCCCGCGTCGAAGCTGCGAAAGAGAGCAATTAAGCATGCCTTCCGATAATCACGATACGCATGATCACGGCGTCGTCCGCTGCTCCTTCTGCGGTAAGACGCAAGATCAGGTCCGCAAGCTGGTAAAGGGTCCCTCCAATACCTTTATCTGCGATGAATGCGTTGCCGCATGCTCTGAGATTCTCGAGGAGTCGCTGGCACAGGATTTCATGGCTGCTTCCTACGGCATGCCGCCCATGCAGGACGCAATGGGCGAGTTCGAAGTCGAGGAAGAGGATCCCTCCACTTCCGAGGTCGCATCCAGCCTCATCCGCCGCGTCCCCACGCCGCATGAGATCTATGACGAGCTTTCCCAATACGTCATGGGCCAGGAAGACGCCAAGCGCGCCATGTCCGTTGCCGTCTACAACCACTACCGTCGCGTTTTGGAAGGTTCCACCGCTCAGGCTGATGCCTCTTCGTCCAGCTCGCTTGGCAAGCATGCCAACGATGCGGACGATCTCGAGGGCGTGGAGCTCGCCAAGAGCAACATCTTGCTTCTTGGTCCCACCGGTACCGGCAAGACCCTGCTTGCGCAGACGCTCGCTCGCATCCTCGAGGTGCCCTTCGCGATCGCCGACGCCACGGCTCTGACCGAGGCGGGCTACGTTGGTGAGGATGTTGAGAACATCCTGCTCAAGCTTATCAACGCTGCGGATGGTGACATCGACCGCGCGCAGATCGGCATCATCTACGTGGACGAGATCGACAAGATTGCTCGCAAGGCGGAAAACCTCTCCATCACGCGCGATGTCTCCGGCGAGGGCGTGCAGCAGGCGCTCTTGAAGATCCTCGAGGGCACTGTCGCGAGCGTTCCCCCCACCGGCGGCCGCAAGCACCCTCAGCAGGAGCTTCTGCAGATCGACACCACTAATATTCTGTTCATCTGCGGCGGTGCTTTTGTTGGCTTGGACAAGATTGTCTCCGACCGTGTGGGCAACAAGGGCGTCGGCTTCAACTCCGAGATCGCCGGCCCCACCTCCGCCGACGAGAACGACCTGCTTCGCCAGGTGCTTCCGCAGGATCTCAACGCGTTTGGCATGATCCCCGAGTTCATCGGCCGTACGCCGGTCATTACCCAGACCCAGGCTTTGGACGAGGATGACTTGGTTCAGATCCTCACCGGTCCGCGCAACGCGATCACCAAGCAGTATCGTCGCATGTTCCAGCTGGAGGGCTGCGAGCTCGAGTTCGAGCCCGAGGCCCTGCATGAGATCGCTGCCAAGGCGCTGTCCCGTAAGACGGGAGCCCGCGGTCTTCGTTCTATCTGCGAGGAACTGCTGCAGCAGACTATGTTCGACCTGCCTAGCGAGCAGAATGTCGCCAAGGTGGTTGTCACCGCCGCCGCGGCCCGCGGTGAAGAGCAGCCCCGTCGCGTTTACAAGGGTTCCGATATCGATCTCGACTAGCCCTTGCCATTGCATTTACCAGCATGACGCCGCCCCGAATTTGCGATTTTGGGGCGGCGTTGCTGTAGTTAATATCGTTAGTAATTATGCAAGCGATATAAGTTTCATCGCCCCTTGAACGGCGCCGTACAGGTTAGCGTCGTTTCCGAGCTGGGCGACGACCATGTTGGGCGTCGGGAAGCCGTCGAGCGGGCCCGCGACGCCCGAGAGCGCGACGTCCATCCGCCTCTAGAGTGCCTCCATGAGCGCTGTGTCACAGATTCGAACGTGGTATTATCAGATTACTGTTCGTTTTTGTTCAAAATGTTCGTACATGTTTGAGAGGTGCGTTGTGGACGTGCGTTTCGTCGCGGTGTTCATCGTTTGTTTTCTGGCCTCGCTGCTTGGCCCTCTGTGCGGAATCGGCGGCGGGGTGATCATCAAACCGGTCGTTGATGCGATGGGTGTGATGGGCGTCGGCGCGGTAAGCTTCCTGTCGAGCGTCTCGGTGCTGGTCATGTCGCTGTCCACGCTCGTCCAAAATGCGTGTACGCGATCGTCGTCAATCGACTCGCGGTCCTTGATGCCCATCGCTGTCGGCTCCGCGGTGGGCGGTGTGGCGGGCAAGGTCGCCTTCAACCAAATGATTGCCGTTCTTCCCAACGCCGATCTTGTGGGTGCGGCACAGGCGGCGGTGCTCATCGTCTTCTCCGTGCTTGTTCTCATATACACCCTCAACAAAGACCGTATCGCCGGCGTTGAGCTTCGTGGTGCCGCTCCGCAGGCCCTTGCCGGTTTTTTGGCCGGTGCCTGCTGGTCGTTCCTCGGTATCGGCGGCGGACCGTTCAACTTGGCCATCCTCGTGTTCTTCTTCTCCATGGAAAGCAAGACGGCGGCTCAGGCCTCCCTGTTCATCATCGCGTTTTCGCAGACGGCGAGCCTTGTCTATACCCTCGTCAGCGGCAGCGTGCCCGATTTTTCCCTCATCGTGCTTGTCGGTATGTGCCTTATGGCCGTCATGGGCTCCGTGGTGGGTCGCAAGTTGTCGAAGCGGATGGACAGCTCCACCATCGATCGCCTGTATGTGTTCGCGTTGTTGCTGATCATTGCGATCAGTCTGTACAACTTCGCTCGGTTTGCGATTTTGTGATGTGCGCTTAAAGGCTTGGAAGGCTGAAGGTCCGGCAGCCTGAAGGTCCGGCCCTTGAGTGTGCTTGGCCGCCGCGCTTGAGAAGCTCGATGCGTTCGCAGCCGGCGCGACCGCGCTACCCAACATCCTCACGAACGCCTGGTGGTTCACTTTTGTCCAGCTCGGCGGCTCCGGCGGCATCATCGGCCTTGTGCCGTGTATGCTCTTTGTGGCCAAGAGCGAGCGCTGCAAATCCCTTGGCAAGATGGCTGTCGATCCGGCGCTCTGCGGCGTCTCCGAGCCCGTTGTCTTCGGTATACCATTGCGGAAAAGGAGCACAAAGAAGGCATTCAATCGCAAATCGTGCGTCAATGGGGCGTGCAACTGTGAATAGCGGGCGGGACCCGGGTTGATAGCATTGTTCCATAAGGGTGGTTCTATCGACCTGGGTTTTTCGTTTTATGGGCCGCGATATTGAACGGGGTCTGAAGCCGTGAGGCTCACCAAGGCACTCAACAATAACGTAGCCGTAGCGCAGGATGAAGAGGGGCCTATAGGACAAAAGGCGGGCGGCCGCTTCCCGTTCGCTTAAATCTCGTGCCCCGTTTTTATCTCCCGGACAAAAAGCGTGCTCTCCTAAGCGGTGAAGCTGCAGGTGAGCGCCCGATAATCGAGCTGCTATTCCTTTCGGGCGTGAGGGTTCGATGAAAAGGGCGAAGTGCCCGTGCTGCGGGGCGGAGGTGCGCAGTAACGAGAAAACTGAGGCGTGGGCGCGGAGATGGCGCTGCGAGCTGTGCGGGGCACCTGGGACCGTTTCGTAGGACTCACAACGTCGCCAGGCTCGAGGATCTCCCGGTGCGGCTGCTCTCGAGGGGCGGGAAGCTTCACGCGCCTCCCATCGACCTGGTGCATCCGGACGTGCTCCGTCCGGCCGGCTGGTGGGCGGAGCGCTGTCCGCAGCCGTGCCCGTTCCGGGCGGACTTCTGGTTGGGCTGCTCGCACGCCGAGACCCCGACTCCGGCTGGGGAGCCCCTTCTTTCCATGCCGACCGACGACGATATCGACCCGCTCTACAGGACCTGCTCGGCATCACCCAAGCGCGGGGGCGACGGGCCCGTATGGGGCAGCTGAGCCACAAAGATATGTATCCCCTTTGGCTACACTGAAAAGCACGCTTTGTGTTCTATAAGGCTCCATTACGCGGGCGTGTATTATTGGATGTCCTTCACTTGATGGCACCGGCTGTCATTAGGAGAAATGGCGGCTTTAATGACAAGACGGTTGCGCAGGCGAGCTCTATAGTGATGACCAAATCCACAAGGAGGTCCGCCATGAAACGCAGCCCAAACAAAGCAATGGCCCCGTGCGTTCAAAGAGCTACCGCATACGCTCTTTGGGGCATGCTTCTGTTAGCCCTTCCGCAATTCGCTCGCGCGAGCGCACTTGCTCCCGCCGGCTTTGGCTTGAGCGGGTTTCCCCAACTCGTCATGTTGCTTATCGTCTCTCTTCACGTCATGATGATCGAAGGTTTGGACGAGCATCTACGTCCGCTTGCGCGCGCTAAGGTGATTGCTTTCGCTTGCCTGCTGTATCTTGCCCTCGAGGTGGGGTTTCTTGTTGTTAGGGATATTCCGGCTTGGGTGTCGAGCACGCATGAGGGCTGGTTCGTTCTCGAGCAGGTTCTCTATATGACTTTGGTGATGCAATGGATGCTCCGGATGAACGCGGACGCTACGGCGCACGATTATGGCCTTCAAGATGGTTTGCGCGCAGGGTCAGACGACAAGTGACTCGTTGGCCATCGCAGCTATCCCCGGATCGCTCTTGCACTCTTTGGTGGTCTTACGCTGTCGTCGTTAGGGATGGATGTAGCAGATACCTGGTTGTCCTCGTTCTTCGCGCAGCAGGGTTTCGCGCTACCGGTCGATTTTGCTATGGATCTCTCGGCTTTCGCCTTCGCTGCGTGCGCGTTGCTTCCGTTGCGAGCTTGGCTTGCGAGCGGCATGGGTTTGCACGCATACCTTTTGGTGTATTTTTGCTCAAAAGTGAGTGCCCTTATGCTTATGCGACTGGTGCCAGCTGGTGCGAGCCTTTCCATTGCCGCGATATTTGGAGTTGCCCTTGCATCCATTCTTATCCTGTTGCTTGTTGCCGTGCATCTGAAGCGCGCCCATGCTGATGGTAGCGTGGAGTATGGGGGTCAAGAGCTGCGAGCGAATACCTCGCTTGTCGCTCTTGATGGAATCGATGCGCTGTCTTCCCGAGAGCGTGAGGTGCTTGATCTCACGTTGCAAGGTCTTACCCAAAAGGAGATCGGTGCTCAGCTGGGTGTTTCGGTCGCTACTGCGGGGACCTATCGCACGCGTGCATATCGGAAGCTCGGTTTCACCTCAAAGGAGGAGTTGATCGCCCTGTTGGAAGCGCGCCGCCAAGTCAGGGGAGATTCTACCCAGGTGACAGGCGCTGATCTTGCCGCCCGGCGTTCGCAGGTGCTGCATCCGTTGCTGGCGAGCGCCGCGCCGTTTCTTTTCGTGGCAGCCGTGCTTTATGTGCCATTAAGCCTGCTGCCCTTCGAGGTGCGCTTCGCGCTATCCCCCGTACTCGTTGTTGCAGTTTTCGCGGTAGGAATCGTGTTGCTTTTCGCTGGCGCGACGGGTAGAGCGCCTGGCCAAACGACTGAGCAAACGACTACACAGACGGAGACGCGCGATAAGGGCATCACTAACAATGAATGGGGCGCCGCGTGCGTCTTGGCGTGCTGCCTCATCTCGCTCAGCGCGCGCATGTACACCGATCGCGGTTATACCGATCCAAACAGCGTCAAGCTCGATATCGTGCTTATCGCAGTCCTTTCAATCGTGGCGATTGTCCGCGCCCTGGGTTGCCGGCGTCAGGCTTTTGAGAGCATGCAATTCCCGTCCCTTCTCGATAGGAATCAGTTTTACCGGCGTGCCTGCAGCTTGTTTGTCGCTATGGGGTATTCGGACGATGAGGCGAAGGCGCTAGCGGATACGTGTCTGGGCAAAACCGCGCCGAGCATTGCAAAAGAGCTCTATATGTCTCCGTCGCGCGTGCGC
>ERZ835080.2152-NODE-2152-length-11149-cov-7.041644_pt1 | contig 11149 bp, 9 predicted proteins | sample MGYA00519688_ERZ835080 | MGnify/ENA primary metagenome ERZ835080 (study PRJEB31850, sample SAMEA3708770) | human gut metagenome | biome: human gut; feature: human-associated habitat; material: faeces | place: China | collected 2014 ... | reverse complement strand
TCTCGTTGAAGGGCTGGTTGTCATGGTAGGCCATGAACATGGGGGATTGCAGGCACTCCAGCAGGCTCTTCTCCCGGATGTTGGAGTCGGAGTAGTGGATGAACACGCAGGGATCCACGTCGCCATTGGCGTTGATGTGCAGGTAGCGGCGGCCGCCGGCGATGCACCCGCCCACATACTCGGCGTCGTTCTGGAAGTCCATGGCAAAGATGCCCTTGGTCTCCCGCATGGCGCGGATGCGGCGGTAGACCTCGGCCCGCTGCTCGGGGTTGGGCATCAGCTCGGGGGCGGCGTCGTTGCCCACGGGCATGTAGTGGAAGAACCACACGAAGTAAGCGCCCAGATCCATGATCAGATCGTAAAACTTCTCGCTGGTGATGTCCTTGTAGTTGACGCTGGTGTAGCAGGCGGAGATGCCGAAGGGCAGGTGGTGCTGCTTCAGCAGGGCCATGGCGTGGGTGACCTTGTCGTACACACCCTCTCCGCGGCGGGAGTCGTTGGCCTCCTCGAAGCCCTCCAGGCTGATGGCGGGGATAAAGTTGCCCACACGCAGCATGTCCTGGCAGAACTCCTCGTCGATCAGGGTGGCGTTGGTAAAGGAGAGGAAAGCCGCATCGCTGTGCTTCTCGCACAGGGCGATCAGGTCCTTCTTGCGCACCAGCGGCTCGCCGCCGGTGTAGATGTACAGGTAGATGCCCAGCTCCTTGCCCTGAGTAATGATGGAGTCAATCTCATCAAAGGTCAGGTTGAGCTTGTTGCCGTACTCCGCCGCCCAACAGCCGGTGCAATGCAGATTACAGGCGGAGGTGGGATCCAGCAGGATGGCCCAGGGAATGTTGCAGCCGTACTTCTTGCGCAGTTCCTCCTGCTTGGGCCAGCCCACCAGGTTTGCATTGACAAAGAAGTTGTTGAATATCGTCTTGAGCACACTGGGGTCGGTCTGGGTCCAGACCTTCTCAATGAGCTGGTGCCAACAGGAGTCTTTGTCGTTAATTACCTTATCAAATGCCTCCCGCTGGAGGGACAGGGTGTCGCCGGCAAACTTGTTGACCAGATCCATGACCTTGCCCATGTTGTTCATCGGGTCCTTGTCCAGATAATCATACACCTTGGCCAGGCCGTAGCGCTTCACAAAATCCGCAAGGCCGGCCGCGTCCAGCGCGGTGAAGCCCTCCAGTGTTTCCACGGTGGTTGGGATGGCGTAATCGGTCTTCAGTGTGGCCTTCTCCGCAAGGGACGCCTCCCGAGCCTCTACGGGGTTGATGACGTATTTTTTAATTTCAGCCAGCTCCTCCGCGCTGGGCGCGCCGTACAGCAGGAACACGCGGGCGGACTGCACGTCGGGCCGCTCGCCCTGGCTGATGAGCTGGATGCACTCGGCGGCGCTGGCCGCGCGCTGATCGAACTGGCCGGGCAGGAACTCGGTGGCGAACACCGCGTCCGCGCCTTCGGGCACGGCCGTATAGGTGAAGTCCAGCTGCGGCTCACTGAACACGGTGCCGCAGCACTGGGAAAACAGCTCTTCGGAGATGCCCTCCACGTCGTAGCGGTTCAGCAGGCGCAGGCCCGTCACGCTTTTGATGCGCAGCAGATGACGGATCTCGGACAAAATGCCCCTGGCCTCCACTGCGTATTCGGGACGCTTTTCCACATAAATGCGATATACCATAACGTTTCCTCCCTGTGGCTCACAGCGCGGCAAGCGCCTTCTGGCCGATGTCCGAGCGGCGGTGCAGCCCCTCAAAGCCGATCTGGTCCGCCGCGCCGTAGGCCGCGGCCACGGCGTCAAACAGCGAATCCGCCACGGCGGTGACGCCCAGCACGCGCCCGCCGCTGGTGACGAGCACATTGTCCGCAAGGGCCGTGCCCGCGTGGTACACGGTGGCCCCGCCGCCCGGCAGCTGGCCGTCCGCGAGGCCCGTGATGGGCTTTCCTTTTTCATAGTGCTGCGGGTATCCGCCTGAAGCCAGCACCACGCACGCGGCGCTTTGGCCGCTGAATTTTACTTCCGTCTGCGCCAGCGTACCGTTGGTGGCGGCCTGCATCACAGCCAGCAGGTCGCTCTCCAGAAGCGGCAGCACCACCTGGGTCTCCGGGTCTCCGAAACGGCAGTTGTACTCAATGACCTTCGGGCCGTCGGGCGTAAGCATCAGCCCGAAATACAAACAGCCTTTGAAGGGCCGGCCCTCCGCTTTCATGGCCGCAACGGTGGGTTTGAAGATCGTCTCCATGCACACCTGTGCGATCTGCGGCGTATAATAGGGGTTGGGCGCGATGGTGCCCATGCCGCCGGTGTTCAGGCCCCTGTCGCCGTCCAGCGCGCGCTTGTGGTCCATGCTGGACACCATGGGCACGACAGTTTTGCCGTCAGTAAAGCTGAGTACAGAAACCTCCGGCCCCGTGAGAAACTCCTCGATGACGATACGGCTGCCCGACGCGCCGAACTGCCTGTCCTCCATGATGCTTTTCACAGCGGCCAGCGCCGCGGCCTCGTCCTCGCAGATCAGCACGCCCTTGCCCAGCGCAAGGCCGTCCGCCTTGACGACAAGCGGGTACTTCCGGTTGGCGCGCACATAAGCCGCGGCCTCGCCCGCGTCCGCAAACGTCTCGTAGGCGGCCGTGGGGATGCCGTACTTCTTCATCAGGTTTTTGCTGAACACCTTGCTGCCTTCCAGAATGGCGGCGGCCTTGTTGGGGCCAAAGGCGGGAATGCCCTTTTCCGCCAGCGCGTCCACCATGCCCAGCACCAGCGGGTCGTCCGGCGCGACGACCACATAATCGATGCCCTCCTGCACAGCAAAGGACACCACGCCCGCCACGTCGGTGGCGGCGATGGGCACGCACACGGCGTCGCTGGCGATACCGCCGTTGCCCGGCGCGGCATACAGCGCGGGGCGCCGCGGGCTTTCCTTCAGCTTGCGGATGATAGCGTGCTCCCGCCCGCCCCCGCCGACAACCAGAACCTTCATAGGTCAACCTCCCTGCTTTCGCCGCCGCGCCGCCAAACGCGGGCAGAGCCGTGCTCCGCCCCGGCGCGGCCGCGCGGCGTTCTTTTTAATGGTGGAACAGGCGGATGCCGTTGAACGCCATCACAATGCCGTATTTATCGCAGGTTTCAATGACCTGCCCGTCCCGGATGGAGCCGCCCGGCTCCACGATGGCCGTCACGCCGGAACGGCGCGCGCGCTCGATGTTGTCCCCAAAGGGGAAAAATGCGTCGCTGCCGAGACAGACGCCCGTGACCTTGGACAGCCATTCTTTTTTTTCGGCGGGCGTCAACGGTTCGGGACGTGTGGTGAAGGTCTCCGCCCACACGCCGTCGCCCAGCACGTCCTCCCATTCGTCGGAGATATACACGTCGATGGCGTTGTCGCGGTTGGGGCGGGAGACGTCGGGACGGAACGGCAGGCCCAGCACCTTGGGGTGGTGGCGCAGCTGCCAGATGTCCGCTTTGTTGCCCGCAAGGCGCGTACAGTGGATGCGGCTCTGCTGGCCCGCGCCCACACCGATGAGCTGTCCGCCCTGGGCGTAGCACACCGAGTTGGACTGGGTGTATTTCAGCGCGATCAGGCACAGTGTCAGGTCCCGCTTCTGCTCGTCTGTCAGCGCCCTGTTCCGTGTGACGATATTGGAGAACGTATCGTCGCCGAACTTCAGCTCGTTGCGCCCCTGCTCAAACGTGATGCCGAACACATCCTTGTGCTCCACGGGCGCGGGCTGGTAGGATGGGTCGATGGCGACAATGTTGTAACCGCCCTTGCGCTTTGTTTTCAGGATGGTCAGCGCGGCGGCGGAATAGCCCGGCGCGATAACGCCGTCCGACACCTCGTGCTGGATGACCTTCGCCGTGGCTTCGTCGCATTCGTCGGAAAGGGCGATCCAGTCCCCGAAGCTGGACATGCGGTCCGCGCCGCGGGCGCGGGCATAGGCGCAGGCCAGCGGGGAAAGCTCGATGTCCTCCACAAAATACATCTTTTTCAGCGTATCGTCCAGCGGCAGGCCCAGCGCCGCGCCGGCGGGGCTGACGTGCTTGAACGACGCGGCCGCGGGCAGGCCCGTGGCCTGGCGCAGCTCTTTTACAAGCTGCCACGCGTTCAGCGCGTCCAGGAAATTGATATAGCCCGGTTTGCCGTTCAAAACGGTGATGGGCAGCTCGCCCTCCCGCATGAAGATGCGCGCGGGCCGCTGGTTCGGGTTGCAGCCGTATTTCAGTTCCAGTTCTTTCATATCCTTAAAAACCCCCATTCGATGTCCCCGGCGGCCCTGCCGCACACGGGGCGGCGCGTTACACTTTTTCGTATTTGTTCACGATGCGGTCCTGCGTTTTGCCCGTGGCAAGGTCGATATACCGCACAAACAGCGAAACCTTGTTGTCCTCGTTCAGGCTGTTCCAGACCATTCTTGTAAACGTGTCGATATCGCCCATCAGGCGCACGCGCTCCGGTTCGCCCGCGAAGCTGGGGATGGGGCTGCCGTCGCAGCGGTAGGTATGGATAAAGCGGCCCTCGCCTGCAACGGGCTGGTCGTATTCAAAGAAGAACCGTTCCACGGAATCCGCGTTGCCGCCGTCGGATTTCAGAATGGACAGCTTGTACTTCATTGCGCCGTCCTTCACCTTCACAATGCCCGAGATGCGCGGCGTGAAGTTGGGGGAATCCGGCTCAAAGGTGCGCGTGCGCAGCGCCTTGGCAAAGCCCTTGCCCGCGGCCAGGTGGTCGTATATCGTATCCGTCTGGTCGCCGTTGGTCACGATGGTTGTTTTGCCCAGCACGCGCACGGGCGCGTAGATGATGAGGGACGGGTCCTCCAGCTTGGAGGGGTCCGCCGCTTCGGTAATGATGCCGCCGTCCTTCGCGGTGAACACGCGGTTGCGGCTGTTTGCGCTGCGGCCCATGATAAAATAGGCGATGACGGCGCTTTTGCCGTCCTCCGACCTTCCCAGCACGATGCCGCGGCCGGGGTATGTATTTACGGCAAGCTCCGCCGCAAGGCTCAGATGGTCCATATCCTTCTCCTCTTTCCGCGGCGCGGCGGGTCCGTCCGCCGCGTCCAATTCTTCCGTCAGCTGCGCCAGCGCCCGGGGCAGCAGCTTCCATTCCGCCTGCTCCATCACGCGCTTCTGCAGCGTTTCCGGCGTATCGCCGGGCAGCACGTCCACGGCCTGCTGCAGCAGGATGCGTCCTCCGTCCGGCACTTCGTTCACAAAATGCACCGTCGCGCCCGTCACCTTCACGCCCTTTGCCAGCGCTGCCTCATGCACCCGCAGGCCGTAGTATCCCGCCCCGCAGAAGCTGGGGATCAGGCTGGGGTGCACGTTCAGAATGCGCTCGGGATACGCGGCGATGACGCTGGGGCCCAGGATGGACAAAAAGCCCGCCAGCACCACCACGTCGATGCGGTGCTCCCGCAGCGCGGCCAGCAGCGCCGCGTCGTATTCCTCCGGTGCGGCATAGCTTTTGCGCGCCACCACAATGCCGGGCACGCCTGCTTTGGACGCGCGCTCCAGCGCGTACGCGCCGGGCTTTGAGGCCAGCACCAGAGCGATTTTCGCATGGGGCAGCGCGCCCGCGGCCTTTGCGTCCAGAATGGCCTGCAGGTTCGTGCCGCCGCCGGAAACCAGCACCGCTACGTTCAGCATAGCTCTACGCCCTTTTCCGCACCCTTCGCGATCTCGCCCAGGATGTACGCATCCTCGCCCGCTTCCTTCAGGATGCGCACGGATTCGTCCGCCCTGTCGCCGGGCACGACGACAGCCATGCCCACGCCCATATTGAACGTATTGAACATGTCCCGCTCGGGAATTTTGCCAACCTTTTGCAGCAGCGGGAAGATGGGCGGCATGCGCAGGCTCTTTTTCTCGAGCTTCGCCACGCAGCCCGCGGCCAGCGCGCGGGGGATGTTCTCATAAAAGCCGCCGCCCGTGATGTGGCTCACGGCGCGCACATCCACCTGCTCCATCAGCGCCAGCACGGGCTTGACGTAAATTTTTGTGGGCGTGAGCAGCGTTTCGCCCAGCGTGCCGGAAAGTTCGTCGTAATGCTGCCAGATATCTGCGTACTCCACATTGAATATCTTGCGCACAAGAGAAAAGCCGTTGGAGTGCACGCCGCTGGAGGGCAGCGCGATGACGGCGTCGCCCGCCTGCATCTTCGTATTGTCAATGATTTTGCTTTTTTCCACAACGCCCACGGTAAAGCCGGCCAGGTCGTATTCCTGCTCCAGGTAAAAGCCCGGCATCTCGGCGGTCTCGCCGCCCACAAGCGCTGCTCCCGCCTGGACGCAGCCCTCGGCCACGCCCGCCACGATGGAGGCGATCTTCTCCGGGTAATTCTTTCCGCAGGCGATATAGTCCAGAAATACCAGTGGCTTCGCGCCGCAGGTGATCACATCATTGACGCACATGGCCACACAGTCAATGCCCACGGTGTCGTGCTTGTCCATCAGAAAAGCGATCTTCAGCTTCGTGCCCACGCCGTCCGTGCCGGAGACCAGCACCGGGTGGGTGAGGCCCGTCATATCCAGCTCGAACAGGCCGCCGAAGCCGCCCAGCCCGCCGATGGCGCCCGGCGTCATCGTACGCGCCACATGCTGTTTCATCAGCTCCACCGCGGCATAGCCCGCCGTGATGTCAACGCCCGCTGCCTTGTAGCTCTCGGAAAAGCTCTTCATATCGTTTCTCCTGTTCCCGACGGTCAGTCGTTGATATTTTCGGAAATTTTCTTTTCAAATTTGCTTTTTTCAGTGCTTTTGGGCGGCTCCACCGGGTATTTGCCCGTAAAGCAGCCCGTGCACAGGCCACATTTACAGCCCTCGGCGATCTTCTTCACTCCGTCCACGCTCAAAAAGCCCAGGCTGTCCACACCCAAAATCCCCCGCATCTCCTCCAGCGAATGGTTGGCGGCGATGAGGTTTTCCCGGCTGTCCACGTCCACGCCGAAATAGCACGGATACAGGAATTCCGGCGCGGAGGACAAAAAGTGCACTTCCGTGGCCCCGGCTTCCCGCAGCATCTGTACGATCTGCCGCGAGGTGGTGCCGCGCACGATGGAATCATCCACCAGCACCACGCGCCGGCCCTTCACGGTGTCCGCAATGGGGTTCAGCTTGATGCGCACGGTGTTCTCCCGCAGCTTCTGGTTGGGCTGGATGAACGTTCGGCCGATGTATTTGTTCTTCAAAAAGCCGATGCCGTAAGGGATGCCGCTCTGCTGGGAATAGCCCAGCGCCGCGTCCAGGCCCGAATCCGGCACGCCGATGACGACGTCCGCCTGCACAGGGTGCTCCAGCGCCAGAAACGCGCCGGCTCGCCGGCGCGCCCGGTGTACGGAAGCGCCGTCCACAACAGAATCCGGCCGGGCGATGTACACGTATTCAAACACGCACAGGCCTGTGGGGCAGCCGCAGTGGGTGCGGATGGAGCGGCAGCCGTTTTCGTCAAACACCACGATCTCGCCCGGCTCCACATCGCGCACGAACTCGCCGCCCGCGGCGGTGATGGCGCAGCTCTCGCTGGCAATGATGTCGTTTTCGCCCAGCTTGCCGATGCACAGCGGGCGGAAGCCCTGCGGGTCCCGCGCGGCGATGAGCTTGCGCGGGCTCATCACCACCAGCGAATACGCCCCCTTCAGCCTGTCCATCGTTTGCTCCACGGCCTGTTCGATGCTGTCGGAGGAAAGGCGCTCGCGGGTGATGGCGTAAGCGATGACCTCCGTATCCGACGTGGAGTGGAAGATCGCGCCCGAAAGCTCGAATTCCGAACGCAGCTCGGCGGAATTTGTCAGGTTGCCGTTGTGAGCCAGCGCCATCGGTCCCTTGATGTGGCGGATCACAAAGGGCTGCGCATTGGAGCGGACGGGCACCCCCGTGGTGGCATAGCGGCAGTGGCCGATGCACATATTGCCCCGGGGCATCGTCTCCAGCACGTCCTTGGTGAACACGTCGTTCACAAGGCCCAGCTCGCGCCGTTTGTAGAACACGCCGTCGTCGTTCACCGCCATGCCGCAGCTCTCCTGGCCGCGGTGCTGCAGCGCGTACAGGCCGTAATAGGTGGTACCCACCACGTCCAGGTCCGCGTCGCGGCGGTAAACGCCGAACACGCCGCACTCTTCATGCAGCTTTTCGTCAAGATAGTCTTTGATCATCCGTTCACTCCCCCAGCAGGCGCTTCATAACTTCCCGGTAGGCTTCCTCTTCGCCGCCCAGGTCGCGCCGGAACAGGTCTTTATCCAGGTGCGCGCCCGTGGTGGCGTCCCAGAAGCGGCAGGTGTCGGGGCTGATCTCGTCGGCCAGCACGATGGAGCCGTCGGGCAGGCGGCCGAATTCCAGCTTGAAGTCGATGAGGCGGATGTTGAAGCCCAGCAGATATTGGGAAAGGATGTCGTTCACCTGGAAGGCATATTTCGTGATGGTGTCGATCTCCTCCTGCGTGGCCAGGCCCAGGGCCAGCGCGTGGTAATGGTTGATGAGAGGGTCGTGATACTCGTCGTTTTTGTAGCTGAACTCGATGGTGGGGATCTTCAGCACCGTTCCCTCAGGCACGCCCAGACGCTTGGTGAAGCTGCCCGCGGCCACGTTGCGGATGATGACCTCCAGCGGCACGATCTCCACCTTTTTCACCAGCGTCTCGCGGTCGGACAATTCCTCCACAAAGTGGGTGGGCACGCCCTTTTCAGCCAGCATCTTCATCAGGTTGTTGGAAAGCCTGTTGTTCACCACGCCCTTGCCGCGAATGGTGCCTTTCTTTGCTCCGTCGCCGGCGGTGGCGTCGTCCTTGTAATCCACGATGACAAGGTCCGCGTCGTCTGTGGCGAATACCTTTTTGGCTTTCCCCTCATACAGCTGTTCCCGTTTTTCCATGTTGTTCTTCTCCCTCTTTTGTGTTTTATAAAAATAAAAAGATATTTGGAAAGCATTCCTTACAGCGCGGCCGCCTCGGCCCGGATGGCGGCGTCCTTTTCAGCGATGGAGCGGGCCATTTTCTCCCGGTCCTCCGCCAGCAGCGCGGCGATGCGCGCGTCGTGGATGGCCAGCATCTGAGCGGCCAGCACGGCGGCGTTTTTGGCGCCGTTCAGCGCAACGGTGGCCACAGGAATGCCGCTGGGCATCTGCACGGTGGCCAGCAGGGCGTCCAGGCCGTCCACCGCGCCGCCCTTAACGGGGATGCCGACGACGGGCAGCACGGTGTTCGCGGCGATGCTGCCCGCCAGATGGGCGGCCATACCCGCGGCCGCGATGATCACGCCGAAGCCGTTTTCCGCTGCGCGCTTTGCAAACTCCGCCGCAGCGGCCGGGGTGCGGTGGGCGCTCATTACGCGCACCTCAAACGGGATATCCCAGCTTTTGAGCTGTGCGGCCGCGGCTTTTACCGTTGGCCAGTCGCTGTCCGAGCCCATGATGATGGCTACTTTTTTGGTGTTTTCCATAAATCCATCTCCTTTGTGCGTCCCTGAAAAGAAAAAAGGCCGTGGTGCAGTTACACCATGGCCTTATGCTTGCAGTTTCAGCGCAGCATCCTCTTTCCGCAGCCCGCAGGCGCGCCGAAAAAACGCGCGGTATCCCGCAGACGCACTGCCCCGGCGGGAAGGCCGGCGGCTTACACTCCGCCCCGGGTACGCAGCGGTTCCCAAAGCGATCGATTGCATCCCGGTACCTCCTCTGAACAGCTTGTTCGGTGCGAAGAAAAAGGATATTATCATCGTACTATGAAACCGGAATAAAAGCAATCGCTTTCCGGCGGCGGCGCGAATTTTCAGAGAAAACAACAAGAACCTTATGCCGCCGGGCGGCTTTTTTGGTTGATTGTCTTACACAGATTTTACAATGCGGAACCGGCGCCGTCAGCCGCAGATGATATCCGCCGTATCCGCCCGCGCCAGGCGGATCAGTTCCTCGGGCGCAAGCTCGATCTGATAGCCGATCCTGCCGCCGCTTACGATGATGCTTGCGCCCGCAAGCGCGCTGCGGTCGAACACGGTGCGGTAGGCTTTCTTCATCCCCAGCGGGCTGCACCCGCCGCGGACATAGCCGGTGACCTTATTGATATCGGCCACATGGAGCATGGCTACGCTTTTTTCGCCCACGCTTTTTGCGGCCTTCTTCAGGTCCAGCTCGGCCAGCACGGGCACGACGAATACAAAGTAGCTTTTTCCCGCGCCCTGTGTGACCAGTGTTTTAAACACGCGGGCGGGGTCCTGCCCCATTTTTGCCGCAACTGACGCTCCGTCGATGGCACCGTCGCCGTGGTCGTAGGTATGGGGCGTATAGGGCACCTTTTCCTTGTCAAGCATCCGCATGACGTTTGTTTTGAATTCTGCCATTTTGTTCACTCTTCTTTGCCGGTGCCTAACAGATCATCTGCAGACACGCCGAAATAACTGCACAGCGTTGCAAAAGTTTCCACATACATCCGACGCTGCCGTGTTTCATACATGTTATACATTGAGGTTGCCACACCGAGTACATCCGCCATGTCTTTCTGCGTCAGCCCCTGCGCTTTGCGAAGCGCGCGGATACGGTCAATATAATCCATGCAGGCCCCCCCTTCGTTTTATGATAATATATTCCATTTCGCTTTTTCACCAATAGTGAATTATGCTTGAAATAGTTTTTTACTATTTGTGAAACAAAGGAGAATGGATTGTGAAAAGCATCATAAAAGATTGGTACACAGGCGAAAATATCCCGGTGGAGACGCGCCTGCCCGCTTACAGACGAACAGCGCGCGCTGGCGCGGGAAACGGAAGAACTGAAAGGCCGGTTCACCGCCACTTTTTCCCGGAGCCAGAACGAGCTGTATGAAGCCCTGTGCGACCGCGAAGAGTTTGCCGGGCTGCACCGGGCGACCGCCATCTTCGCACAAGGTGTGGGCTCGGCCTGCGTCTGGCTTTCGAGGCTCTGGGATGAGAAGCGCAAGGCCCCCGTTTACCCCGGCGAAAGGCTGCCCTTGACAAATGCGCCGAATGCGCGTATACTGCTAACAAATCTTTTCCGCTGCGGGTGCGGCTTTTCGCAGAAGTACGACCCTTTTTTGGGTCTGTTCGCTCATTATTTTGGCGAGATTTCATCATTTGTTCTAAAATCCTGTGCGAGAGGTTTGACCGTCAGAACAACTCGGCGCCGCAGGTTTGCGCGTCTGAAATCTGTCGGTTCA
>ERZ835080.2147-NODE-2147-length-11172-cov-3.253666_pt1 | contig 11172 bp, 8 predicted proteins | sample MGYA00519688_ERZ835080 | MGnify/ENA primary metagenome ERZ835080 (study PRJEB31850, sample SAMEA3708770) | human gut metagenome | biome: human gut; feature: human-associated habitat; material: faeces | place: China | collected 2014 ... | reverse complement strand
GCAAGAAAATTTATTCTATAGAATAAAAGAGGGGGTGTTTTCCGAAAGGATTGCACCCTTTGTACTTTATAAAAGAAGGTTTCTGATATGTTTCCACAAACTCCCGGTCCGATCGGTCTTTTTGACTCAGGTTATGGCGGACTTACGATTTTCGATAAGATCCATCAGTTGATGCCCGGTTATGATTACGTTTATCTGGGCGATAACGCACGTTCTCCTTATGGAACCCGTTCGTTCGAGGTCGTTTATCAATTTACCCGTCAGGCGGTATTGCGTCTGTTTGAGTCGGGTTGCCAATTGGTGATCTTGGCTTGTAATACGGCATCTGCGAAAGCGCTTCGTACGATCCAACAAAAAGACTTGCCTACATGGGATCCCAATCGTCGTGTATTGGGAGTCATCCGTCCTACAGTTGAGTTAGTGGATACGATCAGCCGTACCAAACATATCGGTATCGTAGGTACGAGCGGTACGATTACGTCCAATTCTTATACGATAGAGATCGGCAGGATGTACCCACATATCCAAGTGACAGGCGAGGCTTGCCCCATGTGGGTTCCTTTGGTAGAGAATAATGAGTTTAATTCCCCGGGAGCGGATTATTTCGTGAAAAAGCATATCGACCATATATTATCCGTAGATCCGCAAATCGATACGCTTATCTTGGGATGTACTCACTATCCCCTTTTGATGGATAAGATCCGTGCTTTTCTTCCTTCCGGCATCACTCTATTCTCGCAAGGCGAGCATGTAGCGGAGAGTTTGCGAGATTATTTAGGGCGTCACCCGGAAATGGATCGTAAACTCACGAAGGGAGGAAGTTGCCGTTTTCTTACCACGGAGTCGGCAGAGAAGTTTTCTGAGGCGGCCTCTATCTTCATGAATACTCCGGTTTCGGTTTCCCAGATCGAGCTATAACGCCCCTAGGCCCTATGAGGGAGATGTATATGAACGCTATTTATACTTCCCTCCTTCTTTATGAATACTTGAAAGATATCGGATGAATTCATTTGAATATCTAGTATAATTCTACAGATCACGCCGTGAACTCTACAGACCAAGGCTTGATCTATACAAACCAAGGCGTGGTCTGTACGTACCATACCGTGATTTATGAAATAGAATAAGGAGCGAGAATGTATAGGTATAGAAAGAAATAGGTATAATACCTTATCCTAGCCTAAATTCTTGCCGGATGTCTGTCTTCTACAGAAAAGTCAGACGTTCCCTTATTGGATGCTCTTTCCGAAAGGCGCCAAGGCTAAAGCTGCCATCTTAAAATGTTGCATGCCGAAAGGGATGCCGATGATCGTGATACATAGCAAAAGGCCGAATCCCAGATGCGTAAGGCAAATCCAAAAGCCTCCGACGAATATCCAGATCACATTCATGATAAGTGACAGGCATCCTCCGGAATTCCCCTCGTCTACGACACGGCTGCCAAAAGGCCATAAAGCCAGTATCGCTAATTTTAAGGTCTGGAGGCCAAAAGGTATACCAATGATCGTTATCATTAGTATTAGGCTGGATATCAGATATTCTACACTTGTTATAATCCCTCCGAAGAGTAACCATATTATATTCCCCAAGAATTTCATACGCTAGTTATTTAAATGGTTGATACTATCTTTCTCATATATAACAGATGCTTTACTAACTGTGGCTACATGAAAGCTATCTATTTCCGCCAAGATTTGCCGCTTAACGAAAGCGAAACTATCTCTATAGGCCGGTTTCACCGGTTCAGAAGGGGGAGCTTCCATTTTTAGCGGATCGATAGGTTGCCCGTTTTTGTGGACACGGAAGTCTAGATGCGGTCCGGTAGAGAGTCCGGTGGAGCCTGCATAAGCGATTTCTTGGCCTTGTTGCACATGGCTGCCTACTTGGATTCCTTTGGCGAAGCGGCTTAAGTGCATATAAGTCGTGGTGTATACGGAGTTATGTTTCACTTTCAAGAAATTGCCCCCGCCGTTTTGATATCCCTTGGCGATAACCGTACCAGCTCCGATGCTGCGTACCGGTGTACCGGTCGGTGCTGCGTAATCAACCCCATGATGCGCCCGGTATCGTTTGAGGATCGGGTGGAAACGGGCGTTCGTAAAACGGGATGTGATCCGGAAAAAGTCTAATGGGGCTTTCAAGAACGCTTTGCGAAGGCTGTTCCCTTCCTCATCAAAGTATTCGAAGATACTGTCTTGGGTGAAAGGAATCGCTACAAACTCTTTGCCTTGATGCGTAAAGATCGCCCCCTCGATAGAGGCGATGCTCAAGGCGGTGGTATCGTCGATGTAAGCCTCATTGTATAGAACCTTGAATGAGTCTCCATCTTTGATATCGAAGAAATCGATTTGCCAAGCGTACACGTCCGATATCTTGATCGCCAGATACGGATCACCTCCGTTGGCCTTGATCACGTTCCATAGGGAAGAGTTTAATACTCCTTCCGTATATTTTTTCTTGAGGGTGATCGGCTTATTAAATTCATAGGCGTTGATCGTATCGCCGGTCAAGTCGATTACGGCATAATCGGTCAGCGACTTGGCGAAGGCGATATATCGGATCGTCTCCAAGGAATCTACCGTGGAAAATGTGTAATAATGCATGCCGGCTCGCAGTTTCGTCGGATCGAGGACATGGGTGGATGCCCTGCTGATACTGTCTGCTTTCAAGGCCGTGAAGCCCAGCCCGGAGAAGATGGAGGCGGGATTATCCCCGTTTTTCATCAAATACTCTTTTACGTCCAAGGAATCGATACAGATGCCGTATTGATACAGATGCTGTGAGCTATCCACCCACTGCGTATCCATGTCTGCGTCTTCCGTGGGCTGTTGGGGCTGTTTGCAGGAGAAACAACTCATCAACATGACTAATACGATACATATAGGTAGTTTCTTGTCCATTTGTCTTCGTTTGTTCATCAAAAATTATTCAACCGGATACAAACTTACGGAAAATAATAGAAATAGCGAAACCTATTTAGCGTAAAGCTTTGTACCTTCGCGGACTCGTAAAAAAGGTGTTTAGGTAGAAAGCAGATCAATGGACATGTATAGACTATTCCGTGCCCCGAGAGGGCTGAGAGGCAAATTATTTAAATTAACAGGGCCTATCTTTCTGGAAACCTTGCTGATGTTGACTTTAGGCGTGGTGGATACGCTTATGCTGAGCCATCATTCCGATAACGCGGTGGCGGCGGTAGGTGTGGTGAATCAATTGCTGAACATGGTATTCCTGCTGTTCAATATTACCACGACCGGAACTTCCGTCATGTGCGCCCTCTATTTCGGGGCGAAGGATCATAAAAGTTTTATTCAGGTATTAGGGACGTCTTTGCTGTTTAACGCAGGAATCGGTTGCTTGATCAGCTTGATGCTTTTCTTGTTCGGTAGGGAGATGTTGGTCCTGATGGATATCCGTCCGGATCTGATGCCGGACGCTGCGACTTATATGCATATTGTCGGAGGGTTCGGCTTCTTCCAAGCGGTTAGTTTTACGATATCGGCGGTGCTCCGTGCGGCGAACAAGCCGAATTACGCGATGCAGGTGACCTTGCTGATCAATGTATTGAATGTGTTTGGAAATTATGCGTTGATATTTGGCCATTTTGGTTTCCCTGCCCTCGGTGTACAAGGAGCGGCTATCTCTACCTCTGTTTGCCGGGGAGTGGCGATGACACTTTTGTTTATCATGCTGTTCAAGCGGTTGGTGCCTCGTATCCCTTTGGCTTATTTCCGTCCGTTCCCGTTTCAGAAGTTGAGAGACGTGTTGAAGATCGGTTTGCCTTCGGCAGCGGAACAAATCTCGTATGATGCCTCGCAGGTGACGATTGTCTACTTTATCAATATGCTGGGTAATGAGTACTTGACAGCTCGTGTTTATGTGATGAATATCGTGATAATCGGCTATATCTTTTCTTTGTCGATCGCGCAAGCTACTTCTATTTGTACCGGCAATTTGGTGGGCGCGAGAAAGAAGCAAGCCGCTTATTTATTGAGTTGGTATGCTTGGAGGAGGTCGTTGCTGATTACGCTGGTCGCTAGTACCGGGGTTTATCTGCTGGGACGTCCTTTATTGGGGATATTCACGGAGAATCAAGCAATCATAACGATTGCGATGGGAGCCTTGCTGGTAGATGTACTCTTGGAGCAAGGGCGGGCCACGGTACTGCTGTTCTTATTCTGCTTGCGTTCGGTAGGCGACGTCGTGGTCCCGGTAATTATCGAGTTATTCTGTATGTGGTTCTTTGCCGTGTTCTGCGGGTATATGTTCGGTATCGTGTTCGGATTAGGCTTAGCGGGGATGTGGTTCGCTTTTGCTTTGGACGAGTGTTCCAGGGGAGCGGTACTCTGTTTGCGGTGGCGAACGCAGAAGTGGAAAAAGAGGATGTTAATCAAGAGTCCTGTTAATATAAGCTAAAACAGGGTGCTCTTGGGAACATTTTGCCTTCTATTTGCGTCTTACTAATTACAATAGATATTTTATAAAAGATTATGATGAAGATGAAAAAGGTATTGTTTTATGCGTTTTTGCTTCCCGCTTTCGTTGGGATGATGTTTTCTTGTTCAGACGTCAAGACAGATGTGAAGAAGTTGCAGGCAGGATTCAAGAAGTTCAATTATGAGGCCGAGTTTGTGAAGGAAACCAAGCAGGACGGCAAGAAAGATGGCAAACAAGAATCTAAGAAAGAGGATAAGAAGGCCGATAAGAAGTAATCGAACAAATACCCGTATTTGCTTGTTTTATAAATACTAATTAATTAAAGAGTAAAGGATTATATGGGTAATATAGCAAAAAAAGCGTTTCCCGTGCTTAATATGCATTGTGCGGGATGCGCTAACAATGTAGAAAAGACAGTGAAAAAGTTGCCGGGAGTCGTTGATGCTTCCGTCAACTTTGCTTCAAATACATTGACGATTTCTTATGAGGACGACAAGCTCACCCCCGGAGAAATCCGTGCAGCGGTACTTGCTGCCGGTTATGATCTGATAGTAGAAGAAGCGAATAAAGAAGAACGTCGGGAAGAAGAACAGCATAAGCGCTACCTTCGTCTGAAACGGAAAGTGATCGGTGCGTGGATATTTGTAGTGCCGTTGCTTATCTTTTCAATGTTATTAATGCATATGCCATACTCTAACGAGATACAAATGTTGCTTGCTATTCCGGTAATGGTGCTCTTCGGAGGGAGTTTCTTCACGGGGGCATGGAAACAGGCGAAGATCGGTCGTAGCAATATGGATACGCTGGTTGCGTTGAGTACCTCGATAGCCTTCCTTTTCAGTTTGTTCAACACTTTCTTTCCGCAGTTCTGGACAGATCGCGGACTGGAACCGCACGTCTATTACGAAGCTTCCGCAGTGATCATTGCCTTCGTTCTGACCGGAAAGATGATGGAGGAACGCGCCAAAGGAAATACCTCGGATGCCATTCGCAAACTGATGGGAATGCAGCCCAAAGTGGCACGTGTATTGCGTGGTGGGGTAGAGGAAGAGATACAAATAGACCTGTTGCAGGTAGGCGATATGGTGGTAGTCCGTCCCGGCGAACAGATTCCCGTGGATGGTCAGCTTTCGGAGGGCGATTCGTATGTGGATGAAAGTATGATTAGCGGTGAGCCGATTCCGGTAGAGAAGAAAAAGGGCGATAAGGTCCTTGCCGGAACAATCAATCAGCGCGGTTCCTTCATCATTCGTGCTTCTCAGGTGGGAAGTGATACTGTGCTGGCACGCATCATTCACATGGTGCAGGAAGCACAAGGCAGCAAAGCTCCTGTGCAGCGTATCGTAGACCGTATTACAGGCATCTTCGTTCCTGTCGTGTTGGGAATTGCCATTCTGACGTTTGTGCTGTGGGTAGCTATCGGTGGCAGTGAGTATATTTCTTATGGTATTCTTTCTGCTGTATCCGTTCTGGTCATAGCCTGTCCCTGTGCTCTGGGACTTGCCACACCTACTGCGCTGATGGTGGGAATCGGTAAAGCTGCCGGACAGCATATTCTGATAAAAGACGCCGTCGCTCTGGAGCAGATGCGTAAGGTAGATGTGGTGGTACTGGATAAAACCGGTACTTTGACCGAAGGACATCCTACCGCTACCGGATGGTTGTGGGCACAGCCGCAGGAAGAACACTTCAAAGATGTACTTCTTGCTGCCGAGCTGAAATCGGAACACCCGTTGGCAGGCGCGATTGTAGCCGTACTCCAAGACGAGGAAAAGATAACTCCCGCTCCTTTGAGCAGTTTTGAAAGCATCACAGGCAAAGGTATAAAGGTGTCTTATCAAGGTAAGACTTACTGGGTGGGCAGCCATAAACTTCTGAAAGATTTCAGCGCTACAGTAAGCGATGTCATGGCTGATATGCTGGTACACTACGAATCAGACGGAAACGGAATCATATACTTTGGACGTGAGAATGAGCTTTTGGCTATCATTGCCGTTTCCGATCCGATCAAGGCTACTTCTGCCGAAGCAGTGAAAGAACTGAAACGTCAGGGCATCGATATCTGTATGCTTACCGGTGACGGTCAGCGGACGGCTCTGGCAGTCTCTTCCCGTCTGGGTATCGAGCGATTTGTGGCAGATGCCTTGCCGGACGATAAAGCCGAATTTGTGCGTGAGCTGCAAATGCAGGGAAAGAAAGTGGCAATGGTGGGCGATGGTATCAATGACTCACAGGCACTGGCGTTGGCTGACGTCAGCATTGCTATGGGAAAGGGTACGGATATTGCTATGGATGTCGCTATGGTGACGCTGATGACGTCCGACTTGCTGTTACTCCCCAAAGCCTTCGAACTGTCCAGGCAGACTGTACGACTGATTCATCAGAACCTTTTCTGGGCATTTATCTACAACTTGATCGGTATTCCTATCGCTGCCGGAGTATTGTTCCCTATAAACGGATTGTTGCTGAATCCGATGCTGGCAAGTGCCGCCATGGCATTCTCCAGTGTGAGTGTAGTGCTCAATTCGTTGAGTTTGGGAAGAAGGAAGATTTAACATCGAAAGGGAGCGTGGTAAAGCTCCTTTATAACTTTAAATTAGGCATTGATTACGCGGATTAACACGGATTTTAAACCTTTAGAACTGTGTAATTCGCGTAATTCGTGCCTAAATATAATGAAGATTGGTTATATGTAGCCTCTATCCATGATATAGGTTTTGATTACAAACCTCAACTATTTCTAAATTCCAGCGGTGACATCCCTACGTGCCGTCTGAAGAACTTGCAGAAGAAAGAGGGATTCGGGAAATTCAACGAATAAGCTATCTCCTGAATAGTCATATCCGTACCCTTTAGCTGCGCTTTGGCGTCGATAATGACAATATAAGCAATAGTATCCAATACACTTTTCCCCGTCACTTGTTTTACGGTAGTGCTCAGATGTTGCAGAGAGATTCCCAGCTGATCGGCATAGAACTGTGCACAACGCTGATCTTTGTAGTGCTCAGTGATCAGTTGAATCAGCTTCCGGCAAATCTCCTTCTTGCGGTTCGAATGATTGTTTCCCGAATAATTCCGGTACATCAGCTGGACACTTGTCAGAATAGTCTGGAGTGATAAGTCCGCCAGTTTGGAGTTCATCTTGAAAGACTCGTCACAACTGGCATGAGACAATAAGGCAAAATACTCCTTCAGATACTCGGAAATATTCTCGGAAAGAGGAATGATCGGCTGTTCTATCAGCTTAGGATAGGCGCTTCCGATGGTGGTCAGCAGATTGATATGTCCGATACATTTCGCAGAGAATCCGGCAAAACAAAGACTTACCTTTTCCGCTTTCTCACGGAACTGTATGATTGTTCCGGGAAGTAATGTAATCAGATCATTCGGGTGAACCTCATATTCCAGCAGATTGATGGAGACTTTCATTGTGCCTTCCGTACAGATGGCGAAAATACACGCCTGTAGCCGGCACGATTGCTTGTAGATGTTCAGAATATCTTCAGTTACTTTGGTCCATGCTAACACCTCCAGGGGCAAATCGACTTGTGGAACTTCCATTTTCATAAGAGTGTTTGTTATCTTTGGTTTAGAGTGCTTGTTATATTCGAACTACAAATGTACGATTTTTCTTTTTATTTCTTACTTTTGTCCTCATGAAAACTGTATTAGTAGACTGGAATTTGATTCCGTACGCCGAGGCATGGCAGCGGCAGACGGAATGGTTTGATACCCTTGTCCGCGCAAAAGCGCAGGGAGAAGCGTATGAAAACCGTATTATTATGTGCGAACATCCGCACGTCTATACTTTGGGACGTAGCGGAAAAGAAAATAATATGCTGTTGAATGACGATCAGCTGAAAGCCATTCAGGCTACCCTTTTCCATATAGATCGGGGAGGGGATATCACGTATCACGGTCCCGGACAGCTAGTCTGTTATCCGATCTTGAATCTGGAAGAGTTTCATCTGGGGCTAAAGGAATATGTGCACCTGCTCGAAGAGGCTGTGATACGTGTCTGTGCCTCCTATGGCATTGAAGCGGGACGGCTTGAAAAAGCAACAGGTGTCTGGCTGGAGGGGAGTACGCCCCGTGCCCGTAAGATTTGTGCGATCGGAGTGAGGAGCAGTCATTACGTCACCATGCACGGACTGGCTCTGAATGTGAATACGGATTTACGCTATTTCAGCTATATTCATCCTTGTGGCTTTATAGATAAAGGCGTCACTTCTCTTCGTCAGGAGCTGAAGCACGAAGTGCCTATGGACGAAGTGAAGCAACGCCTCGAAGGCGAGCTTAACAGGCTGCTGAACGAAAAAAATCAGCAGATTGCTCAATGAAAGAACCCAGCAGACTCTGCTCAATGATAAAACTTAGCGGACTGCCCGAAGGAAAAGCCTAGAAAACGATTCCAATGCCGAGCTGCCATGTCTTATGCATGAAACAGTCTTTATCAGCCAGTGCATAAGAGAAATCTGCGCGAATCGGCCAGAAGTTGATTCCGCAGCCCAGTGTACCGTAGTTGCCTGTTCCTTTGTCGTTATCCCCGAAGTGATATCCTCCACGGATAATTCCATATTTCAGGAAATTATATTCCGCTCCGATGCCGGCTTGAAGATGGCGGTACTCGGACGGGAGCAGGTAATTGAAGTCAAGAGCCACCTGCAAGCGGTTGTCCATACTGAACGGCAGGTCGATGGCACCACCCAGTCCCAGTCGGGCAGGCAGTTTCTGTCCGTCCAGCTTGCTACCCAGGTTGGCGGCTTGAAATCCGATTGTCCATGAAGCCATTTCGTCCAGAATACCCATGCTGCGATGATAGCTGGCACCGAGGTCCACGGAGACTGACCCTTTGCTGTCCGCATCCTTATAGGCTTTTGCCTGCAGATATCTGAGTGTTAATGAAAGGGACAGGTTTTTGGCTACATTTCTAAAGTATGCGGCTTCTACGTTCCATGCGCGGGCATGATCTTCCGCACCGTCCTGCCAATGAAAATCGGCATCTTTGTAGTGACGGAATCCTACGCTAAATCCGTGCTTCCCTTCCCGTCCGATGCGGTAGAAAAGGGATGCGCTATGTATTCCAAAGTCTTTATTTATGTCAGCGTATGAGTAGCTGGCACCCATTACATCCTGCGAGAAAGCGATGGTGGAAGCGTTATGAAAGATAGCCGTGCTTCCATTGTCAGTGATAGCCAGTCCTGTGCCGGCCATACCTGCCGATTGGGCATCCGGAGTAATCTCCAGAAAAGAGGCGCTTGCCACTCCCTGTGCTCCCAGAAAAGTAGGCAACAGACACGACGCGAGAAGTAAATGTTTTACTCGTTTCATAATCATTTGTTTTAAGGGTGAGACATCCGGACGACACGTATGCCGCTCCATGATTTATTATTGCGAAGCATTTGGCTGAGAGGCTCTTCGCTGACAACAACCTTGCCAAGCGTAGAAGAGGCGTGAAGCAAATGCAACTTTCCGTTTATATATTCGGCTATCCCTACATGAGCTACATCCAGTCCCGGAAGATTCGTGGTGATGGCGATGATATCACCGTCCATGATCCACGGAAGTCCTGCGTCGGGGAGTTTTCCTTTAGGCAGCCAGTGTACCTTTTTCCCGGACAATGCCTTTTCATGCTCGGCCATCCGTTTCACGTTCTCCGGCGAATCCGCCAGTTGCCTGTACTTTTGGGGATGGGTGGACATATAAGAGAGAGACAGTTTGGTGGTCTGCGTACTGTTTTGTGCAGTAACGTCTTCCAGAAATCCTTGGCGGACACCGTTCTCAATCCAGTCGGAGGTATAGTGCAACCGCGAAGTGTATCCGTCGATCACACCGTCCCGATAACGTATCTTTTGCAGATTATCGGCAAAAGAAGACCCCATCGCCTGAGCCAGCGTATATTCGACGAAAGTAAGGCAATCTACCGTTTGGGGCAGGATGACTAACTTTTCTTCCGTTCCCTGATCCAGTGTGTTGGCTACATACTTTGTTCCAAGGTACGTCTTTCCGATTCTCAACATCGGTGCTGTCTCCTTCGGAAATACGACACCCTCACGCAACCACTTTTCGAGTTCCTGTGTCCATTGTTGCTTATACTTGAAGTTGTCCCGAAATCCCCAGCCATGTCCGCCGGTAGGGTAGACATGAAGCGATGCGGGAACATTGTTTTTCTGTAAAGCGAGATAATAGTTCACTCCGTTGGAAGGAGGCACGGCACCGTCATCAGAAGACAGGACGATAAAGGCTTGCGGAGTATCGGATGTCACTTGCAGTTCGTTGGAGAAGAGTACCTTTTGTTCTGCGGTCGGATTTCCGCCCAGAAGCTCTTTTCTCGAACCGCCATGAGTACTTTGCGTCATGGTGACCACCGGATAAAGCAGAATCTGAAAGTCGGGACGCGATGCCGCACTGTAATGGGTGGCAAGGGTAGAGGCGAGATGTCCTCCGGCGGATGCTCCCATGATTCCTATTTTGCGGGGATGGATATTCCATTCTCCGGCATGCTCGCGTACGATGCGAATCGCTCTTTCCGCATCCGATAAGGGGACTTCGCAATGACCGTTCGGCATCCGGTACTTTAATACAACGTAAGTGATGCCCTGTCCGCAGAACCAGGGTGCCATATCGTGTCCTTCATGATCCATGGCGAGGCGGCTGTAGCCACCTCCGGGACACATGATGACAGCCATTCCGTTCGGCTGCGGTGCACGGTAAACGGTTATGGTGGGGTCGGTG
>ERZ835080.2135-NODE-2135-length-11254-cov-6.879900_pt1 | contig 11254 bp, 9 predicted proteins | sample MGYA00519688_ERZ835080 | MGnify/ENA primary metagenome ERZ835080 (study PRJEB31850, sample SAMEA3708770) | human gut metagenome | biome: human gut; feature: human-associated habitat; material: faeces | place: China | collected 2014 ... | reverse complement strand
GGAGCCCGGCGGGATTTCCCCGCCGGGCTCCGGCCTCTTTTTATCGGTTTGCAATGAAGCTCATTCGATGCTTGGCTGTTTTTTGCGTCAAACAGGCTGCGGAGAGTCGTGCCGCCCGATGGAAAGCACCCCCGCGCAGTGGGAAAGCCGCGCGAAGGAAAGGCGCAGGCTGGGCAGAGCACCGGCAAGCAGCTGCGCCACGGCATAATCCTCGCCGCAGTCCCAGGCCGTCCCGGCCGCGGCATGGCAGGCATCCAGCTCGGCCTGCGTTTCAAAAGCCACGTCTCCTATCAGACATTCGCCGCCGGGGCTGAGACGGCGGGACAATTCCAGCAGGAACGCGGGTTTCCCGGCGTCCGGCACATGGTGGAAAGCATAGGTGCTGATGATAAAATCGAACGTCCTGCCCTCCAGCGCGGGGGGCAGGCCCCGTGTGAAATCATACAGATACAATTCCGCGCAGGGCATCTTGGTGCGGGCGGCGTCCAGCATATTCTGGGAAAAATCCACTCCGGCTACCGGATGGCCGGCCGCGTACAGGCGTGCTGTCAGCATGCCTGTCCCGAAGCCCAAGTCCAACACATCGGCGCCGGGACGGCTGTTCACACGGGCCTCGATAAGAGACAGCACCGCATCGTAGCCTGCGAAGGGATATTCCCCCGCATCGTGGGAATGGCGGACGCTGGCGTCATAACCGGCGGCCCATTCGTCGAAACCCTTGCTGTTGAGCATAAAAAACCTTCTTTCTGCCTGATAGAAAAAATGAAAGCCGCCCGCCACAAAAAGGGCAGGCGGCGAAAAGCTATGCGGCAGGGGCGTCGGCAGCCCCGGAGGCTTCCGGCGCAGCAGAAGAAGAGGGCACGGGAGGAGGCGTGGAGGATGAAGGTGCGGGCGGACCGGAGATCATATCGCCCTTTGCACCGCAGCGGGTGCACTTCTTCCAGACAGAACCGTCGCTTTCTGTCAGCTGTCCGCTGAAATCATGCCCCAGCGCATCGATTTTAGTACGGGAGGTCTCCTGTCCGCAGGAGGTACATTTGTATATCGTCACACCCTCTGAAGTACAGGTGGCCGGGGTCGTGGTGCCGGAATCCGGCGTATGTGTATGCTCCACAGTACGGCTTTCCAAAACCGCGCCGCATTTGGTGCAGTAGATATGCTCCTTGGTGGCGTCGCTGGGGTCTGCCGTCCAGTTGCCTTTGATATGGTTCTCCGTCTCGGTCTTGGGCGGGTTGGTGCAGCCGCTGGCCGTGCAGGTGCGCGTATGCGTGCCGTTGCCCGCGTCCGTCCAGCTGCCGAAACTGTGCGTGTGCTTATTTTTGAACGTCACCCACACACTGATGGATTCCAGCTTTGTATTTGCGGGCACGGTGAAGGTCAGCGTGCCGTTGTTCACATTTTCAATGCGTCCCTCGGTGCAGCCCCATTCCAGCGAATAGCCTTCCTTGGCGGTGGCCGTCACGGTGGAGCACGTTTCGCCGGGCTTCACCTTCTGCGTCAGCGTGCCGGACAGCGAGCCGCCGTCTTTGCCGTCCTTGATGGAGAACGTGACGGTCACGCCCTCGGCTTCGGAGCTGGACGAGCTGGAGCTGCTGGACGCCGCCTGCGGGTTGAAGGTCTCCTCCGGCGTGGCCGTGTGCGTGGGGATGGTGGTCAGCGCCGGGCGGCGGTCCTCGGTCTCGTAGGTGTGCGTGCGCACATAGTCGATCAGCGCTTTGGCGCCCTGCTCATTCAAATGCAGGCCGTCCTCGATCATATACGAAGCTCTGGCAAAGCCCGTGGCGGGGTCCTTCAGGGCCTCGCTGCTGTTCAGGAACCGGTAGCCGTCCTCCTTGGCAAGGTCCGCCAGAGCTTTGTTGAATTCGTCGATGGCCTTCTGCGCGGCGGCCGCGCCCGTGCGCGTCTGCGCCACGGGCGGTACGGCGTTGATGATGATATCCGCGTAGGGCCATTCCTTTTTGATGGCCTCCAGAGCACTGCGGTACTGGTTTTTGAATGTGTCCGCAGTGGAATTGGTGTTATTGGTGCCGTATGTGATGACGATGCGCCGGGGCTGCATCATGGAGACGGCCTTGGCGACATACACCGGGCTGGATGAACCCTTGAAGTACATGCACGGCGTGCTGGTGACATGCTGGATGCCCATGCCCACGGCGCTCAGGTTGTTCTGCCACGTTGTCAGGCCGTAGGCCACCAGGCGGTAGGTGTTGGAATCGCCCAGAAACATCGTTTCGTCAATGTACGTCTGGCCGCCGTCCGCAGTCTCCGGCAGGATGGTGCCGTCGTAGGCCTGTTTGTCCAGCGCGTCCGCGTCCGGGTCATAGCTGCCGCTCTGGGAAGCGGAGACAGACGACGAAGACGGTGCGGACGAGGAGGCATCCACGGGCGCGGCGTCGGGCAGCAGGGACATCACAAGAATAGCGAGCAGCGCGATGACGAGCGCGGCGGCGCATACCAGGATGGCGATGTCGATGGGGCTGCCTTTCTTTACGCGGCCGAAAAAGCGCGCCAGCGCTTTGCCGGCCTTGCGGAAATATCGTTGGATCTGTTGCACGGCGTTTCCTCCTAAGATGGCCCGTTCGTGTACAATACGGGCATTCTAACGTTTCCATTGTACACGATTGTAACGCGGAAAGCCACCGTTTTCTTTCAAAAAGAACGGTGGCTTTTCGGGGTTTTCTTCCTGTTTGTGCGTTTTTTGCCAAAAAACGTCCGGTTCGGGCCTGTGAGCCGGCCTCAGCGGGCGCGGGCCAGCGCGTTGTTTTGCTGGCGGCGCAGCTCGGCCAGATAGGCGGGCACCAGCATCACGGCTGCGCCCGTCCAGGCCACCGGGTTTGCCAGGCACACGCCGACATAGCCCAGGAAGCGGGAGAGGAGGATGGCGGCGGCCAGGCGCATGGCGAGCTCCACACCGCCGGAGATCAGCGGCATCACGGCGTTGCCCAGGCCTTGCAGCGCGTTGCGGTAAACGAACAGCACGCCCAGGGCCAGAATGAAAACCGCTTCGATATTTAAAAACTGTACCGACGCGGCGATGACGGCCGTCTCACCCGGGTCCACGAACCAGGTGGTGATGGGCGCGGCAAACAGCCATACCACCACGGCCGCGGCCAGCCCGGCAATGAGGTTGAGCACCGTGGCCTTGCGCACGCCGTCCTTCACGCGGTCCAGCTTGCCGGCGCCCGCGTTCTGCGCGGTAAAAGTGGCTGCGGCCAGCCCGAAGGTGAACGTGGGCTGCGTCGTCAGCTGCTCCACCTTGGAGGCGGCGGTGTATGCCGCCACCACCGTGGAGCCGAAGCCGTTGATGGTCACCTGTAAAATCATGCAGCCGATGGCCGTTACGCTGTTGGACAGCGCCGTGGGAATGCCCATCCGGGCAAGGCGGCGCACCATCGGGCCGTGCCAGGCCCAGTCGGCCCGGCCTGTGCGCAGGATGGGGAATTTTTTCAGCATATAGACCAGGCACAGCAGCGCCGAAACGCCCTGAGAAAGGATGGTGGCCCAGGCGGCGCCCGCCACGCCCATGGAGAACGTCACAACGAACAGAAGGTCCAGCACGACGTTCAGCGCGCTGGAGAGGCACAGGAAATACAACGGCGTTTTGCTGTCGCCCACGGCGCGCAGCAGGCCGGAGAACAGATTGTAAAACAGGCTCGCGCCCAGCCCCAGAAAGATGATGCCGATGTATGCGGCGCTGTCGCTGAAGATGTTTTCCGGCGTGTTCATGGCGCGCAGCATCGGTTCTGTACCAAGAAAACTGGCCGCCGTAGCCACGGCGGTGACGATGAGGGACAGCAGCATCGTCATGGCCACGCACCGGCGCAGCCCGGCCTCGTCCCGCGCGCCGAAGCGCTGTGACACCACCACGCAGAACCCGTTGGCAAGCCCGATGACAAAGCCCAGCACCAGGAACGACATACCGCCCGTGGCGCCCACGGCGGCCAGCGCGTCCACGCCCACAAAGCGGCCCACGATCATGGCGTCCACCATGCTGTAAAACTGCTGGAAGATATTGCCCACCAGCATGGGCAGAGAAAACCGGAGCAGCAGCCGCATGGGGCTGCCCGAAGTCATATCCGTAACCAAAAAAGCACCTTTCCTTTCCCGAAAAGCGGCGCTTCGGAGCCGTGTGCCCCGCGCCGCGCGGAGCCGAAAACAGCCCTGCACAAAACGCTATTCTAGCCCATCCGGGCACCGATGAAAAGCCTTTTTTTGAAATTTGCGATATTTTTCCGAATTGGACAAAAAAGCACGGCCCGGAAGGCTCCGGGCCGTGCTTTTTGCCTGTCTGCAGAGGTTATTCGCTTAGAATGCCCGCCTTGCGCAGCGCGGGCCGCACGGCTTTTGCAAGCAGCACGGACACCACCACGGCCAGCACCGCGTTGATGAGGGACGTGACGCCCTTTGTCACGAGCTGCGTCTGCACCGCGCCCAGAGCCTGCCCCTCGATGTAAAACTTCATGATGAAGGACTTCAGCAAGTACAGCGCCACATACGTCACGCTGCCCACGGACGCGCCCAGCACGTCCCGTCCCAGCGAGATATTACCGCTCCGGTGGGCGATGAGCCCGGCCAGAAAGCCGATGAAAAATTTTGTGATGAATGTGATCCAGCTTTCCGCGATGTACAGCGGATTCGTAAAGTCGAACAGCATACTGCCGAAGCCGGAGGCAAGGCCGCCCGTCAGGGGCCCGAACAGCAGGCCGGACAGCGCGCAGAACACATTGCCCAGATGAATGCGCGCTACCTCCCCGATGGGGATCTGTATCCAGCTGAATACGAATACCAGAGCGCTCAGCAGGCCCGTGACGGCCAGCCTGCGCACGGTGAACCGGTTGGATGTTTTTTCCATGAATACCACTCCTCTTTGTTTTTGCCCTGCGCCGCGAATTTCCGGTTGACAGGGCCGCCGCTTTCGCTTATCCTCAATTATAGAAGATTGTGAACTGATTAAAATACTCAATTTATGAATATTTTATAAGGTCAGATTGGAGGACAGGCATGGAAAGCTTTACGCTGGGCCTGATGCGCGGGGACGGCGCGCCGCTGTACCGTCAGCTATACCGCCATATCGTGGAGGAGATCGCTTCCGGCGGGCTGGCGGCGGGGGAAAAGCTGCCCAGCAAGCGCCGCCTGGCAGCGGACCTGCGGGTGAGCGTTTCCACCGTGGAAACGGCCTACCAAATGCTGGTGGCGGAGGGCTACATAGCGGCCCGCGCGAAAAGCGGCTTCACGGTATGCCGCATTGAAAAGCTGGACGCACCCGTCCGTCCGGCTCCGGCCGCGCCGCCGGAACCGCCCGCAAAGCGCTGGGCCTATGATTTCGGCACGGGCAGTGTGGACACCGCCCTGTTTCCGTTCAAGACATGGGCGCGCATCCAGCGCGAGACAGTCACCGCCCATCCGGAGCTTCTGAACCATGGCTCCCGCCAGGGCGATGCATCCCTGCGCGCGGCCATTGCCAAATATCTGCATGCTTACCGGGGCGTGGTGTGCGCGCCCGAGCAGATCGTGGTGGGCGCGGGCATCGAATATCTGGTGGGCCTGCTGGCCCGGCTGTTCTGCGCCAGCACCTTTGCGGTGGAAAATCCGGGCTATCCCCGCACGGCGCAGGTGCTGCGCAACAACGGCGTGCGCACGGTGTTCGTGCCTGTGGACGGGGACGGCATGACGCTGGACGCTCTGCAGGCCGGCGGCGCGCAGCTTGCGTATGTCACGCCCAGCCACCAGTTCCCCACGGGCGCAACGATGCCCATTGCCCGGCGCACGGAACTGCTGCGCTGGGCGGGCGCGGCCCCGGGACGTTATGTGGTGGAGGATGACTACGACAGCGAATTCCGTTACGACACCCGGCCCATTCCATCGCTGCAGGGGCTGGACCAGGCGGGGCGGGTGATCTATGTGAGCACCTTTTCCAAGAGCATGGCGCCGTCCATGCGCATCGGCTATATGGTGCTGCCGGTGCCTGTGCTGGAGATGTACCGTGCCGAATACGGCGTGTATTCCTCCACGGTGTCGCGGTTCGAGCAGCAGACGCTGTGCCGCTTTATGGAGGAAGGGCATTTCGCGCGGCATCTGAACCGCCTGCGCAGCGCCTGCCGCGCCCGCCGGGACGCGCTGCTGGAGGCGCTGTACGCCGCTTTCGGCCGGGATGGCGTGGCGGTGCGGGGCAGCCACACCGGGCTGCACCTGCTGGCCGCGGTGCACAACGGCATGACGGAACGGGAGCTGGTGGAGGCGGCGGCGCGGGCCGGCGTGCATGTGAACGGCCTTTCCGCCTATTATATGGAGCACCCGGAGGACTGTCCGCCCGCCACCGTGGTGCTGGGCTATTCCGATATGGACGAGAGGGCGCTGCGGGCCGCTGTGGACGCGCTGCGCTGCGCGTGGGGCGCGCGGCCTTCGGAATAAAAAGCAAACCGCCGTTTCCGCCGGACTTCGTGTCCGGGGAAACGGCGGCTTGTTCATTTGTATCCGTACGGTTCAGATGCCTGCGGGCAGAGCGCCGCCCGTCTGCGGGGCGCTTTGCGCGTCTGCGTCCGGCGCGGCGGGGAGCGGGAGTGTTTCCGGCTGCTCGGGCTGGTTCGTGTCGGGCAGCGTTACCGTGGCCTTGAACAGGTCGCCGTCCACTGTGATGGAGAACGTTCCGCCCTGCAGTTCGGCAAAGCTCTTGGCAATGGCAAGGCCCAGGCCGCTGCCCTCGGTGTTGCGGGAACGGTCGCCCCGCACAAAGCGGTCGGTGATCTCTTCCGCGCTGAAATCCAGCTCGGTGGCGGAAATGTTTTTGAACACCACCTGCGCGCCGTGCTCCTGCGGCATCAGCGTGATATAAGCCCGGGTGCCGGGCATGCCGTATTTGGTGATGTTCACCACCAGGTTCTCAAAGATGCGGCAGGTCTTTTGCCCGTCCAGCACCAGAGGCATGCGTTCCTCCGGGAGCTGCCAGCGGAAATCGATGCCGCTGGCTTCGGCTTTGTCGGCCAGCTCGTACTGGACCTGCTTGAGCAGTGCGGCCAGATCTACTTCAGCGTAATGCATGGCCACGTTCCGTGTGGCGGCCTTGCTCACCTCAAACAGGTCCTCGATCAGCCGCTTGAGCCGCTGGGATTTTTTGTCCAGCGTTTCAATGTATTTGGCCCGGTCTTCGGCAGAAAGGGCGGGGTCCTTGAGCAGGTCCACATAGGTGATGATGGCGGTCAGCGGCGTTTTCAGGTCGTGTGAGACGTTGGTGATCAGCTCGGTCTTCATGTTCTGGCTGCGCACTTCGGCGGCGACGGCCTTTTCAAAGCCCGCGCGCACCTGGTTCAATTCGTCCTTCAGCGGGTCGAACAGGCCCATGTCTCCCTCCACAGGCGTGGCCAGGTCTCCGCCGGCCATGCGCCGGGCGGCGGCCAGCAGGGCCGCGTAGTCCTGCTGGATGCGGTTGGCACGGCGGCGCAGCAGGAAGAACAGCACCACCGTGTAGATCACGGTTCCCGCAATGCCCAGGAACCAGAAGCAGCAGATGAACGTGACGATGGCGAAATTTACGGCCAGCAGGCGCAGCAGCGTTTTTTCAGCGGGGTCCCGCAGGTCGATGGCGGTGAGGGCGCGCCACATGCGCCCCAGCGTGCCGCTCACGGCACGCCAGACGCGCCCCGCGCCCCGCAGCAAAGCGCGCACGGCCCGTGCGGCCAGGCTGCGGTTTTTCAGATAGCCCAGCCAACCGTCCCGGGCCAGGCCCTGGCGCAGCGCGAGAACAGACATAAACGTCACCTCCAAAAACAGGAACAGAAGCCCCGCGCACAGCAGGTTCGCCATGGTGTTGGCCGCGGAGGGCAGGTCCACGCTGAATTCGTCCCGCAGCACGGCGGCGATGCTGCCGCCGAAATTGCTTGTTACAGCGCTGGAGGGGACGCCGTTCATCAGCACCGCGCAGCCGAGGGCCAGCAGTACCAGCTCCAGCGGCACACGGCACAGCCAGCCGCCGCCCAGCCCGCTGCCGCGCCGGCGGCCGAACCACAGGGCCAGAAGCGCCGCAAGGGCCAATGCGGCCGCAAACAGGGGATCGAAGGCGTGGCTGATGAAGGAGCGCTCCTGAGACGTTGCGATATACCAGCTGATGTCATCCGAAGCCGCGAATACCCGCGGGACCCCGTAGACGAAGGTCACGCTTTTGGGCGCGGAAAGATCGTAGTAGGACAGAACGTCCAGGTCAAGATGCCGGCGTATGGCGTCGGTGCCGTAGGCCTGCATATCCGTGTTCCAGATAGAAGCGGAAAAGTCCTGCTGGCCCTCCTCGCCCAGATAGGAGGCTGCATAGGACATATTGCCCTGCGCGTCGAAGCGGAGCGCCAGCACATAACGCCACTGGGCGGCGTCGAAGCCGTTTTTGGCGGGGTCGTCCGAAAGAAAGCCGCCAAGCCCGGCTTCCGTGTTGGTGTATGTTTTGCCCGTTGCGTCGTCCGTCACGGCGTAAAACAGATTGCCCCAGCTGCCCGCCAGCTCGTCGGCATGGGCTTTCACGCTGGCGTTGAAAGCGTCCAGCGCGGAGATGGCATCGGGCGCGTAAACGTCCAGTCCGCCGTAGGAGGCGTTGGTGCCGCCGCTTTCGTCACCGGCCGCGCCGGTGTAGCCCAGCACGAAGTCCTCCCCGGCCTCCCGTGCGGCGTAAACAGCGGCGTTCGCGTCGCTCAGCAAAAGCTCCGACGGCTCAAACTCCTTGCCCTCCCACTGCTCGCGGGCCCGCCAGTACAGCGTATGGTTGGCCGTCTGGATGTTTTCCACAAAGGGATCGTAATAATAAAACAGGACGCCCTGTTCCTGAGCGCGGGCGTACAGCGGACGCAGCCCGGCCAGAAGCCCCACGGCCAGCGCCAGCAGCAAAAGTGCGGAAAGCAGCCCCGCGGCCGCCTTACTTTTCGATCTTGTACCCAATGCCCCACACCACTTTCAAATATTTCGGTTCCCTGGGATTGTATTCTATCTTTTCACGGATGTTGCGGATGTGCACCATGATGGTATCCGTGCTGACGGCGCGTTCGTTCCAAACGCGCTCGTATATCTCCTCGGCGGAGAACACGCGCCCAGGGTTTTTCATCAGCAGCGCCAGAATTTTGAACTCCAGCGGCGTCAGCTTTACGGGCGTGCCGTCCACGGTCAGCTCCGCGGTGTCCTCGCACAGCTCCAGCCCGCCGATGACATAGGTGCGCAGGGCGGGCGCAGCGGCTGCGCCCGTCGCCCGCAGAAATTTTTCGTACCGGCGCAGGTGGGAGTGCACCCGGGCCAGAAGTTCCATGGGCACGAAAGGCTTGGTGACGTAATCGTCCGCGCCGATGTTCAGCCCGGTGATCTTATCAATGTCCTCGGATTTGGCCGACAGCATGATGACGGGGAACTCGCAGCCCTCGTCCCGCAGCTTCATCACCATGGTGATGCCGTCCATCACGGGCATCATCACATCCACAACGGCCAGATGGATGGGCAGCTGCCGGGCAAGCTCCAGCCCCTGGGCGCCGTTGGCCGCACCGTGTACGGTATAGCCCTGATTTTTCAGGTAAATGGCGACGCCCTCGCGGATCTCGGCGTCGTCCTCCACAACAAGAATATGCGTTTCCATGCGTTTCTCCTTTTGTCCGGCTGCGATGCGGTATGCCGCGCGCCCGGCGGGCGGCTGGGCGGCATCGTGCTTCGTATATCGATACTATTTATTTAATATAGCACAAAACCCGGACAGAGAGAAAGAACCTTCTGCGCCCGTATGCGCTCAGCCCACCGCCGCCAGCTCCCGCCGCAGCATTTTTTTGGCGCGGTAAAGCTGGGTGTGCACGGTCTTGGGCATGCGGCCCAGCTGCCGTGCAATGGCCTCCACGGGCCATTCCTGCATGAAATACAATACCGACACCGTGCGGTACGGTTCCGCCAGGCCCTCGATGCACTCCCGCGCAAGGCCGGCGTCGGCGCGTGTTTCGCACTCAGCCTCCAGGCTGGGGGCGTTCTGCGCGGCGGCCAGCGCCGGAGCGGTGTCGCCGGGGGCCTCGGTCACGGCCATGCGGCGGCTGTAGGCGCTTTTCAGATGATCCTTTGCCTTGTTCACCGCAATGCGGCACAGCCAGGGCTTTTCCGCGCCCGGCGGACAGCTTTCCATATGCAGATAGGCCGAGACAAACGTCTCCTGCGAAAGATCCTCGGCCAGCTGGTGGTCGTGCACCAGCTGGCAGCACACCGTATATACCAGCTTTTCATATTGCCGTACCATCGCTTCAAACGCCTGTTCCGTCATTGGAAACCCCTCCCGCCTTTTTGCCCCGCCCGGCGCGCCGGGCGGCTTGTCTTCAACGTGTTTTAGTATAAGACCGCAATCTAAAAAGGCGCGGGGGGAAAATCCAAAGAATTTCTAAAGATTTGCTGTAAATTTTATAAAACCGGGAACAAAAGGCTGCCGGAAGGCGGGTAATATTTCTGTAAAACAGCGAAACTACTTGTGATTTGCCTGCGGGGATGGTACACTTTTCTATGTGATATACTAACCTTAAAGCCGCCGCCGCTTGCGCGGACGGCCAGCGGCTGCAGGACGCCGTGGGCGGCGATGGAATCCGCCAGAGCCTGCAGCTCCTCCTCATCAAAGGTGCGGCGGGGCTGATCCGGATTCGGCTCCACCTTCTGCAGAGGCAGCTTCGTCACCGCGCCGCTCTCGGGTTCTTCCGGAAAATCGCCGATCAGCGCGCCGAGCCCGCGGCCCAGCCCACGCTGCTTTGCACTCATAAGCTTCCGTCCTTTCTGTGGATCTCCTCGGCAACGGCGAGATAGGCCGCCGCACCGCGGGAGCTTCGGTCATAGGCAATGACCGGCAGGCCGTGGCTCGGGGCCTCGGCGAGGCGGACATTGCGGGGGATGGCGTTGGCATAGACCTTGCCGGGGAAGTGCCGCCGCACCTCCTGCGCCACCTGGTTGGAGAAGTTCGTTCTCCCGTCGTACATGGTCAGCAGCACGCCGAATACGGAAATTTTCGGGTTCAGCCGCCGCTTGATGGCCCGGAGCGTGCCCATCAGATCGGACAGGCCCTCGAGGGCGTAATACTCGCACTGCACCGGGATGAGCACGCTGTCCGCCGCGCAGAGGGCGTTGAGCGTCAGCAGCTCCAGCGAGGGCGGGCAGTCGATGAAGATGTAGTCATAGGCCGCGCGCAGCGGCTCGAGCGCGTTTTTCAGCTGGTATTCGCGCTTTTCCACGCCGATGAGCTCGACGGTCGCACCGGCCAGCTCCGCGCCGGACG
>ERZ835080.2126-NODE-2126-length-11293-cov-3.198256_pt1 | contig 11293 bp, 10 predicted proteins | sample MGYA00519688_ERZ835080 | MGnify/ENA primary metagenome ERZ835080 (study PRJEB31850, sample SAMEA3708770) | human gut metagenome | biome: human gut; feature: human-associated habitat; material: faeces | place: China | collected 2014 ... | reverse complement strand
GAGACAGTGTGCGGTTTGAAGAAAATTCAAAAGAAATTGTAATTAACTCCGCTCCTGACGCAATATACCGTTCCACGGATAACCGCTTGTTCTTTCAGAAGTTATCTGCTATTACTGCAATTTTCCACGGAATTGATGAAATTTTTCGTGAAGCAACAGATGAGGAAACCAACAACTTCTTGGCTTCCAACTTTATTGTCGTAGGTGAATCGTACGATAGCTCATGCGTGAAGAAACCAAATCGCAAGCGAATTGCACTTGCTAAGGAAGCATTAAACTGCTATGATGCTGAACAAAAGGCAGCGGTTTTGCAGTCTATCAGAGACTACTATCCTTCCATCATAAATGACGACGATTCATTTAAGATTGAGACCGACGATGATTTAACTTACTTGCTATATGGTGTTTTGCAGAGATACTACACAACGGCAGACGGCAGAGAGAAGCGCATTGCTAGCTCCGTACGCAGTCTACAGCAGTAAACAAACCAAAATGTATCGCTGCTGGTGGTTAGTCGGTAGCGAGATGTTTGTATGATGTGTCCGCTCAAATCCTGCGCCGCAATAGACAAGGAATAAGCAAATCCCTCTGAAATCAACAATTTCAGAGGGATTTTGGTCCGAATAGTGCGGCTCGAACGCACGGTCTCCTGGTCCCAAACCAGGCGCGATACCAACTTCGCTATACCCGGATGCATTATATTATTATAACAGGTCAAAATGCGCATGTCCAGTCCTCTATATAGCTTTTTGCATTTTTGCATTTTATGGAATCCTGCGCTCTAAACGCCATTGAGTGCGTCTTGCACAGATTAAATCTGCTATGTTAGAGTCAGGGCTGTTTCGACCTTTTGTAATTGCGCTGGAGTGTACTCTGTATAAAGGGATGCCTCTATTGTATTCCCATCTTCATCAAAGAATTCAACAGTAAATGCTTTGCCATTGCCCAGAATATCGACGATGGTACCTTCAGTCCCTGCTTTGACCCCAGTTTCGGGATCATCATTTTTCAAGGTAACGATATCGAAAAGCTTCAACATGGTTATTCCCTCACAGTCAAAACGAGTATGCGGGGATCACATATTTGCTCCATGCAGTAGCCTGCTCCATACACTGCTGATAGTCCGTTCGCAGTTCATCCGTCAGAGCATAGACCAGCCGCTTCACAACAACCTTATTCTCTGCAATCGGTCGGAATTTGAGGCTAATAAGGTATTCTTGTCCATCGCTGCACTGTGATAGAGACAAGAGATTTGTACCCGTCTTACGGATCCAGTTTTCTCCCCAGACGATCTCGCCGCAATGTGGACACTCGAAGGATACAACGTAATCATCGCTCAGAGCATCGCCAATATCGGCATAGGGCTCTTCAAACTCGTAACTCTCAACGATGCCATTTCTATTCTCTACGGTCTCCTTGTACTCGTTCAGTCCCCTTATGAGGTCTAAATGTGTGCAGAGAAGCGCTGTGCTCCTTGCGTCATTTAGGGCATCGTGGGAATCAAATGGAACCTCGCCGACGATCGCCAATGCATTGGCCAATGCGTATTGCTTTGTATCGTGTGTAACTTGATCCACAAAGATGTTCTGTAGATTGAAGCACGGGGGCATAAAGCTGGTATCAATATTATGGAGCTCCATATTCTTTCGCAAAATACGAAGATCTTCCGTCCCCCAGACCAGGAACACAAAGTCATCGCCACACCAATCGCAGAAAGAATTAAACACCGTATGGAACCCTTTCCCTTTTTGTAAATCCCGATTGGAAAGTTTGGTAATCTCCGCTACCTTGGGGTGAAGCTCTGTATAGTACTGAGGCGCAATCCGTTCATTGAAGGAGTCTACCACTTCAAGAGTCTGATTTAGCTTGATTGCTCCAATCTGAATAATCTCACCTGTCAAGAAAACCGGATCTTTGACCATCTCAGAAAAGGTAAGCGCCTGATTCCACTCCATATCCATGACAATGTACTCCACGGCAATTGCTCCTTCTTTCGTTCGATTGTAATCATCATAGAGCTGTCGGTGTCCAAAAGAACGGACAATGCGAATTATCCCTATTGGCGCCTTGAATACAGATGATTATCAAATTACCTGCAAACAAAAAAGCCCCTTTCGGGACTTGTGATTTACACGAAAAAGATGAGCCTTGACCACCAGCAAAAGCAGTCAAGGCTCATCTTTCGTTCTTAGTATCTAACATCAATTTAACCTCGCTTTCTTGAGTTGAGAGGGAGTTAGCTGTACATTGGACTCACCCTTTCTGTATCTATAAGATAGCATAGGATAGACAAAAAATCAATGCAGGAAAGACACAACTTATCTTTCATAAAACTGGTCATTACAATGAAATGTGGCGCGAATGTGCAAGACCAGATTGACATCTCTGCGCGATTACTGTATCATTAAATTGTTGAGGGCTTTCACACATGTAGTGAAAGCCCTCATTTTTCTGTTATTGACTGAATCCTCTGGCTGCATACAATAGCCGTAATCGGCAGCAGCCTGTCAGAGTCAACGATCAAGGTGTCGCGTTGGTATCCGGCTGCAATGCCCGTATCTTTTCCATGTTGAAGTCAGGCATCCTGTCTCCCTTCGCTTTGATGATGGATGTCCTAGGCTCGGAGCGGTATGCGGCAATTGTGGCATAAGGGTGTACTGCAGGAGGTGATAGCAGATCGGCTATTGCCTCCTTTTTTTGCAACCAAGAGAGCTGTTGCAATTAACGGAGCCTATCCGTAAAATAGGAAGTAAGAAAGGAAATCGCTATGGTAAAGATAGAAGGATTATATAATACCGCTTTCTGCTATACCCCTGTACTGGAAAATGCAGCCCGCGCCCAGATCCAGTCGGTCTGTGATCAAAAGGAATTCGCGGGCTGCAAGATCCGCGTTATGCCTGATGTCCACGCTGGCAAGGGCTGTACGATTGGTTCCACCATGACCATTCGGGACAAGATCGTTCCAGGCATGGTCGGCGTTGATATCGGCTGCGGCATGGAAACGGTGGAATTGTCCGAGCGGGAGATCGATTTCGAGCGTTTGGACGCGCTGATTCGGAAGGAGATTCCCTACGGCCGAGAGGTGAGAGACGAGATCCATGCGTTGAATGCGGAACTCGATCTGTCTCAGCTGTGTTGCGCAGATCAAGTCAACCTCAATCGCGCGATGAGAAGCATCGGCTCCCTTGGCGGCGGAAACCACTTCATCGAGGTGGATCGTGCGGAAGATGGGCGGCTGTTTCTGGTAGTCCACTCCGGCAGCCGGCATCTTGGGACTGAGGTTGCAAACTTCTATCAGGACGAGGGCCGCCGTGCTCTTTGGGGTGGCGCACACTATCAGATCAAGGCTACGATCGATCAGATGAAGGCGGAGGGCCGGTTCAAGGAGATTCAAAAGACGATCACGGCTCTCAAGCGTGAGCACGATTTGAGCATTCCCAAGGATCTTGCCTATGTGGAAGGCGCACTTTTTGACGACTACATTCACGACATGAAGCTGACGCAGAAGTTCGCCATACTCAACCGCAAAGCAATGGTGGATGTGATTCTGTCTGGTATGGGGCTTACTCCTGTCGATGAGTTTACGACGATCCACAACTATATCGATACGGACGCCATGATTCTGCGCAAGGGTTCCGTCTCTGCACGGAAGGGAGAAAAGTTGCTCATTCCCATCAACATGCGAGATGGGAGCCTCATCTGTATCGGTAAGGGAAATGAGGAATGGAACTGCTCCGCTCCGCATGGTGCCGGTCGTCTCATGAGCCGTCACGCAGCGTTTCAGGCTCTCTCTATGGAAGAGTTCCAGAAGGAGATGGAAGGAATCTATACGACCTGTGTTGTTCCCGATACCCTGGATGAATCCCCCATGGCCTATAAGAGTATGGATGAGATCATAGACCAGATTGAACCTACCGTTGAAATCGTTCAGCGGATTCGCCCTGTTTACAACTTCAAGGCGTCCGACTAAAATAGAAAGGCGGTGTTGCACCGTGGAGGCATTGATTCAAGAAAAACTACATGAGATCGAGAAGCGGGAGAACTGCCGCATCCTGCTGGCGGTGGAATCCGGCAGCAGGGCATGGGGCTTTGCCTCACCGGATAGCGACTACGATGTGCGGTTTATCTATGTCCGTGATAAAGAAAGCTATCTCAAGCTGAATCGTCCGCGTGATGTGATTGAATTGCCAATCAACGATGTGCTGGACATCAACGGCTGGGATGTAGAGAAGGCGCTGAAGCTGCTCCACAAATCCAACCCCACCGTATTTGAGTGGTTTTCCTCTCCCATCGTGTATCAGACCACTGACTTCACTGGGGCGTTTAAGCCCGTCATGCGGCGCTACTTCTCGTCCAAGAGTGGCCTTTGGCATTATCTGCAAATGGCGGAAGGAAACTATCGAGAATACCTGCGCGGCGACATGGTGAAGGCCAAGAAGTACTTCTATGTACTGCGGCCAATCCTCGCTTGCCGGTGGATCCTTGAAAAAGGTACTCCGCCCCCAATGCTCTTTTCTGAACTGGCGGCGAGCCAGCTTCCGGACTACCTGGAGAAAACCGTTGCGAAGCTGCTTGATCTGAAGATGAACTCCCCTGAGGTGAAGATGATCCCGAGAATCGATATCCTCAACGCTTACATGGATCGGAGCATTGCAGAGGTGCGTGCTCTGGTGGAGCAGTATCCGAGAGAAATCACGAAGGACTGGGAGGAACTCAATGCGCTGTTCCTCGCCGCACTGGAGATGTGATCTTATGATGAAATTGCCACCACAAGTGAATACAGCATTTGAGATGCTTGAAGCGGCCGGCTATGAGGCGTACCTTGTTGGTGGCGCAGTGCGTGATTATGTGCGTGACAACAGGCCTGCGAAGGATTGGGACATCACCACCAACGCGCTCCCAGAGCAGGTGGAGGAGATCTTTACAGGCTACCACCTGATTGAGACTGGCTTGAAGCATGGGACTGTAACTGTTGTGATTGACCAAGAGCCTCTAGAAATCACGACCTATCGCATTGACGGGGACTACTCCGACCATCGGCATCCGGACTCAGTCAGCTTTACCCGCAGCCTGAAGGACGATCTTGAGCGCCGGGACTTCACCATGAACGCTCTGGCCTACAACCCCAGGACAGGTGTTGTTGACTTCGTAGGAGGCAAGGCGGACATTGCCGGCGACCTTGTCCGCTGCGTGGGAGATCCAGATCGGAGATTCCAGGAAGATGGTCTGAGAATGCTCAGAGCCCTTCGCTTCGCCTCCGTGTATGGCATGACGATCGAAGCTGCCACGGCAGCGGCCATCCACAGGAACAAGCACTTGCTCAAAGGTATCGCTGCGGAGCGCATTCTGGTTGAGCTTACCAAAATGCTCTGCGCTCAGGGCGCGGCAGGTGTTCTGCGGGACTTCGCCGATGTGCTGGCCGTCCCGATCCCGGAGCTCACACCCATGTTTGGCTTTGCGCAGCATAATCCACATCATGACAAGGATGTCTGGGACCATACCATCGCGGTCATTGAAAGTATCACCCCTGAACCGGTGCTTCGTTGGGCAGCCCTGCTGCATGACATTGGGAAGCCTTCCTGTTTCTCGCTCGCCGAGGATGGCATTGGCCACTTCTTCGGGCACTCGGATCAGAGTACTTCAATGGCGGAGAGTATCCTCAGTAGACTTCGCTTCGATAACGCCAGCAAAGAACAAATTGTAAGACTCGTTCGCTATCATGACATGCCCATCACGGCCGACAGGAAGCCAATCAAACGGCTTTTGAGCAAGCACGGTGAGGATGCTACCCGGCAACTGATCGAGCTGCACAAGGCAGATACGCTTGGTCAATCGGCCATCTGCAGACACCGGATCGCAATCTTTGAGAAAGTATCGCAAATGATCAATGAGATCCTGCAGGAAGAGAGCTGCTTCACACTCAAGGACTTGGCAGCTAATGGACATGATTTAATGACATTGGGCTTTCAGGGACCGACTATTGGCCGTGTGCTGCAGGAATGCCTGGATGCAGTCTTGGATGAGCAGATCCCCAACGAGCATGAGGCGCTGATGGCCTTTGCAAAGGATAGACAGCTGAAGAGTTAATACCAAAACGGCAATACCAATCAGGTATTGCCGTTTTGGTATGCACAGGAACTTAGATGGGTTGTAGGGTTTTGTCGATGGTCGTATAATGAGTGATGAAGCAAAGTGACGATCGTGAGGTTGCCTTTGACTTCGATTATGCTACTCACTTGTTCCGGCAACTCTCTAAATCGCATCACAAGGGAACATTTTCCCTATTTTTGCGTCTATATCAATAAGGGATTCATGTCTGATATGAAAAGGAGGCTGCTGATATGAAACAGAAAAAGAAATGGGTTATTCCCCTCTGTGTGATAGGAGTCATACTGCTACTTTGTGCGGGTGGCCTTTGGTATATGATAAATCACTCCATGAGTTTCTCTGTCGGACGCTGCTTAGTAGCGGACAACGGATCGTATATGTTCATCGATGGAAACTCACCCATTATCATGAGCAACCGAAAGGATAAGGAAGGTCTGTTCTCTGGCTTGGGGACCGGCGATAAGATTTTGATCTTCCACGATGGGATTGCGGAAACCTATCCAGGCAGGACCGGTGCGTATTGGTGTGTGAAATTGGAAGACGGTACGCAGGCCGATATTCCGGAACAGGTCATAGAAGAGCTTACGGAACTCGGATGGACCATTGTAGGAAATGAAGCTGATCCAGATTCCGTGACGCCTGAACCGGAAGCATACGCTTTTGAGGCGCAGTACATCCGGACCAATGGCGGACCTGAAGATGGCTATCCTTACCACACCGTGATCAGTTCCAGAGCGGAATTGGAAGCCTATTACGAGGCATACAAGGACATTTATAGTCTGGAACGAAGAGAGACAGTCTACTCCGACAGCACAATCGGCTTTTTGGATGCCTGCGACAAATATGATAACGCCTATTTTGAACGGCAGAATCTTGTTCTGATCGTACTGCAGGAAGGCAGCGGATCAATTCAGCATGAGATTACAGATGTGCGTCGTCACCGTATTGAGAACGGTGCATTGGATGGGTGGGACATTACGATTGACCGTAAGGTCCCTGAGGCAGGAACAGAGGATATGGCTCAGTGGCATCTATTCCTTGAAGTGCAGATGGGCGATGTGATCAAGGCCACCGACAAGGTTTGGATCAATGGAAAACAGAGCGAACGCACTCCGGCAATATCCGGTCTTGTTGGTATCAGCCGTACTCCGTCGATAAGCGCCTATCAGGATCCCTGGGGAGTGAAGCTTACTGCAAAGAATATTACCCCGTCTGGACTGACCATTGTTTGTACGCAGCAAGATGGAGAACCAACCGGTGAGCTGCAGACCGGCAGTTACTACGGACTCAAAATGCTGCAGGATGGCGAGTGGGTTGCGGTCGAGCTGCTTCCTATGGAGTATGAGCTTGCCTGGACGTCAGAAGCATGGATGATCCCTAACAATGCGGAAACAGAATGGGAAGTGAATTGGAGCCGCCTGTACGGAGAGCTTCCCGCAGGTTCCTACCGGATCAGCAAATCGGTTATGGATTTCCGGGGTACCGGTGATTATGACACCAAAACCTATTATGCAGGCTTTGATCTCGTGGACGCCGCTGACACAAGTAATATTTCCTACGAACACGGCGGATTTGGCGTCAGTGTGCCGCTTCTTTCTGGTTGGGAATACAAGGTTGAGGAATACAGTGCCGATGGCATGAGCTATGGCGTCAGTTTCCGACCCGCTGGTGAAGATGGGTGGATCGACTTCCACTACTGGCCGCTCTTCGGTGTCTGCGGCACCGGTTTGGAAACCAAGGAATTTGGAAATGGTTCCATGGGCACCTACGATGGCGGTGCTATCTGGAACTTTATCAGTTACCCTGCCAGCAAAGGCAACTTTGTGGCAACGACCCAGGGTGTAAATAGCTGGTGGTCACGCTACGGCGAGACTGCTATGGAAATCATAACGCAGGTAATCTGCACAGACACCATCGTAGACTAAGGAGGGTACGCAGTATGAAACGAATTGTAGCGCTATGCCTCGCAGCGGCTTGCCTGATTTCTATGGTAGGCTGCGCAGGAGATACCAATATGGACGAAAAGAAACCAAACAACTCCGCATCGGCCTATGCTCTGGCACTGGCTAGCTATCCGGAGATGGCTCCCTACCCAAACGAGATGGAGTATTTTGATGAAAAGACCGGTGAGTTTGACAGCGATGGCTTTGATGTGGTCTATGACGCCTGGCAGGCGGACAGAAAAGCCCAGCGCAGTCAGCCGGAGGGCTATGCAGACGGTCTGGAACCGTTCTTCGCCAGTTCAATCCGAGAGTTTCTCAGCAATTCCAACGGGGAGAACAAGGTATACTCTCCTCTGAGTGTTTACATGGCCCTCGCCATGCTGGCAGAGGTGACGGACAGTGAAAGCCGCCAGCAGATCCTTGACCTTCTAGGAAGTGAAAGCATTGAGGCTCTGCGCTCCCAGGCAGCCAGTGTTTGGAACGCCAATTACAGCAATGACGGCGCCGTGACAAGCATTCTGGCAAACTCCCTGTGGCTGAATGAGTCCGTAAATTTCAACCAGTCCACAATGGACAGTCTGGCAAAGAATTACTATGCGTCCTCCTTCCGTGGTGAGATGGGCAGCGAGGAATTTAATCAGGCCTTGCGGGACTGGATCAATGAGCAGACCGGAGGACTGCTGGAAGCGCAGGCCGATGGTCTGTCGATGGACCCCGAGACCGTTATGGCTTTGGCCTCTACCATCTACTACCGAGCCAAGTGGCACAGTGAGTTCAATGAGGCCGGAACGGAAAAGGGCCTGTTCCATCTGTTCAGTGCTGATGGAGAGACCGTGGAGTGCGACTTCATGCACAAGGGCGGCAGCAACACCTATTACTGGGCAGATCAGTTCGGCGCTGTTGCTCTGAGCCTGGAGGGCAGCGGCAAAATGTGGTTCCTCCTGCCTGATGATGGCGTGGCTATGGATGATCTGCTTGCCGATGAGCAAACGATGGAGTTCCTAAACAGCAATGGAAACTGGGAGAACAGCAAGCACCTGATCGTGAATATGTCCGTTCCCAAATTTGATGTTGTCTCTGACCTTGACCTGCGTGATGGCCTGAATGCGCTGGGTATTACCGGTGTATTCGATGCCACGGTGGCCGATTTCAGTCCCATGACTTCGAAAGTTGCAGAGATATTCCTTTCCAAAGCCGACCATGCAGCCCGCGTTGCCATCGATGAAGAGGGGGTTACCGCAGCGGCATATACCGTCATGATGATGAATGGTGCTGCGGCGCCACCTGAAGAGGAAATGGACTTCGTATTGGATCGACCGTTCTTATTCGCCATTACTGGTGCAGATGGACTTCCACTCTTTGTTGGCGTAGTCAATAGACCGTGAACTGAAAAAAGGCAATAAGAAAACGGCAGTGCCAATGGCATTGCCGTTTTCATGTATATCCGATGCATTGAGTTGTTTACCCCTCATAGGACTGCGGCTGGTAGCCATAGTGCTTGGCAAAAGCTTCATAGTCAACCCATTTCGGGTTGTCAAAGATCCTTGCAGCGTAGAGCTCAAGCGTGTAATGCTCCAGTTCTGCTTTCGTCTTTAACCAATAGGTGTGCTCCTTCTCCCACTCCAGGAGTTTATCGAACAAGTCTTCTTCGTGGCTCCGGACAATGAGCTCACGCACCAAATCGCGCCAGACATCGTTCCTGATGTCTCCAAGATCCGTCTGGATACCATTGCGGTACCCGTACTTCTTATCTCTCCCAGAACCAGAAAGAAGAATCGATTGACCAGTGCTGAAATGTGCGTGTAGATCTTTATGCGTGAGTTGATCTCTGTTAGGAACTGCCGGTAGTGAGTCAATAATCGTGCGCGGATACATAGACATACCTCCATTCTGGTAAGTCTTACGGATTATCGGTCGAAAATGCAACAAATCGATCATAATGAGCAAAAAAGGAAAACCGCGCCACACTGTTGTCGCCGTTCTGTGATATAATCGAACTATGTCGAATAATCAATTCCCTTTGGATCAGCCGCATCCGACCATCATCAAGAAACGACCGGATTGACAATGCACATATTATGTAGTATTATTGTAGTGCAAAGGAGGCTTGAACATGGATTCCAACATGACTTTTCGCATTGATTCTGAAGTGAAAGCGCAAATGGCAGCCATCTGTGATGCACTGGGCATGTCAACTTCTACTGCCTTTAATATTTTTGCCAATGCCTTTGTTCGAGCAAAAGGCATGCCTTTTGCTGTCACGATTCAGGAGCCTGTAACAGCTGTGAGCCGCGAAAAAATGCTGGCGGACACCGATCAACTATTGAGCGAGTTCGCTTCTGACTATAAGAGGATGGCAGAATGATTTGGGTTACAGCAGAAGATGTCGTAGCGATTCATAGCCGTATCATTCAAGTTTCTGGTGGCATTGATGGTCTGCGTGATCGTGCTGGATTAGAAGCGGCTATTGCCGCACCCCTTCAATCATTTGGAGGAGAAGATCTTTTTCCAACTGACATAGAGAAAATCGCTCGTATTGGGTTTGGGTTAGCGTCCAATCACGCATTTATCGATGGCAATAAGCGAATTGGCGCCATGGTCACGCAACTGCTACTCAAATGGAATGGATATCAGTTCCAATTGGAGCAGAATGAGCTGGCCGATATGTTCATTGGTATCGCGGATGGCACAAAGGACGAAACGGAGCTTCGGTATTGGATCAACGACCATATTGAATAACGAAAAGGTTGCCTCACGCAATAATGTGAGGCAACCTTTTTGTTAAAGCCGACCTGATTTGACGAAAAAAAGCCGGGCTGTTTTGTCGGATAGCCGGAGTGTTTTGGCTGCATGGCCGAGTTGTTTTGTCATTTTATCGGCTGTTTGATGTGGCGAGCCACATTTCGTCATTTCATAGGCTCACTAAAGAAGAGAAACCATTATCTCAGCTTATCGTTTCGATTTCTCCAAGCAAATCATTTTTTCCTGAGTTGCTAATTTTATCTGCAAAATTGACTTATTTATGAGGACTATCATAATCTGCACGCGCTGGAACACAAGAGCAACTTTTTGAAATAACGTACCTTTGAGGAGTCTGGACTGGCTCCTCTTTTTTGTTGCACAAATTGTGCAGGCGGTGCTTGCACAATTATCAACCTAACATCTGCATTCCATACAATCTCGATATTGTCCTCCTGTTGTTCTGCGTTATGCTTTCTCCGTGCATTTTCGTATTATTTATT
>ERZ835080.2119-NODE-2119-length-11359-cov-2.815994_pt1 | contig 11359 bp, 10 predicted proteins | sample MGYA00519688_ERZ835080 | MGnify/ENA primary metagenome ERZ835080 (study PRJEB31850, sample SAMEA3708770) | human gut metagenome | biome: human gut; feature: human-associated habitat; material: faeces | place: China | collected 2014 ... | reverse complement strand
CGCCACGATTCCGTACAAGGAAGCTGCGCTGATTTCGTTGATTCGCGAGCAAGGTCAAGTTGTTCATGAGGAATTTCTAGGCGAGGGCGTGCGGCTGATTGCTCGCGTTCCCAGCCGTATCGCTCCTCGGATCGAACGCTATATTACCGAATAGCCCCTGTTATCTTACTAACCCAGTGTAGCTGTGAGCAAGGCTAGGACGATGGGCTGATGGAGTAGGTAGATCAATAGGCTATGGCGTCCAATAATCGTTAACGGGTGGCAGTAATCCCTCTTCATCCAACTTGGATATATATAAGATTTCACGCCTCTAGACAGGTATGCGATCGCTGAAAACACGCCTGCGGCATAAAGGAAGAAGTAGGGGATTGGGGGATAGTAATCTCCGGAAGCAAATCCCGGTCCCGGAAAGCCCAGCCACGACAGCCCTGCAAACATATAGCTACCCCTGGGAACTCCATAGGTGATCGCGAATAATGACACGCAGATTGTTATGCCTATTAAAGGGTTGAGCCTCTTGAAGAATCTCGCACCCGCTCCATAGGCTAAGGTACAAAAAGCCATGCAATAGAGAATTCCGAAGGATACGGGTGTGTCAACACTTGCGACAGATGTAACGAGAAACACCACCAATGCGGCGATGGCATACATCGCACCCCTTTTAAGATTGTTCCGCGAGTGTTGGGTCATCCAGCCTGCAAGTATAAGGAATGTCCAGCTAATCGTAGCTCTCCAAATATCTTGAAATATGCTAGATGTAAACCAAGGCAAATCAATCCCATATAGATATGCCAAGTCGTATGTGGTATGGAAAGCGACCATGGAGATTATGGTCAGCCCGCGAAGCGTATCGAAAAAAACGATTCTTTCCGCGGGCTTTTGCTGGTCGATGTCAGACTCGGTATTCATCTAGAACCTTCGCATCAAAGCTACAACCTTGCCAAGAATGGTGGGGCTCACAGCATAGATTGGCTCCATAGAATCGTTTTCAGGCTGCAACCTCACCCTACCCGCTTCTTTGTAGAAGGTCTTAACGGTCGCCTCGCCATCGATCATAGCGACGACGATCTCCCCGTTCATGGCGTTGTGCTGTTCGCGAACAACTATATAATCCCCGTTGAAGATTCCCGCGTTAATCATAGAGTCACCGTGAACCTCAAGTATGAACGAACTTGAATCGGTTGCTATTTCAGTGGGTAGCGTGAACGTGTCTTCAACGTTCTGTTCAGCGAGAATCGGAATTCCGGCTGCTACGCGTCCAATGAGAGGCAGCGATATGGTCCCACGATTCGGAGTTTCAGTGACATTGGCAAGCTGGGCGTTGGTTCCGTCTTCGTTAAATACTTCAAGAGCGCGCGGCTTTGTTTTATCACGGCGAATCAAGCCATGCTGTTCGAGGGCGCTGAGATGGGCGTGTACGGTTGAGGGCGAAGACAGGCCCACGGCGGCTGCCATCTCGCGAACGCTAGGGGGATACCCTTTTTCCAGCTGATACGAGCGGATGAAATCGTAGATCTGCTGCTGGCGCTTCGTAATCTTGCGTGCCATAAACGCTCCCTTCGTAGTGAAACATTTGTTCGTATTATTCTTGACAAGAACAACTGTTCGAAGATAATGATAAACGAACACTCGTTCTTGCGCTAGTCATTTTTGTCCAGACGAACATATATATCTTTAATTGTTAAATGAGCCGAAGGGAGATACCGATGAATACGCAATCTTACGTTTCTGGAAACCTCGCACTTTCCGTCTATCCGGAACATGAGAATAGTCTTGTTGTTATCAACGGTGGGCGCGATTGCGCTGCGGTCGATACATCTATGGTTAAGCGTGCGCCTCGTACGATTCATTCCCGTAGGCTTTCTGCAATACGTGTTGCCGTCTTTGTTATTGTGAGCGTCGTGGTGTTCATGGCTACCTATCAGATTTCAGTTGCAGCTTCAGCTCCCACTTACGACTTGATCGAGACCATGAACTTACAGTCTGTACGGGCAAAGCAGGGGGAGACGCTCTGGGAGCTTGCTGAGGCGTACCATGTCGATGGGATATCGACTCAGGATATGGTCTCCGCCATTAGAGATTGGAACGACCTCGACTCCTCGATGCTCCAACCGGGTCAAACGATTTTGGTCGCCAATCCTTCGTAGTCATCCTGCTTCAACGCATCTTCGCTGTTCTGGGTTATCCTATATGCATTGTATATCTGAAAGGATGCTATTATGCGGTGCCCTAAATGCGGTGGAGAGAACACGAGGGTTATTGATTCGCGCATGCAGGAAGTAACCAACGCAATTAAACGACGTCGCGAATGTCGTACGTGCGGTCATAGGTTTACGACGTTCGAACGCTGCGAGGACCCTATAGAGGTTGTCAAAAGCAACGGTACCACTCAACCATTTGATAGAAACAAGCTGATGGTTGGTCTTATGCGAGCAACCTCGAAACGGGATATCGATCTTTCTCAGCTCAACTATCTTATTGACGACATTGAGTTAGAGCTCCGATCGAGAACGGTTAGAGCTGTCTCTTCTCATGAAATCGGCGACATGGTTCTAAAGAGGCTTGCCAACCTAGACAAAGTCGCATATATTCGCTTCGCATCCGTCTATCGTGATTTTAAGGATGTTGAAGAATTCTTTAACGAGCTCGACAAGTTGAGGTGAGCTGATGGCTGCTATTACGGTGCCTATTAAAAAGTTGTCCCCAGAAGCCCAGATTCCTTCGTACGCCTATGAAGGAGACGCAGGACTTGATCTTCGCTCTATTGAGACTGTTGTCCTTCAACCTTTTGAGCGCGCTCTTATCCCGACTGGACTGGCTATCGCACTGCCGGATGGATACGCTGGATTCGTCCAGCCTCGCTCCGGTATGGCAATCAAAAAGGGCCTCTCTATTTTGAACACCCCCGGTCTTATCGATGCGCATTATCGTGGCGAACTCAAGATCATTGCCATTAACCTCGATCCCCATGAACCTATCGTTATCGAAAAGGGTGACCGTATTGCCCAGCTTGTTATCCAAGCTGTTCCTAGCGTGACGTTGCTTGAGGTCGATGAGCTCGATGAAACTGACCGAGGCGAAGGCGGCTTTGGTTCAAGTGGATCCAAATAGTTGGCTTTTGTAATGGAGGCTCCTCTGCGCGGAGCTTCCAAGTATCTATCGGGTGTGAGCGGGTTTTTCACCCCAATAAAATTCAAGAAAGTGCTTCTGTCGCCTTCTTTTGATCTTCGTTTGCCCCATGGTCGCTCGAACGATATCTTCTGCCGCATTCGGTTTTCTCAATGCATCGGCACCAATGAGCAGCGCATCGAGCGCTTCGGGGTGCCTATGGATTCGCTCAAGCGTGAGGACAAGCTCACGTGCTGTGGTCGCATGGAGGCTTGCGCCAAAAGACGTCAGCATTACCGTATTGGCTTTTTCCTGCCCATATGATTTCCCAACCAGGAGCATGGGGAGGTGCGCGCACAGGCATTCGGTAACTGTGAGGCCGCCAGATTTCAGTATCGCTAGGTTTGACGCCCTCATAAGAGAAGCCATATCGCTTACATAATCCAAGACAGTGGCGTTTTCTAGCTTCATTCCAGAGAACAAAGCTTTTAGGTTTCTTGCATATTCATGGTCTTTGCCCGGGAGAAAGACAAAGTGCATGTCAACGAAACGTCGCAGATAGGGGAGCGTCTGCTCGATCGCCATTCTAAAGCGAACGTACGGCTGCGGTAAGCTTGCTCCTGCGAGAACCAGGACGATTTTCTTGTTTACAGGGAGTCCGAACTGCTCAAGAACAGCATTCCTATCGAAGGGCTCATCCTCAAAGCCTCCTCTAACTGGTATGCCGGTAATGGTTATATTCGCTTCCGGAACCTTACGGGGACGAAGCGTCTCTGCCATAAACTCCGTTGCAACGCAGAACATATCCGCTTCTTTATGGGGCCACAAGCCCTCTATCTCGTAATCGGTGGGGATGCAAACGATGGGATAATCGATATCGGTCATCATGCGAGCACCAACCGCTACGTTTGCCGCGGTGATATGCGTGCATATTAGTGCGAGGGGTCTCTTTTCACGAACATAATCATTAAAGGCTGGGAACATAATGCGTGACCAGGCGGAGCCACCGCCCCAAAGCAAGCGTCCCGTTAACGTGTATCGCCAAGTGATATCGTAAATGGGGCGCGTGGCGCCGGTGAACGAGGCCGCGGTCTTGTTGCCGTCAAATTTAATTCGTCCAAAGTCTAACACGTCGAGGACTTCAACGATTACGTTGGATGGAACATTATTGGTTCCGCGCATTCGGTCTATCGCCTGAGCGACCGCATTGGCTGCAGCCTTATGTCCTGATCCGACGGATGCATGCATGATTGTTATGACTGGCGCAGGCGTGGCTGTGTTTTGCCAAGGTGCCATCGCACGCTTCTCGTCCATGTTCACTCCTTGCGTAAAATCAATCTTCTCCATTCTACGATTAACTTATCTACTTGTTGTCTCTAATAACGGGTATGAAAAGAAAGACTGATTGGAGGTCATGAATGAATGAACAGTCGACTTATGATGTCGCCATTATCGGCGGTGGACCCGCTGGATATACGGCAGGCATCTACGCCGCCCGCGCTAGCCTCAATGCAGCCGTGTTCGAACAAGGTATGCCGGGTGGACAGATTGCAACATCCGACACAATTGATAATTACCCTGCGTTTCCTTCGATATCTGGCGCCGAGCTTGGAATGAAAATGCAGGAGCATTCTGAACAAGCTGGTGCTCAGACCATCTATGAAATGGTGAACAATGTTCATATTGATGAAACGGGGGAGTTTGATGTTGAGACCGACTCCGCCACGTATCATGCGCGATCGCTGATTGTTGCTACCGGTGCAAGGCCCAGACTCGCGGGTTTTAAGGGTGAAAATGACTATCGCGGTAGGGGTATCTCTTATTGCGCAACATGCGACGGAATGTTTTACCGCGGAAAAGACTTATTTGTTGTGGGCGGCGGAAACTCAGCCGTCGAGGAAGCGATGTTTCTGGCTAAGATCGCTAAGCACGTTACGATGGTTGTGCGAAAAAATCATTTTAGAGCATCTCGGGGCATGGTCTCTAGGCTACTTGAGCATGATAACGTTTCGGTTCGCTTTAACACATCCATCAATGAGGTTACCGGCGGCACGCTTCTTAATCGTATAGAGTTCATCGATACGACAAACGGCGAATCTAGAGTCGAGGAACTTCCTGAGGGGTCATTTGGCATCTTTGTCTTTACAGGCAACGATCCCGTGGTCGATCTTGTGAAGGATTACGTAGACCTTGGTTCAGACGGCGGCGTTATCACCGATGATTCCATGATGACGAAAACGCCTGGCTTGTTTTGCGTTGGCGATATGCGCACTAAACAGCTTCGTCAGGTTATTACTGCTGCCGCGGACGGCGCCATTGCCGGTACGGCAGCGTACCGATACCTGGAGCAGTTGGATTAACGCTATTTGATTGTTTGCTTTGGGAGAAGGAAGGCTTCTATGCTCAAAGCAGTCCTTCTTCCCTTTTCTATTCGCGATAATATATCTTATGTAAAGTTATGTGTATTACAGCTATATTCTGCCATGTTTCACGATGATGCTCTTCCACCAGGTCAGACTAATAAAATCGCTTCATGGCTTTACGCGGCATAACATTGCTTGCCGAATCAGCTGCGTATTTTGTCGGCACGTTGTTGGCACGAAACCGGAAGCCCGCCGCTAGCCCTTGGACCTTCGCGATGATACCCTTGCTCCAAAGGCGATTCACATCGCGTCGTTCGTTTGCCGATACGTTGGGAGGGGAAATGGCATCTGCAGCGACAAGGGCGAAGGAAGCCTGGCAACCTCGCGGAGGGTACGTCGACCCTCGCTCCATGAAGGCCGTGCGCTTCGAGGGCGCGCGTCCGCTCTTCCCCGCCGCGTCGGAGAACGTGCACCCGTCGGTGGTCGAGACGGCCGTGAGGCGCCTCCTTGCATTGACCGCCGGCGACACCGTCGAAGGCGCGTTCTCGGAGTGCGTCGCCTCGGCGCTCGCGTTCGGCCAGAGAGACGACGCGCTGAGGCTCCGGGCGGACATCAAGGGGCTTGACGACGCCTCGGTCGCCTCGGCCTGCCGGCTGGGCGCGTACGAGGCCGCCTCGGAGGCCGGGATCGCACTTCGCGCCGAGGACGTCGCCAGGATGCGGCCAAACGCCGCAACCATCGCCAACGTCAGGACGATGGTCGAGTCGGCGTCGGGCTTCCTGAAAGGGCGCCGACTCGTCGCGCGCGCCCCCCTTTTCCCCTGGAGGTTTCACGGACCTCGTGGACAGCGGATGCTGCGACTTCATGACGAAGCGCGCGCTCTGGGACGTCAGGACCTCGGACTCCGCGCCGGGCGAGGAGGACACGCTCCGTCTTGTCATATGCCTGCTCTTGGGTCTGCGCTCCCGCTGCGGCCGGCTTTTCCGGCGGATATCGGAACTGGGCGTCGTGAACCCGAGGCTCCTTGCGGCGTACGCAGTCGGCATGGAGGACATCCCCCTGCCGTCATGCGCGAGGTCGGGAGGAAGGCCGTCGGCATCGAGGACGTCGACTTCCTGCTTCCGCAGGGGTCCGCGCATGCGAAAAGGCCCCGCTGACGCGGGGCCTCGCTCGATAGACCGCGGTTATTCTCCCCAGTCCTCGTTCTCCAAGAGCGCCGTCCACCTCTCGTGGACTCCGTCGCCCTTCATTGTGTGGTCGTGGTTGTTCGTGGCCTCCTCGACAGCGAGCCAATACCACTTCTCCACGTCATGGTTGTCGGGCCACTCCACCCGGCCGGGAAGAAGGTCCGCCTCGCTCTCCGGAATCCTCTGCAGGACACGGTTCATTATGGCGATCGTCTCGGCGCGCGTAATCGGGTCATCCGGGCGGAACCTGTCGGAGCCCTCGTCGCCCAGAATCCATCCGTTCACTGCCGCCACGAGGACGATCCGCTCCGCCCAGTGCCCGTCCATGTCGGAGAAAGGCTCCATGTCGGGCCACTCCCCGTCGTCGTCGAACCTGCCTGCCATGGCAGCGAACTCAGCGCGCGTGATCGGGTCGTTAGGCCTGCAGGCCCCGGTTCCCTCGTCGCCCTTGATTATCCCCATCGCCTGGAGCGTCGCGACCGGAACTTCGTACCACGCGCCTTCCTCGACGTCGGGGAAGGTGGAGGACTCACGGTAGTATTCGCTGCGGACTTCCTCGTCGAGCAGGCGGTAGAGCATCGCCGCGACCTCGGCGCGCGTGACGTTGGACTCAGGATCGATGAGGCGGCCTCCCCCGGTCTCCCTGCCGAGCACGTAGTTCACGTGGTCGGGGGTGAAGTCGCCAGGGACGGACGTCGACTCCCACTTCGCCCATACCGTCTTGTCCGAGTCCATGAGAAGCGGGCTTTCGGCAGGCTTCGTGAGCGCTGAGTCGAGGTACCAGCCGGCGAATGTGCAGCCTTCGCGCAGCGGGGTCTTGAGGTCGGCCTTCGTCCCGATGACGTGTTCCTCGTCGGCGAGCGGACGGCCACCGTTGGTCTCATAGTGCAGCGTGACGGTCTGAGGTTGCGGAGGCGTGACCGAACCGCCGCCGTCCTCGGTCCAGACGAGCGCGAAGGGAGAGAAATTGCCGGGCGTCACCTCGAACTCGACGTGGTCGCCGACGACCTTGCAATCAAGCTCATCGACTTGGGACTTTTCGATTTCCGAAGCGATGTAGCCTATGCCCATCTCGCGATGGAGGCCTGCGAAATGCAGGACGGTGAACTCGTCATCGGAATCCGCTCCTTCTGGGAGCGGCCAGCTCACGGTGACGGGCTTGCTCGCCTTCACCCAGACGTTCCCGTTGTTGCGGTCCACCAGGTCAAGGTATTTGAACTCGTAGCTCCTGTCGCCGTCCTCTCCCTCGAAGCATTCTTCCTTGGCATGGTCTTCGAGCAGGTCGGCGTTCGTGGATATCCCGTCGGTCTCGATGATGTCGTCGAAGAGCAGCGCGACGCCATCAGCGTCCTCCACTTGCGAGTCGCCTCCGTTGATGGTGTAAACAGTACCTTCCGGCGTTTTGAGGCCTGGTTTTCCCTCGGTCGATCCGATTGATGGAGAGGCGTATTCGACATCCTTCGTCGTGCCGCGGACAGTAAGGACGCCGGTTCCCGAAGCGAGGAGCGCGGATTCTCCGTTGCACGTGACCGCGACATCGCTTTCGGCGATTCCGTCGCCGTAGGCTCGCATGATGAGCTCTTGATCGAGGCTATCCTTGAACTCGAACCCGTCGTTCTCAACGACGTTGCCCGACTCGTCGATGAACTCAAACTTGACCTGAACTCCGTCGGTGCCGTCCGGTACTATTCCGTAAACGTCGGTCGAGCCGGCTGAATAGGGTGTGAGCTTCCACGTGTACTCCGTGCTACCGACTTTGGCCTTGATCTTGACCTTGCTTGCGTTCCATCCTTCTGGAAGTTCGACCTTAAAACCCGGGGTAGGAATCGACTCCAGATTAACCTCTTGATCTTGCTCGTCCACGTATGTGTAGCCGCTCTCGCCGCCCATGTACGCAGTGAGGTCTGCGGGCTTGATCGACACGACGTTCGCGCTCTGCTCTCCTTCCTGGAGGAACACCACTGCCTGGCCTTTTTCAGAGGAATACGGGACCGTGAACGCAACGACGCCGTCTTCGTCTATTTCGGTTGGGAGAAGGCTCGTGGATTTTCCGGCATCGGGTGCACCATCGGCATCCGTAGGAACGATCGCGGCATAGACTGGCTTCGTTGGATCAAAATCGAGGTCGGAGACGGAAAACGACTCTGCCGCGCGATCCGACTGGAACCAAAACGAACCTGCCACGTTGACGAGATTTGAACTGGCAAAATGATTCGATGCTTCCGTCTCGCACGAAATGGCAGCATTTCCGAACCTTACGCCCTCCGACGGCCGCGCGATGGCGAATGAGGAATCGGAGCCATTGTATCCAAAGAATACATTTTGGATGGCAATAGAGACGCCGTTCGATATCTCCATATACCGAGAAGCATTGGCGTTGTAAGGACTTCCAACGATAGAGACGTCCCTGCCGACTCCCCCGGAGGCTTCAGCACCATGCCCATCAGCAGAGACCTCCACATCCGCTTCGGCCATATTGCCCGAGATCAGCCCACCGTCGAGCTCAACGAAAGGATGGGTTTCGCCATTGCCCCACTCGGATGACTCGAATGCTATGCCTGAGTACACGCCATGCGAAAAGTTGCCGGTTACCTTAGCTCCTTCCTCGACCGTCAACTGGCCGTCATTGCGGACATACACCCCTGCAAAATCCTCGCTTGCGATATTGTCCGAAACGATACTGCCCGACTCCATCGTGAAATCGCACATGCTGACGACGACGCCCGCGTATTTCTTTGCCTTGTTTCGAGAAATCTCAGCGCCTTCATGCAAGGTGGCTTTCGAAGACATTTGGTTATGGGCGAGATACAGGCCAGCGCAAGAAGTGTCGCCGAAGTTCGAATTGTCTATGATTTCGCCATAAATATCGAGCGTTCCTCCGTTGGTCTGCATGTAAACCGCGCCGTTCCTAACGTCGTTGCCCCTGATAGACCCAGTGCTTCCGATCACGCACCTCATGCTGTCTACGAATTCCTTATTTTCCGTGTTTATGTTGATGGCATTGTCTTTCTTGACGCCAGTAATGATTCCATTGATTTCCACGTACGAAGGATAGATGCCGTATTGCTGAACTCCCTTGACCCCATCGTTGTTGGGTGAAATCATGGAATTCACCTCGGAAACAAAGGAGCTGTTTCTGCCGTCGGGCTCAATCAGCTTTGGGTCGACGCCGCCGACCCAGACCGCAGACGATCCGCTACCCTCGACGTCATGGATTTTCCCAGTCGTGGTCAGCGTAGCTTGCCCAGCGTTTCTTACGTGCACAACGCCCGCTTTGCCTTGCCATGATTCGGTTGAAGTCGTGATGTCGCTTATCTCTCCGCCGATCTCTGCCTTGCCCCCGTCAAGGTAGACGGCGCGAGCGTTTCTCATTCCTGAGATGCAGGCTCCGGGCTGCATGTTGAAATCGCCTTCTTGAATCCACACTGCCCCGGCGACTCCGTTTCCATACTTATTCGATGAAGCGGGCTTAGCCGGGTCCTCTTTAGGCCTATCCCTGTTCACATTGACGTCATCGACAATGCTGCTGCCCTTCAGCATCGTCAAAGTGCCGGGGGCAACGCGGACCGCCGACATGCCGCCGAAGTTCTTCAGCATCGCTCCTTGGCCAAGAACGATTTCGCAAGAGGCATCGTAAGTGGCGATCATCGCATCCTGCGCTACCTTGTCGTTCTCAACTTCTATCGTTTCGCCAGTGCTCTGCCCGTTGCTTTTAAACACGGGAACGACGGTCTTGCCGGTACCGCTGGTCGAGTCCGCTTGGACGAGATGATCGCCCTCGCGGATGCCATTATCGTCAAGCGTCACGTTGCTGAACGAAACCTTTACCGGGCTTGAGGACGTTTGAGCTTTGTAGACTTGAAACATGGCCGGGTTGTAGGTACCGCGCGGATCTTGCGCAGTAGAGAAATTATTCGCGCGGCTGATGGTCGGCGCGGCGTCATCGCCGACGCCCACGATGTTCACCGACTTCCCGATCCAAACCATCGACTCAAGCTCGATGTCGGAAGACACGTACACCGTTCCGCCGTCACTGACTTCACCAATAGCATCCGACAGCGAACTGAACGGATTTTCTTTCGTACCGTCGCCGTCTCCGCTCGTCGGATCTCCTGCGTATACCGCATTATCCGCCAATGGAAGAGCCGCAGAGTCGGTCAGCTCAGAAGGCTGCCCCCCCCAGCTCTATTGCTAAAGCCTGCCCGAACGGGCAGAGCGACAGGGCGAGCGCGACGGACGATACGACCGAAACGGCGCGTCTCGCGATTCCATGGTTCTTTGCCACCACGGTTCCCCCTTTCCTCGATATCCCCTGGCCTCGGATTGCGCCAGCTTTCTTTACATAATAAGACTATATCGCACCGCGTTCCTTAGCGGCAAGCTATTGAGAGCCGTGCGGTGCCGTTTGAATCGGCAGGAAGCCATGAAGCGCGAAAACCCCGGGCCGAAGCCCGGGGTCGCGAACGTTAATCCTCATGCCCTCATCTGGACCGCCGTGATGGCGCGCCCGTAATCGCCCGCGAAATCGTCTCCTTCGGGAGTGCCGCCGTCCATCAACCACCCGAAATAGTCGCCTCCGCACGCAACGCGCACTTCGCATCCGTCGGCACGGATCGCGTCCAAGGCGTGCCCGAAGTCGCCGGAGTCCCCGTCGCCGGAGTCGTTCTTCCCGTCCATCGACCCCGTAAACACGGTCTCTCC
>ERZ835080.2112-NODE-2112-length-11400-cov-3.400970_pt1 | contig 11400 bp, 9 predicted proteins | sample MGYA00519688_ERZ835080 | MGnify/ENA primary metagenome ERZ835080 (study PRJEB31850, sample SAMEA3708770) | human gut metagenome | biome: human gut; feature: human-associated habitat; material: faeces | place: China | collected 2014 ... | reverse complement strand
ATCGGCTCTCCGTATTTGGTATTGAGTATTGTCACTTTTCCATCATTTTTTCTCCGAAGATGTTGCACCGCTTTTCCTCCGGTATGGCTTATTCCGCCTAATGCCCCTCCGAAGACTCCTCCTTCTATGCCGGATCGGGTTGCGTTTTGAAGAATTTCATTTAATGCCGGATAGTTTTCTCTATCCAGATAAATGCGTGCAGCCATGTCTTGAGCAACAGAAGTGCCGGCTTCGCTCAATCCCTCCATAGTGGCATCCGAACCGATTTCTGCCGCCAGTTTTTTCAGGTCGATATGTTTGTAATTTTTTAGCAAGTCGGTTAACTCTTTGGATGCCTGCGGATTTTTCATCATTTGAGACATAACGCCTTTTCGCATCGATTCTTTCAAAGGAGCGGAGAGTTTGTTTAGATATCTGCCCTGCATGAGACCTTCTATGAGGAGGTCTGCTCCTGTATAAGAACCCACATAAGCGGCACGTTTCCAATCCGGTACTTTTTCGCCGTTTTCCTTTTCATACCGGTCTATATCCATCTGTGCCTGAGCGTGACTTTGTGCTGCTAAACTACCGACATTGGCTGCACCCAAAGCGACTCCTGCCGGTGGAAAGACCAGTCCTGCGGCTATGGGTAGGGCTTGCTGAGCTATTCCTGCACCCGTTTCGGCAACTTTTGCCCAGCCTTCGGTTTCTTTGAAACTGTCATTTTGTTCCAGAGCTTTGCTCATTTGTTTTTTCCCTTCACCTCCGTTGATGATGTAATCATTCACTGCTTTTTCTATTTGCCGGGGGGATAATCCGTCCGATTTCATTTCCATGATATTTTTTAAAGCATCGATGTATCGGGCTTTTGTATTCATGTACTCTTGTTCATTGACAGCTCCGGTTTCCGGATCATAAAGCTCGTTATTATTCCAATCGAACTTTTTGTCGGGTTTTCGGATGTTTTTTTCAGAAATTTCTTGTTTGTTCCGCTCGATTTCTTTTAATAAATCTTCATTGTTTACAGAAGATAAACTGCCGAAATTTTTTTGTACGTTTCGGTATGCAGCTTGCATTTCGTCTTCATTGTTCCACCAGCTTTTTAATTTTCCGATATTGTAGGAAAAATCGTTTGCTAACCGTTTCCCGTATTGGGCCAGTCCGTCTTTAAAGCTTGTCAAAGGTTTTCCTTCAGGATCGTTATTGAATAAAGAAGACAAAATCTTTCGGTTATATGGGGTATCGGGAATGGACGGGTAGGGTATGGTCGGATACAGCTTTTGTGCAGGAATGGGAGTTCTCCATTCCTGACCGGTCAGAGGGTTGCCGGCCATTGTCTGCTTTATTAAATCGGAATCGATATATTCCGGTTGTTTTTGCATAAATGGTTGAGTTGTTGTGCTTTGACCGTTATCTATTGTCCGGGCGAATTGACGTTTATACATATTTTGTAATTGAGGATCGATATAATCCCATCTATTGTTTTTATTCATTGAGAGTATTGTTTTGAGTGTTTTCGAATAATAAGTTTTCTATTTGTACTCGGGCTTCTTCGGGAGAAATACCTTGAGCTGTCAGATAGTTGAAAAGCAAGAATTTTTGTTTATCGGTATTTTCTGCATTATCTTGCCATACCTCTGGAAATTCTTTTGTGTTTAATCCTTTTGCAGGCAGTTTGGCATGAGTATTCGGGATGACCGGAATCCTCTCTGTTAGTTCGAGAAATTTTTTCCGCAACTCTTGTTTTTTTCTGCATCGGACGTTTTGTTTATCTATAATTTCGGATTCCGGTTCAAATAACCGGGTGAGTTTTTTCCAGTAAAAACTCCTTTCTTTTTTCCCGTATTCTTCTTTTGTCGGTTTTTGTCCTAAAAGTTTCAACGCATATTCCAGATCATCAATCGACTTGCGGGCGGCAGATCTCTTTTTTTGTTTTCGATTTTCCAGACATACCGAGAGAAAGCCTTTCCCATCTTCTACCTGTTGCCTGATGTCGGAGAAAATCGCTGCCGTATTTTTTTTATTTTGTAGTTCGGTTGTCTTATTTTCCATTATCATATCTTTTGATCCGTTTCCGATAAATGATTTCAAAGCATTCCTGACGACAGTTTTGCCATACTTAATATTGTATTATCCAGATTTTCCAATCTTCGACCTACGTTCTGTAACGCATTTTCCGATGCGTTCCGGAACATATTGCTGGCATTCATATAGGTGTTGTATCTTTTGTCATTTATTGCTACCGAATGATTGATGTAATTATTCAGGACATTATTTTTCCATTGTGCGCCATTTGCCGCAATCGCACTATATGTGTTGCCTATCGTTTCCGCATTGTTTTTTTGTTGGGCGGCGATAGCTTCGGGTGTCGTTCCCGTGACGGCAGACTGAGTCAGTGTTTGTTGATTCAGTTGTTGAGTCTGTTTCCGGAGATTTTTTAATAGGGCTTGGCTGTCCGATCGATTTATATAATCACCGTAATACTCCGAGTTGAAAAGGTTGTCTAACTGTGTTTGTTGGCTGTCGAGGGCCTGTAATGCGTTTTTTTGTTCCTTTTCAGCTGCTTTTCTCTGTTTTCGGGCTTTGATTCCGTTGAATATTGATGCAAACATTTTTGTTTCTCCTTCTAAATTTTTTTAATTGGTTAGTGAACGAATTTATTATTATAACATCAGCATACAAATATCACCTCATATATTTGTCGTATGGTGTTATAATTATAAAATCGTATAGAATATGACGAAAAAAAATGCTCTTACCGGAAAAAATAATATTCCGGCCGATGATTATATCCGGAAAAGACGGGAGATATTGGATTTGTGTTATAAACGTTTGCAGGAAATGATACCTGAATGTACCAGTGAAGTCAATCTGCTCAAGTGTATTGAAATTCTGGAAAAACATGAGAGTAGAAATGATGCCGGAGATGAAAGACAAGCGTTGTGTGCCATAGCCGATACGCTCGACAGGCTGGCGGGGTTGCGATAGATTTTATATTTATCGCACGAAATATCGTTTTTCGATGTGCTATTTTGCGGAGAATAGAATTATCGAAAAATATTAGATAAAATGGAAATTACAGTGATTGAAAACGAAAGGCGGAAAAAAGAGATCGATAGACCTTATCGTCCTGAAACGGGAGAGGGAAGCATAACCGGAAAGCGTTTTTGCTTTCATCTTCCGGATGCTCCTATTCCGATACAATATATCCCGGAAATGATGCTGGAAGAGGTCGAGCTCGTAAAACTTTTACGTCGGCATGGTTCGATAGAAAAATTTATTCTGAACGAGTTGAAAGAATCCCCTTCACCCGTTATTAAGGAAGAAGTCTGGAGACGGTGGGTGAAGGTCAGGATTAAATATGATTTTGAATTTTGGGCGGTTTTATTTGTCCGTATTAAGAATAAGACGGGTGATTCAGATATTCCTTTTCGACTCAATCGGCCTCAGCGTCGCCTGCTTTCGGAGCTTGAAGATATGAGGACGAAACGTCTGCCTATCCGGCTGATATTGTTGAAGGCAAGACAATGGGGCGGTTCTACGCTGGTACAGATGTATATGGCTTGGATACAGCTGGTACACCGGAAAAACTGGAATAGCGTGATCTGCGCGCATTTAAAAGATGCAGCGGCAAATATTAAAGGGATGTATTCTAAATTGTTGGAAAATTATCCGGTTTGGTTGATAGATGCAGATAAACCTCTGAAGTTTCAACCGTATGAGAAAATGGGGAATACCTCTGTGATTGCCGAAACGGGTTGTAAAGTCACGATCGGGTCGGCAGAAACTCCGGAGTCGGTACGTGGGTCAGATGCTGTTATGGCGCATTTGTCGGAGGTGGCTTTCTGGCCTCATACGCGGTTGAAATCTCCTGAGTCGTTGATTCGTTCGGTATGCGGTTCGGTTGCTTTGTTGCCCGACTCGGTTGTTGTTATGGAAAGTACGGCGAACGGAACGGGGAATTATTTTCATCAGGAATGTGAAAGGGCAAAGAGGGGGGAGAGCGATAAACGTTTTTTATTTATACCGTGGTTCGAAATAGAAATGTATTCTGTTCCGGTAGAAGATTATGACGCATTGATAACATCTTTGACAGATTATGAAAAGAATCTTTGGGATAAAGGTGCGACTCTTGAAGCGATAGCTTGGTATCGTATGAAACGAAAAGAGTATAGAGATCATGCCGATATGATGGCGGAGTATCCCTCTGACGATGTTGAGGCGTTTAACCATACCGGAGAACGGGTATTCGATATACGACAGGTGCAAAGACTTAGGGAATCATGTCGTCCGGCAGATAAGGTCGGAGAAGTTTATGGGAAAGCTTTCTCCGGAAAGTCGGTATTGGAAGGGCTCGGTTTTAAGGAAGAGGCGGGAGGACGCCTTCATATCTGGGCTTTTCCGGATTCCGATATGTCTGTAAAGGATCGCTATCTGGTCGTTGTCGATATCGGAGGCCGCTCTTCAAAAGCCGATTATTCGGTTATTGTCGTCTATGACCGTTATTGGATGTTGTTTGGGGGTGTACCTGAGATTGTCGCTCAATGGAGGGGGCATATTGATCATGATTTGTTGGCATGGAAGTCTGTCCAGATTGCAGCTTTTTATCACCATGCGTTACTTGTAATAGAAAGCAATACTTTGGAAACGGAACATACGGATGGGGAACATACGGAATATATTCTGGATACTATTGCCGATTCTTATACACATTTGTATGCTCGTGTATCTGCCGAAATGATCCGATCTCAAGTTCCTTCTAAATGGGGATTTCACATGAATCGTTCTACCAAAACAATGGTGGTAAATCATCAAATACAGATGTTAAGGGAGAACGGGTATATAGAAAGGGATATTCAGGCATGTTATGAACATGATGTTTTTGAACGGAAACCGAATGGAAGTTTCGGGGCGATGGACGGGCATCATGATGATATTCTTATAACGCGTTGTATCGGTAATTATATATGTTATACCGAGCCGTTGCCGTACCGATTTACAAAAATGCAGGTAAAGGTTTCCGGTTCTGTTCCTATCGGAGAAGCAACGATCTGATGAGCTTATTTTAAAGGGAGAATATGGAAAATTCAGATGAAACGATGTTTTTTCTCCGGAGGCATTTTGAGATTAAGAGGATGAGAAAAGCAAAATCGAGAACCTTTTGTGTAATCGGGGTCTATCCATATATCTCCTCCCATTTTATTGATGGTTAATTTGCAAATAGACAATCCGAGCCCAGAGCCTTGTGCAAATTCATTTAGTTTTTCGAACCTCTCGAATACTTGCCGTTGTTTCTCTTTAGGAATGCCGCAACCGGTATCGGATACGGAGAATATCACCTTGTTTTTGTTTGGTTCTATATTATAGGAAAGAGTGATTGTTCCGGTATCGGTAAATTTTCCGGCATTATTCAGCAGATTGATGAAGATTTGTTGTAATCGTTGAGGGTCGGTTACCATAGAAAGCGGTTCGTCTGCTTCGAATATATAAGCAATTGCATTTTTTTTGACCCGGTTTATTATTGCAATTTGGTCACGACATAGCTGTGTAATGTCGCAGAGGGAAAAATTGAATTGAACTCTTCCCGATTCAAGACGTGATAAATCGAGAATATCGTTGATGAGCCGAAGTAATAAATCCGAATTTTTTTGAATAATATCCAGATATTCTTGTTGTTCTTTGTTCTTATTTTCTTCGGCGAGTACGGTCGAGAATCCTACAATAGCATTTAACGGGGTTCGGATTTCGTGACTCATATTTGCTAAAAAGGCGCTTTTTAACCGATTCGATTCTTCTGCTCTATCTTTAGCGATGATTAATTCTTTCTCAGACATTTCCAGATGTTCTTTTACTTTTTTTGTGCGGAAATAAAAGAATAGAGTACAGCAAAGAGCGATCACAAGAATAATTAATACCAAAATGATAGAAATGAACTCGACAGGATATTCTTTCCACAATGGCAATGTTTTATTGAGAAGAATAGAATTTCGAGGAAGTTTTTCGATCGGAATATCAGATTCTTTGATTTTATTGAAATCGAAGATATATTCGTTAGGAATAAATTTGATGTTGGCTTCTTCCCCTTTTTCTATATTGATAGCCTGTTTTGCCATGTCGGGGCCTTGCTGTCGATAATTCGGAGAATATCCGCCTAATACCCAATTGTTTAATCCGAATGCTATAATTGAGAATACCGGAACTTTGGGATTAACGCCGGACATCGTATATATGGCGTTTTTTATAAAGAAAGCGTTTGATGCGTCGACTTTCCATGTCCCGAATAAGATGACCGTATTAGGAGGCAGATTTTTGATATCTTCAATGATCGAATAGATTGTTTTTAATCGGCCGTCTAATAATATGAGGTTGAGGTCCGGAAAATTCTTGAATTCTTTTTTTACTAATGCTTGCAAAGAGATACCTTCGTATGTATTGTCCGATATGAATGCTATATTACGGGTCAGCGGATAAAGGTTCATGATCAGTTCGATATTTTTCTTTATATCATATTCGTATGCAAATCCGGCTTTTATATTCCGGTTCGGCATATCTTTGAAGACGTCGATACTTTCAGGATTCCAAAGTTTAATATCTTGATTGTTGTCGGGCAGAAGAACTACATTTCTACTTGCCATGCTGCATAGTACAGGGGTGTTTTTGAACGGTAGTGTATCTTGAGAGAGATATGATGCCCATGCCTCTTGACCTATGAGAATAATTAGTTTAGGAGGTAATTGCTTGTGTTTTAGTAGTATGTTTTTAAGTCGTTTTTTCCATATTTGAGATTCGGACAGACTTTGGCAGTTCATGTTTTCGATAGAGATCGGTGATTTTCCGCCGAGGTGTCGATACGTGTCGTTGAAAGATATGATGGTGGAAGTCGTGAATTGTGTATCCGGATTGTATGAACTGATAATCAATATCGGAGCTGAACTTTCGGATGCCGTTGTCTTCTGTACCGGAAAATTGCAAGCTATGAGCAATATTGTGAAAAAGCTGTAAAGAAAACGTTTGTGATTTCTAAGTATATTTGTCATATAATGCGATCTCATTGTTCGTCTTTTTGGTTCCCGGCATAATTGATTTTTACCAGATAATGCCTGAAATATAGTTACTGATTGTTTGTTTTAGTACTACCGGATTGATGGGTTTGGTAATAAAACCGGTGCAGCCGGCTTCTATTGCAATATCTTTATCTGAGTCGAATGCATATGCGGTTTGCATGATTATAGGTATGTCGGCAGATAATTTTCGTATCTCTTTTAATGCTTCTATACCATTCATTTCGGGCATTTTTATATCCAAGAGAATGAGATCTACCGAATTATTTCGGTATAATTCGATTGCTTCTTTTCCGTTTTTTGCCCATAAGATGCGACACCTGTTGCCTATTATCGTTTTTAACAAAAGAAAGTTACTTTCTATATCTTCGGCTATTAACAGTGTTGTTTCTTGGGATTGATTTTCGTTGTTTTCTGTATTATGATCTGCATTGGTCGGGAATAGGGGTTTTATTTCTCTATCTTCACCAAATGATATCTGGTCATCTTTGCGTATTGGAATATGAATGGAAAAGCAACTTCCTTTTCCAGGTTTGGATTCTACGCTGATATTGGCTTCGAATAGTTGGGCGATGGCAGCGCAAATAGAAAGTCCGAGTCCTGGTCCCTGTGTAAATTCGTTACATTTATAAAATCTGTCGAAGATCAAGTTTTGCTCTTCTTCTGAGATTCCTATACCTGAGTCTTTTACGAACAGTGTGAGATATTGGTTGTGATCGATACTGTAACCGATCGTGATATTTCCTTCTTGCGTGAATTTTATCGCATTATCGAGAATATTGGATAGTAACTGAGTCAGACGTATCGAATCGGATTTTATAATTGTCTGTTTATGAGGTGTCTCTATTGAGAATTGTATAGATTCAGGAATTCTCATTTTGTGTTGGGAATATACGAGTTCCAGAATTTGTTCCATATTGCAGGGTTCGGAAACTAAGGATATTGTATTGGCTTCTAATTTGGAGAGTTCCAAAATATCATTGATTAGTTTCAGCAAAATGTTGCAGTTTCGGTTTATCGTTTTTATAAAAGACTGCCGTTCATTGGGTGTGAAAGCGTTCTCATCGGATAGTAGGTTGGTGAATCCGATAATTGCATTGAGCGGAATACGGATTTCATGGCTGATGTTGGCTACGAAAGATTGTCTCAGTTCTGCTTTTGCGGCCAAATCGCGGGCGACGATAAGCTCCATTTCCCGCTGCTTGATGTGTTCTATGGAGGAACAAAGTCCGTATATTTGAGCATTAGAATAGGATATGTACGGAGATAAAGAAAAATGAGTTTCCCACCATTCATATTCATCCGGAGAATTGAGACTTATTCTGAATTGTACTACTACTTTCGCGTCTTTTCCATATATAGAGGAGAGTAAAGTATTGTAAACGTTTCTTCGGTCATCCGGATGTATTCTTCTGATTAACGATATTCGGTTTATTTTGTAATTCTCGGTAAGTGGTAGTCCTGTGCTTTGAAAAAAATGTTTGTCGAATGTGAGTTTTCGTGTAATAAGATCGTATGACCATGTATGGAAATTTCCGACTTGCAAGGCTTGTTCCAATAGTTCCTGTTTATTATGTAACCGGATTTGTATACGTTTCTTTTTTTCTTTTCGAGTAAGTACAAAAATATCAGAAAAAAGAGCAAAATGAATGCTGTCAGGATTATGATGATAAATTCTGTTTTATATTTTTCATATATCGGAATATTGTATATGAAACTGTTTTCCGGTAGTTGGGATTTGGATATGTTCAGTCTTTTTATTTGAGGCCAATCAAAAACGGGACGGTCTTTGTGGTATTGCAGGGGAACATTGGTTATGGTTTTCTCGCCTTTCAGTATTTGTGCGGCAAGATTAGCCCCGTCGAAACCTTGTTGATACGGGAGTGTAAAAATCCCTCCGAGAATTCCTCCGGTTATATTTTCCCCTATCCCTTCATTACAAACCGTGAAAAACGGTTGTGCTGAAATATTGGAGAATTGTGAAATTATAAAATCCCATTTGGGTAAAATGAAAATATCCCCTTTTGATGCATTATAGAAAGGATATAATACTCTGAATGTTTTCATTTCACGGTATGGAATAAATTTTATTTTGATCTTTTCTTTTTCTGTTTGGGAAACAGTTTGCCATTGCTTTAGAAATTCTTTTCGTGAAGATTGACCTAAAACTGTACTGTCTGTCAGAATATTGATTCTCGTAATGTTTGGAATAATGTGTTTTGCTAATTTATAGCAAGCGATAAAATCCCGCTTGCATTCGAATCCGGTAATATTGTTATATCCGGTAAGTATATCGCAGTTTAGGTAACTTACTCCTGAAAAAATAATAGGTACAATATGTGTAATCGGGTGATTGCTGGTGATCAGAGAAAAAGTAGCCTGGTCGTCTTCTATTAGAATCATGTGGGGTGGGTCGTAGGTATATTCATCTAATAAGCGGGATAACGTATCGATTTCTTGCCGGGCGTTCAGCATTTCACAATTCAGATAAAAATGTCTGATCTTTACCGAGAGATTGTGGTGAGAAAAAGCATCGTTTATCCCCTCTTTAATCTCTTTCCCCCAAGTATAAAGAGAATCGAATGAATGGATGACAAGAATGTTATAATCGGTTTGAGACTTGTTTTTATGACAACCGTTTATACCCAATACGGCTGTTATAATAAAAATAGCAGCCATGATATTGAATGCTATGAAATGAATCCTTTTCATTCTTATTAATTGAAGATATACTTTGATACTCAAATGTGTTTGTCAACAATTATCTGCAATGTTTTGTCTGGAGGACGTTTCGGTATGGAGTACCGTTTTTTTGTATTTTTGCCAGTGTATTCATAGAAAACATAGGTTTGTTTTCGGTCTCGTTTTTTTGTAATGCAATGTCTCCCCTCCAATTCGAGGCTGCAATGCTTTTTGTTTGTCCCCATGAATTATTCAACAGATTCCCAAAGTTAAGAATATTAACATTAAGTTGCAATGTGTTTTTTATTTTTATGTGAAAATCTTGAGCAATTTTTAAGTCAAAACGATTTACCCGAAGTAAATGTGAGGCAAAGTCCTCGGCATATTCCCTATTGTGTTTTCTCAAATAGGGATCTATACATTTATAGCGGCTAATGCTTCCATGAGATTTTTGGAGACGATGGGTTCAGCCATATACATATTGAATCCTGAAGAGAGAATTTTTTCTTTGTTTAGCAGAAACTTCATATAGATTATGGTTATCTTTCAAATTTTCGGCAATTAGCAAAGTATGCTTGGGAATGTCCGGACTATTGTTTATCTATCTGTAATCTTTATTATAGAAAAAACACAAGAAGATTAATAAGGCTTTTATACGTTTTTTCATATTTTTATTATCAGAAAAGAAGTCGGATTTTTCTTTAGAGAAAGCTTCAACTCAATTAATAAATACGAATCAGCCGTATTTTATAATTTCGTCTTACTTGTTTCTGAAAATCTTAGAGCCAGTCGTTTAAATTTTACTCGGGTCAGTTTTGAGAGTTTCATGAAATGTTGGTCTTTGATTTTTAGATATTTGTCTTAGTGATCGAAATTATTATTCGCTATACCAATTTATTAGTATTTTGATTTCTTAATTTTTTTGATGAAATTCATAAATAATTCTTGTATATTTGTCTGATTTAACAATGAAATGCCTGATAATTAGATTTTATATGTTTTTAAAGCAACAGGCAATTATATTGAGTTTAATAATCTTTAGACTAATTAAATAGTTTATCGGGTATTGTGTTAGAAGTCATATTTTTTGTGATATGAAAATCTTGCCGTTAATTTATAGGAGACAAACATCTGTTGTTAATAAGAAGGCCGCAACTTTTGGTGTAATTACTCTTATTACATATTTAATTCCGGAAAATTCCGAAATCGAACTTTCTGTATCGGCACGTGATTTTATGATCGACTGGGGAGATGGTGTTTGCGATAAAAATATGATTCATACATATACCCGAAAGGGAGAATATGTGATACGTATTTGCGGAGAATGTATCAATGAATTGCGTGTCCCGAAATGTTATTTGGAGAATATCGATGTCTCTTTTTGCAAATGGCTCGAACACCTTGATTGTTCTTTTAACTGGATCGAGGAGTTGGATATATCCGGACTATCTTATTTGGTCTCTTTGGATTGTTCTCACAATGCGTTAAACAATTTGAAAATAGGAAATCAGGAATTTCTGCTTTATCTCGACAGTTCCGATAATATGCTGTCGGTTCTTGATGTAAGTTTGTGCTCTTCTTTGACCTATTTATATACACAACATAATGCTTTGCGGTCATTAAAAATTTCTCCTGCAATTTCGGTTTTGGATATCGGAGATAACCAGCTTTCTTTGGA
>ERZ835080.2106-NODE-2106-length-11419-cov-3.042855_pt1 | contig 11419 bp, 8 predicted proteins | sample MGYA00519688_ERZ835080 | MGnify/ENA primary metagenome ERZ835080 (study PRJEB31850, sample SAMEA3708770) | human gut metagenome | biome: human gut; feature: human-associated habitat; material: faeces | place: China | collected 2014 ... | reverse complement strand
TGCAAACAGCAAGCATTTCCACCTGGCTATTACACCGGAAGGAACCCGTAAAGCCAATCCCAACTGGAAGAAAGGTTTTTATTACATAGCACTTAAAGCACAAGTGCCCATCATGCTTATCGGGATTGATTATCCTTCCAAGACCATCTCCTCTACCAAGGCTGTCATGCCTACCGGAGACATCGAAAAGGATATGCGCGAGATAAAACTGTACTTCAAGAACTTTAAAGGAAAAAATCCCGAAAATTTTGATTTAGGAAATATCTAATCAGGTATTAAGCATTAATGCCATGCGAATAAGCATCTTGCAAACAGACATTGTCTGGGAAAATAAACAAGAAAATCTCCGTCGTCTCCGCGAGAAGTTAGAAACTCTTCGTGGAACAACGGAGATTGTTGTTTTACCGGAAACATTCTCCACCGGCTTTAGTATGAACACCGCCAGCTTGGCCGAACCCACAACGGGAGAAACCATCGCAACACTGCGCCAATGGTCCGAAGAGTACCGGCTTGCTCTTGCCGGCAGCTATATTGCCTGCGAAACAGCCTCGGAAGGCGGAAAGCCATCCTACTACAACCGCGCATTCTTCCTTACGCCCGAAGGCAATGCTTACTATTACGACAAACGCCACCTCTTCCGGATGGGGCACGAGACAGAACATTTCACCCCCGGCAACCGGCGTCCCATCATCCGATATCGCGGCTGGAACATACTGCTGCTTGTATGCTATGACCTTCGTTTCCCGGTCTGGAGCCGCAATACGAGCAATGAATACGACCTCCTGATTTACGTCGCCAACTGGCCCATTCCCCGCCGGAAAGTCTGGGACATCCTGCTGCAAGCGCGCGCGCTGGAAAACATCAGTTATGTCTGCGGTGTCAACCGTATCGGCAAGGACGGCAGAGACATTCCACACAGCGGAGGCAGTGTGGTCTACTCTCCGAAGGGGGAAGTGCTTGCCACTGTGCCCAACAACGAAGAGGCGATTGCCACCGCCTCCCTCAACCTTTCCTCCCTGCAGGAGTTCAGGCTAAAGTTTCCCGCTTGGAAAGATGCGGACGAGTTCGTTATTTCTTCAAATAATAGTTCACAGTAGTCACTACACGTACGCTTTTTATATAAGGAGTATAGGCATCGCGGTCACTTATGGAGAACTGCCCTTGCGAGGCATTGCGGATTTTCCCCAGTTCACTGTCCGAATCCTTGGCAAACTTCTCGGCTGCAGCACGAGCGTTCTTCGTGGCCTCCTCTATCATTCTGGGCTTCACTTCGTTGAGACCGGTGAATTCATAAGACACATTATATTTATAATCCCCTCCCGTGATGGCAATACCCTGCTTCAAGAGTTCAGCCTGCCCCGACATGAGCTTACGCACCCTATCCACATTCTTGGAAGTGACAGTGATGACAGACGTGGCATTATAACGATAGGCCACGTTGCGGTCAACGTAACGTTCGGCCTGCATATCAATCACTTCGGGCGGTGCAATACTGATTTCCTCCTTCTCAATACCGTTGTTTTCAAGGAAACTCACGACGGCAGCGTTTTTCTTCTCCATATTGGCATAAAGCAGTGCAGGGTCATTACCTATGTCTTTGTAGACAAGAGGCCAGACTACCTTGTCGGCAGGCACTTCCATTTCGGCCAGCCCTTTCACACTGACCACACGGTCCTTATTCACAAAATTGTTGATACCGCCTTTTACCATGATTCCCAACAAAAGCAGCCCCACGGCTATGATGGCTGCTTCTACTTTCCAGCTTTTCATACATTGATATTTTAGAGTTTATAAACACACACAAATATAACAAACCCAAACGACAAAAAGTGCGATGAATGGTCTATTTTTATATGATTATCCTCACTTATACCCCAAACGAACGAGACATTATACAAAATGCACCAAATCCTCTTTTTTAGAGTATTTAATGAAAATACCCAAAAGAAGGAGTACATCTTCTCCAAAAAGTACCTATTTTTGTCCTTCGAAACAATGTCAAAGCGACAACATGATTAATTTAATAATTCTAACCCCTAAATCCTATGTTGACCCAACGTAAAATCCATACTCACGGTGGCGGTTGGCCGTGACTTTATGGAATGACCGAAGACACTTTCCGTACAACCGTCAAAACCCATATGAGATATGGGACGACCAGTATTTCTTAATTAATCTTCAGCAATATGCGGATGAACATTGTTTTTTGTATATTTGTTGATTGAAAGAACAGTTCAATACTTAATCATTTATTAATAATAAATTTTATGAAAACCAATCTAAGCTCTCAAATCACTCTCAACAGAGTCTCCCCCAGGTACTATAGACCTGAGAATGCATTTGAACGGTCGGTATTGACCCGACTGGAAAAAATCCCGACTGATATTTATGAGTCTGCAGAAGAAGGCGCCAACCAGATTGCCCTTGACATTGCACAGTTAATCCGTGACAAGCAAAAGGCGGGACGTTTCTGTGTCTTGGCACTGGCAGGCGGTAACTCTCCGCGCAATGTATATGCAGACTTGGTACGTATGCACCAGGAAGAGGGATTAAGTTTCCGCAACGTAGTCATATTCAACCTCTACGAATATTATCCATTAGCTCCCAATGCCATCAACAGCAACTTCAACGCATTGAAGGAAATGCTGATAGACCATGTGGACATTGACAAACAGAATGTTTTCACCCCCGACAGCACCATCGCCAAAGACGCCATCTTTGAATATTGCCGTCTTTACGAGCAGCGCATTGAAAGTTTCGGTGGCTTAGACATCGCTTTGCTGGGCATTGGCCGTGTAGGTAATATAGGTTTCAATGAACCGGGTTCACGCCTGAACTCTACCACTCGTCTGATATTGCTGGACAACGACTCCCGCAATGAAGCTTCCAAGATGTTCGGTAGCATTGAAAATACCCCCATCAGCTCCATCACCATGGGAGTAGCCACCATCCTCTCGGCAAAGAAAATATATCTGCTGGCATGGGGTGAGGAGAAAGCGCAAAAGGTGAAAGAATGCGTTGAAGGTCCGGTAACAGATACTATCCCTGCATCTTATCTGCAGACTCACAACAATGCACATGTAGCTATCGACTTGTCTGCCGCCGCCAATTTGACGCGTATCCAACGCCCCTGGCTGGTAACCTCCTGCGAATGGAACGACAAGCTCATCCGCAGTGCCATCGTCTGGTTGTGCCAACTCACCGGAAAACCCATTCTGAAACTGACCAACAAGGACTACAACGAAAACGGTCTGAGCGAACTGCTGGCATTGTTCGGCTCAGCCTATAACGTGAACATCAAGATATTCAATGACCTGCAACATACCATCACCGGATGGCCGGGCGGCAAGCCGAATGCTGACGACACCTATCGTCCTGAGCGTGCAAAGCCCTATCCAAAACGTGTGGTCGTATTTTCTCCGCATCCCGATGATGACGTTATCTCCATGGGAGGCACCATCCGTCGTCTGGTAGAGCAGAAACATGACGTGCATGTGGCTTACGAAACTTCCGGTAACATTGCCGTAGGCGATGAAGAAGTTATCCGCTTCCTGCACTTCATCAACGGGTTCAACCAAATCTTCAACAACAGCGAAGACCAGGTCATCAATGACAAATATACTGAAATCCGTAAATACTTGAAGGAGAAGAAAGACGGTGACATGGATACACGCGACATCTTGACCATCAAGGGACTGATTCGCCGTGGCGAGGCACGCACTGCATGTACATACAATAATATCCCTCTGGATCACTGTCATTTCCTTGACCTGCCATTCTACGAAACGGGCAAGATACAGAAGAATCCTATCAGCGAAGCAGACGTGGAAATTGTACGCAACCTATTGCGTGAAGTGAAACCCCATCAGATTTTCGTTGCCGGCGACCTGGCCGACCCGCACGGCACACACCGTGTTTGTACGGACGCCGTATTTGCCGCCATTGACTTGGAAAAAGAAGAAGGTGCCAAATGGTTGAAGGAATGCCGCATCTGGATGTACCGCGGTGCATGGGCCGAATGGGAAATCGAAAACATCGAGATGGCTGTGCCCATCAGCCCGGAAGAACTGCGTGCCAAGCGTAACTCTATCCTGAAGCATCAATCGCAGATGGAAAGTGCACCGTTCCTGGGCAATGACGAACGTCTGTTCTGGCAACGCAGCGAGGACCGTAACCGCGGAACAGCTGCCTTGTATGACAGCCTCGGACTTGCTTCCTATGAGGCGATGGAAGCCTTTGTGGAATACATTCCGCTATAAACGAATAAAATATTAACAATAGGATGAGATGTATTGCTCCGGCAATGCATCTCATTTTTTCATGTCTCAGCCTTCTTATATTCCCAAGGAATATTTGCAGATATAAAAACAATCAAATAATTTTGTTACTTATTTATCGAAACGACAAAACTTAAAAACAAACACCATTATGAAAAAGTATGCTATCAACATCCTTGTCATTTTATTCCTACTCACGCCATTTACATTGTTTGCAAATGGATGCCATGCCAATAACGACACCATCAAAGTATTGGCAATAGGCAACAGCTTTTCACAAGATGCAGTAGAGCAATATTTGCACGAACTGGGAGAAGCTGAAGGTATCACCATGATTATCGGCAATATGTTTATCGGAGGATGTTCACTGGAACGGCACGTACAAAACATACGCAACAACGCTCCGGCCTATGCCTATCGCAAAGTAGAGAAAGACGGGGAAAAAACAGAAACCCGGTCAATGACTATTGAGAAAGCACTGGCCGATGAGAAATGGGACTATATCAGTGTTCAGCAGGCCAGCCCTTTGTCTGGTATCTATGACAGCTACAAAGCTTCCCTACCTGAATTGGTTAACTATATCAGGGAACGAATTGGAAAGGAAACCGTATTAATGATGCACCAGACATGGGCTTATGCTACCAATGCCAACCACACCGGATTCAAAAACTATGACCAGAACCAAATGAAAATGTACACCAGCATTGTGGATGCAGTAAAGAAAGCCGCCAACCTGGTGGGTATCAAGAAAATTATCCCTTCGGGAACCGCCATACAAAATGCACGTACCTCCTTTATCGGCGACCATATGAATAGGGACGGATACCACCTTGACTTAACCATAGGCAGATATACAGCTGCCTGCACATGGTTTGAGGCATTGACCCATCAGAATGTAACAGAAAACCCATATTCTCCCGAAGGAATGGACCCAATCCATAAGAAAGCAGCTCAAATGGCTGCGCACAACGCCATCCTCTATCCGGACAAAGTTACGGAACTGACAGAACTGAAAAAGATTGCCGATTAATGCTTTTTAATTCTTAAGACTTACTTATATGTCTGCAAAATAATAAAAAGAAAGTAACCCGCTCATCAGTGAAGCTTTCTTTTATGTACTTTTGCACGCACCACCGTCTGGTAAAAGCAGATATTGGCAACTTCAATATTTCATCAGTATGAAAAAACTTATCCTAACCGGCATATGGCTCTTGTGTGGATTCCTCCTTCCGGCACAAGAACTAGAGCAGAATGTGGAAGAACGCCTCCAGACATTCTTTAGGGAATACACCACCCATACGGCCAACATCGGTACCTGCAAGCTGGATAGTTTCCGCATTGACTTCCGGAAGAAGAAATTGCTTGTCTATACAAACGAGCGCTTTGCCTACCAGCCTCTACGGCCTGAAACCGTTGATGCCATTTACCGCCATCTGGGACAAATCCTGCCAGGACCGGTGAACTATTTCGACCTCACCGTCTTTGCTGACGGGAAGAGCATCGAAGAGCTTATCCCCAACCTCTACCGGAAAGGGAAGAAAGACAAGGCACGTCTGTTCAGCCACCTGGAATACAAAGGTACCCCCTGGGTAACCCGTACCTCGCGCCCCTACGACATCACCCGCGGACTGGAAGGACGCCACATCGCCCTTTGGCAAAGCCACGGGAAATATTATATCAATGACAAGGACAAATGGGGATGGCAACGCCCGAGGCTGTTCTGCACTACAGAAGACCAGTTCACCCAATCCTTCATCCTGCCCTACCTCCTGCCCATGCTAGAGAATGCAGGAGCCAATGTATTCACTCCCCGCGAAAGGGACACGCAGAAGCAGGAAGTCATCGTAGACAATGACGGTAGCCTGAGCGGACATGGAGGACAAGGTTCCCTTTATCTGGACGTGAAAAGCCGGAAAGCACGTTGGGAACAGACCTCCCGACCCGGATTTGCCCAACGGAAACGAATCTATCAGGACAATGAAAACCCTTTCCTCTCCGGCACGGCACGCTTTACCAAAACTGAAAAGAAGAAAGACAAGGCTTTTGCCGAATGGGTACCCGATATTCCGGAAACGGGAGAATATGCTGTATACGTATCTTACCAAACACTGCCGGGCAGCGTAAGCGATGCCAAATATCTTGTATTTCACAATGGAGGCGTCACGGAGTTCAAGGTGAACCAGCAAATAGGAGGCGGCACATGGGTGTACCTCGGCACATTCACTTTTGACAAAGGCCGGAACGACTACGGCATGGTGGTATTGAGCAACGAAAGCAAAGAGAAAGGCGTGGTCTGTGCCGATGCCGTCCGCTTTGGAGGGGGCATGGGCAACATTGCCCGCGGGGGACAAACCAGCGGCTTGCCCAGATACCTGGAAGGCGCACGCTACTTTGCCCAATGGGCAGGCATGCCCTATCCCGTCTATGGAGGCTATGAGGGAAAGAATGATATGAACGACGACATCAACGTACGTTCCCGTACAGTGAATTACCTTGCAGGAAAATCACTATTCAACCCGACGGAAGAAGGTTTGGGCATCCCCTTTGAAATGAGTATGGCCCTGCATAGCGATGCCGGTTTCAGTAAGGAAGATGAGATTATAGGCACTCTCGGCATTTATACCACCAACTTCAACAACGGCCGGCTGCATGCCGGTACAGACCGCCATGCCTCCCGTGACCTTTCGGACATTCTGCTAACGCAGTTGCAGCGTGATATCCGCTCTACCTTCAACGTAGACTGGACACGCCGCAGCCTATGGAACCGCAACTACAGTGAAACACGCCTGCCCGCCGTCCCTTCCACCATCGTAGAACTGTTGTCGCACCAGAACTTCGCAGATATGCGCTTGGGACATGACCCTAACTTCAAGTTCACCGTCGGGCGTGCGCTCTATAAAGCTATTCTGCAATACATATGCAGCCAGCACGGCAGAGACTACGTTGTCCAACCCCTTCCCGTCAGCCACTTTGCCATCCGCTTCGGTCAAAAGAAGAATACTTTAGAGCTTTCCTGGCAAGGAGAGGAAGACCCGTTGGAGCCGACTGCCAAACCACGTGAATACATTGTATATACACGTATCGGTCGTGGAGGATTTGACAATGGCGTACGCGTCAGCTCCCCATCCCACACCGTAAAAATAGAACCGGGCATCGTCTATTCCTTTAAAGTAACCGCCGTAAACCGGGGTGGCGAAAGCTTCCCTTCGGAAATTCTTGCCGCCTACAAGGCAAAGCGTGAAAAAGGACAGATACTTATCGTCAACGGATTCGACCGCATCAGCGGGCCTGCCGTTATAGACACCCCCGATGCGGCAGGCTTCGCCTTGTCACAAGATCCCGGCGTACCCTATCTCTATGACATCTCCCTCTGCGGCGCCCAGCAGAATTTTAGCCGGAAGGAAGCAGGACGACGTCTGGGAGAGAGCAGTGACGAATACGAAGGCATGAAAATCATCGGAAACACTTTCGATTACCCCTTCGTACATGGCAAAGCCATCCAGGCAGCCGGAAATTACAGCTTCGTCTCATGCAGCGACGAGGCTGTGGAAAAGGGCATCCTCTCATTAGAGGATTATCCGATAGTGGACTATATCCTCGGACTTGAGAAAGAAGACAATTCCAGCAATCCGGCACGCAATACCTACTACAAAACATTCTCCTCGCCCATGCAGCGCATACTGACTTCCTATTGCCAGTCGGGAGGTCATCTCCTGGTCAGCGGTGCCTACGTAGGCAGCGATATGGACAGCTCGCAGGGCAATAAAGAATTTATTCAGAATATCTTGAAGTACCGGCATGGCAACTCTCTGAAAACAGACGGGGACAAAATCGCTGTCCGGGGACTGGGGCATACCTTCACCCTTCCCCGCCTGCCGAATGAGCAAAGCTATCCGGTCACTTCCCCTGATTGCATCCTGCCCATGTCTCCCGCTTTTCCAGTCATGACCTATGCCATCGGCAACACACCCGCCGCCGTAGCCTATCAAGGCAGTGATTATCGCACTTTTGTCATGGGATTCCCTTTTGAAAGCATCCGGGAAGAAACATCCAGAAATGTAATTATGGCATCCATACTCCGCTTTCTCACCACAGATTACACAGATTAACACAGACAAAATAGCAATCCCTATAAATAATCTGTGAAAATCTGTGTAATCTGTAGTGAAAAAACTATCTTTGCTTCCATTAATCATTAAACATTAACCACTAAACATTAAACATCATGTACACTATACAAGCCAACCCCAGCGGAACCCGTAGTTTAGAAGTTTCTGAAGAGAATCTTGCCACCATCGAGAAATACGGCCTCTTCCGCCATCTCATCGACAGCAACGGTATTGTGGACGAAACCGTGCTCGACAAGTTGAAACTGAACATCCGCTCCCTCATCGCCTCGCAAGAGGAAGACAGCAAAGACCTGCTCGACCTCTGTATCGACGTTATCTATCACAACAACATGAAGGCCTTCGGACTACAACAGCTCATCAAGCTCTATCTGCAATGGCTTTCCCAACAAGACACCATAGAAGAAGAATAAATGAAAACCATCGACACCTGCGGACAACAGCATTACAGCCCTTTAATCCCTGCCATCAAAGCCATGTGCGAGGCCGGAAAAGGCGAGAAGCTGGAAATCATCATGGACGACGCTGCTGCCTTCAATGACATGAAAGAGTATCTTTCCGAGCAGCAGATAGGCTTCCGTGAGATTTACGACGGAGAACGGATGACATTACAGTTTTTAATGTGCAAATGAAAGAATATCGCCTTACAGACTGGCTTCCTACTACCAAGAAAGAAGTGGAACTGCGTGGTTGGGACGAATTGGATGTAATACTTTTCAGCGGTGACGCCTACGTGGATCACCCTTCTTTTGGAGCCGCCGTCATAGGCCGCATCCTCGAAGCAGAAGGATTGCGCGTAGCCATCATCCCCCAACCCAACTGGCGCGACGACTTGCGCGACTTCAAAAAACTGGGACGTCCCCGTCTGTTCTTCGGCATCAGTCCCGGCTGTATGGATTCGATGGTCAACAAATATACTGCCAACAAACGCTTGCGCAGTGATGACGCCTATACCCCGGATGCACGTCCGGATATGCGTCCGGAGTACCCTTCCATTGTATATACCCAGATATTAAAGAAGCTATTCCCCGATGTCCCCGTCGTACTGGGCGGCATCGAGGCAAGCATGCGCCGCCTGACGCACTATGACTATTGGCAGGACCGTGTACGCCCCAGCATCCTCCTCGACAGCGGAGCCGACTCACTCATCTACGGTATGGGAGAGAAACCGGTGGTGGAACTTGCGGAAAGGCTGAAACGCCAACAGACACAGATGGACGCCCCAAGCTTCAAAAAGCTCATCGCCGATATTCCCCAAATGGTTTACCTTGACAAGGAAGTAGTGGTACAAGAAGGGGATATCACCCTCTTTTCCCATGAAGAATGTCTGAAAGATAAAAAGAAAGAAGCTGCCAACTTCCGTCATATCGAGGAGGAAAGCAACAAATATACAGCATCCCGCATCTTGCAAAAGAGCGGCAAGCTGACGGTAGTAGTCAATCCTCCCTATCCCCCTTTGACGGAAGCTGAACTCGACCGTTCTTTCGACTTGCCATACACGCGCCTGCCCCATCCCAAATACAAGGGAAAACGTATTCCGGCATACGACATGATAAAGTTCTCCGTCAACCTGCATCGCGGATGTTTCGGAGGATGTGCCTTCTGCACCATCTCCGCACACCAGGGCAAATTCATCGTAAGCCGCAGCAAGGAGAGCATTCTGAAAGAGGTGAAAGCCATCACGGAGCTGCCAGACTTCAAGGGTTATTTGAGCGATTTGGGAGGCCCGTCGGCCAATATGTACCGCATGAAGGGACGGGATGAGGCCGTCTGCAGGAAATGCAAACGCCCGTCGTGCATCTACCCCAAGGTATGCCCCAACCTGAATACGGACCACCGTCCGCTGCTCGACATCTATCATGCCGTAGATGCCCTGCCCGGCATCAAGAAGTCCTTCATTGGCAGCGGTGTACGCTATGACCTGCTGCTGCACCAGAGCAAGGACCCGAACACTAACAAAAGTACGCAGGAATATACCCGCGAGCTCATTGCCCGCCATGTCAGCGGTCGCCTGAAGGTAGCACCGGAGCATACGTCAGACCGCGTGCTCAACATCATGCGCAAGCCTCCGTTCAGCCAGTTCGGTGAGTTCAAGAAGATATTCGACAGGATTAACCATGAAGAAGGACTACGCCAGCAGCTTATTCCTTATTTCATCAGCAGCCATCCCGGATGCAAGGAGGAAGATATGGCAGAACTTGCCGTCATCACCAAGCGACTGGACTTCCATCTGGAACAAGTGCAAGACTTTACCCCTACTCCCATGACCGTTGCCACCGAAGCATGGTACACGGGCTTCCATCCTTATACGCTGGAACCGGTATTCAGTGCCAAAACGCAGCGCGAGAAACTGGCTCAACGCCAATTCTTCTTCTGGTACAAACCCGAAGAGCGCAGGAACATCATAAACGAACTGCGCCGGATAGGACGGACGGATTTGATAGACAAGCTATACGGGAAACGATAAAAATACGATATTTCCAAGAAACTCACAGCAACTGCATGAAACGATTCCTCCTCCTCTGCCTATCCCTACTCCCCATTGGAGCGACAGGTCTGCTGGCACAAAGCGAATGCCTGCCGCAAAATTACAGTATCATCTTCGGTGGCGGTGTATCCTTACCTCATGTAGAGGGAAACCGTAACGACTTCTTCAGCAAGAATGGCAACCGGGTGGGATATGACCTGATGACAGAAGGCCGCTACTACATCACGCCCCTATTTGCCGCAGGACTTCAATATGACTATCTACGCATGGCACGCCTGCCGGATAAGGCACATCTGCACTGCATACGCCCCAACATCACATACCGGCCCTTGTGGAGCAACGGGAATCAAGGACTGTTCCTCTCGTTCGGCATCGGGTATATGAACTATCAGGAACGGACATATAAACGCGGTGAACGGAACGGACACCTTTTCCATAAAGGATATTGTGGAATAACTTTCGCAGCAGGCTATGAGTTCCGCATCAGCCGTAAACTCTCGGGCATGATTCGCTGTGATTTCCTGACA
>ERZ835080.2102-NODE-2102-length-11473-cov-2.733228_pt1 | contig 11473 bp, 6 predicted proteins | sample MGYA00519688_ERZ835080 | MGnify/ENA primary metagenome ERZ835080 (study PRJEB31850, sample SAMEA3708770) | human gut metagenome | biome: human gut; feature: human-associated habitat; material: faeces | place: China | collected 2014 ... | reverse complement strand
GGTATTTTGTACACCATACAACGGAGAGAACGCTCCTAACGCTAAAAGCACCGTTGCTAAGTAATATTTATTATTCATAAAACTAGATTTAAGTCTCTTTTACACTTGAATTATACTAAAAATTCTTTTCAAAAACATCTCATCTGAATGAGATTACCCACACACTGTTCTATCCATCTCTCACCATATCTAAAATTTAAGATTTATTCATTAAACATCAAGGTTAACTTGCCTCAAAATCTTGTTTGCATTGAGAAGCATTTTTCTTTTCACCGCAAATATAAATAAAAATCATAAAAAACAAACAACACGATCAGGTTCCGCCAACATCCATTCAATAATTCAATCCGAACTACAAATAGACTATAGATTGAACCAATAATTCATTTTGATCATGAACGTATTTGTAGCGGGGAGTCCCCACATACGATCCAGATTACTTCCCCAGCCGGAGGAGTACCAGTTGTCCCGGTTAGACATCCGGTGTTCCCATACGAAATAAAGCGTGGAACCGGGCAAGTATTCCCAGCGGGCTACCAAGTTGGAACGAAACTCGTTAAACCTAAAATCAGGGTTCCTAAAAGGCATCTGCCCAGCTCCCTCCCCGATGGTATAGACTCCATCCGCATAAGTCAATTGATCCGGATCAATACGTTGGAAACGGTTCTCAAAGGTATGCGACTTCGTATCCGCCGCTAATTTAAAATCATCGTATTTAGCGATGGAGGTGAACGGGGCACCATAAAATTGAATGGAAATATCGGGGGTCACGTTCACTTGTAATTTCAGCGTGAGACCATAGGTCTTCTGATCCATGTGGCCCATGACATAATAATAAGGGGCCAAGCTACTCGAGCTAAGCGGACTCGTCGTAGCCACATATTGCATCTCATCCGTATTCCACGCATAATCCAGTTGACCGGACAAATAGACATGGTTTCCCAAGCGGAATGTCAAGCTCGGCGAGATCGTATTGAAGCGATTTCCCTCGAAATTATGATCGCCCTCGTATTTGAGCATGAACATCATTCGTTTCGCCTTATCGGTATTGAACTTAGCGGAAGTTAAGAAATAAGAACCGAAGCGAACATCCGGTCCCCCTCGCAGCAAGCGGCTATCCAGCCAATTCCAAGCAAAGGTTTCCTTGACATCCCATTCATACCGGTTCATCGTCATACTTTGCCAACGCAAAGAAGCGTTGTTGCTAAAAGGAGTACCGCCGTAATTCCACATATTCTTTTGGGACAGGGTAAAGGCGTTGTACCGGAATATCTTCCAGATATCGGTCTGCCGATACATGATCTCCGTCTCATTCATCAGATAATCTGTCTCCTTCATATATCCCATATCATTCAAGTCGAAACCGGGTGACGACCAAGTAAAGGTCTCCGAGAAGTTCCATTTGGCGTTTCCTTTCCGTCCCACTTTCACATAACCACCCGTTCCGGTCAGGGAGCGACGGGTAGGATCCACCCCCAGATAATCGGCGGAGGAAGCCCTTTGATAATAATGCGCCACGCTATTCTGCAAAGCCGTGATCGCCCCGGCGCTACCATGCAAGGAACTCAACATTCCCTTTACATCTATATAATAAAGGCGATTCTTGAAATACTGGGTAAAGTCAATACCCGCCGTGAAAGCGTTACGCACCATGAAATCCTCCAGATAAGGCTGATCCAAGGCACGGTTTACCGAAGTCACCATACCGCCCAGCAAGGTATTCCCCTTCCAGTTCTTTTGCACACGGGCCACGGTATAGTTTGTCAAAGGCTCCACGACTTCCACATCCTCCACCCCGTTACGGGTAACCTTGGAGGAGGAACGTGCCGTTACACTCTCGATCACTCCGATCGTCAAGCCCCGTTTATTCGTACCCGTCAGTTTCAACGCACCGATAATCGGCACATTCTCTTTCGTCTCGGCATAACTGCCTACGTTGTCTATACCCCGTGGCGTATAAGAGGGAGAGGCGCCGATCCTACGGGTATAAAACATCATATCGCTACCGTTCGCAAAATCCAAGATATGTTTTCCTTCCAAGAAGAAGGGGCGTTTCTCATCGTAAAACGTCTCGTAAGCCGTAAGGTTCATTACGGAGGGGTCCAACTCCACTTGTCCGTAATCCGGATTGATCGTCATATCCAACGTATAATCCGAGAGGGCGAACTTAGCGTCCAAGCCCACGTTTCCTCCCCAGCTATGCCCTTTTTGATAAGGGCTGCCGTCTATCCGGGGTTCCTGCCTGTATTTACCCATTACATACGGCAAGAACTCGATGCCGCGAGGCTTGGGAACAGAGTCCATGCCGCTCATGTTTCCGAACGAAAAGACATGTCCGTTATTCTTCAAGGGGATCATGCTCCAATTTTGCACCTCGTTATTCCTACGGATGATACGGCGTACATGCAAGCCCCAAACGCCATCCTCCGATCGCTGGTTATAACGCAACTGGCTGAACGGGATACGCAGCTCGGCGGTCCAACTGGAATCCGCCCGGTTGATATTCGTTCGTCCTTCCCAAACGGCGTTCCAGCTAAGGTTGACGTTCAACTTATCCGTTACGACCAGATCCGTCTTATTTCCTCCTAGATTGATATTGAATTCCGGTGCCGCACGATAATCATGGTAGGTGTCGAAAGCGACGCTGATCAAATCGCCCAGACTATTATCATCCCGGTTCCCGATAAAACGATTCATCTTATCCGGCACGGCGTCCTTGCAATATACACCTACATAGATATATTTATCATCATAGAAAAGTTTTACCCGGGTCGGGGATTGAGTGATCGCCCGCTCATAAGGGATAATCTGTACGAAACGATCCGACCATTCGCCTTGCTTCGTCCAAAAGTCCTCATCCAACTTACCGTCGATCGTAGGTTTCACTCCCGATACTTTCCGGATATTATAGGTACGCTTATAAGCTTTCTCAAAAGGGACGATCGAATCTTGCTGGGCTTCGCACAACAACGAGATTCCTAAAAACACGAGTAGAGTCAGATATTTCATAATGGCCTAGACTATAAGATAACAATAAGCCTCAAAGATAAGCACTTCTTTTCAGAAAAGAGCACATCTTCCCAAGATTTATCGCAACGTAGCCAAAGGCATACGATATCAAGTATTCACTGCAACCCGTATTGCAGTAGTACTGCGACGCACGTGCAGCGCTACTGCAACCGGCGTGCAGTAACACTGCAATGCGGGTTGCAGTACAATAACAATAGCGTCACGATAAAAATCAACAACCGCCTCCCAACGCCCGGTACAGCAATATCTTCTTCCGGCATAAATCGGTGACGATATCGATATGCTCCAGCTCGCTATCCAGATAACGCTCCTCGGCGGAAAGAACCTCCAAGAAACCGGTATAGCTTAATTGGAACATCTCGCCGGCATTCACCACGGAACGTTGGTGGGCAAGGGATTCTTTCTCTTTCAAGCGGATACGCTCCGTTTGGGTCTGGCTGGCGCAATAGAGATCGAGCACCTCGGTGTAAGCGTTCAAAGCGGTCTCGTGGTATTGGGATAAAGCGATACGCTGGGAAGCCTTCGCCTCGTTCCACATCGAACGGATCTCATCGCGGCGGAAGATAGGAGCCGTGATACCCGCCGCCAAGTCGTACACCAAAGAGGCCGGCGAATGAAACCACTTACCCACATCAAACGCATTGAAACCACCACTGGCGCCAAGCACCAACGAGGGATAGAAAGCCGCCTTCGCCGCTATCACATCCGCCTTGGAGGCGACCAACCCCATCTCGGCGGAACGTACATCCGGACGCAATGTCAAGAGGTTCGCTGGAATCCCTTCCGACAAGGGAACCGGCAACTTACGCAACTCATCGAATCCCATCCGGCGAATCTCGAAGGGGAAAACACCCAACAGGCAAGCGATCGCCCGCTCCTTCTCACCGATCAACTGATCGTTTTCCAGCAATTTACTCTCGATCAACAACACACGGGCATAAAACTGATCGACCGCCAACTGCGTCTCCGCCCCTTCCTTCTTCAACTGGCGGGTCAGCTCATGGGAACGACGGGCACTGGCCAGCGCATTCCGCAACACCTCCTTACGCCGGTCCAAGCCGATCAACTCATAATATTGAATCGCCAAATCGGAGATCAACATCGACTGGGCAAAACGGGTAGCCTCCACGGAAGCCATCCAGCGAGCGGCGGCGGCCTGCTTCTTCCGGGTCAGTTTGCCCCAGATATCCGCTTCCCACTGAAAGCTCAAGCTCAAGCCGAAATCCCGGTAAGGGTCCGGTATATGCTTATCCTTTGGCAAAGAAGGCACGTTTGTCTCGCTATTCCCCACACCATCCATCGTATATTCACCGAAACGGTTCACGGAGGCTCCGATGTTCAAATTCACGTCCGGCAGCAAAAGCTCCTTCGCCCGCTGCAAGGCCGCACGGCTCATGGCGATGCGCTCCATGCTCTGCTGGAAGGAATGGTTATTGCGTAAAGCCACATCCACATAGCCTCGCAATAAGGTATCTTGGAAAAAGACATCCCACGAGAGCGGTTTCACGAACGTAGTGTCGTTCATTCCCATCTCGCCGGATTCCGGAAGCGAGATCCGCTCGTCCATCGATAGCTCGGGAGTCTTACAACCGGCCAAAGCAATCAGAGCCAAGGCGCAGCCTATCATTATATATCTCATCTTATCAATACACATACTCGTCTTCTTTAATTTGCTCTTTCTCTTTTCTCTTTTTAAAATAAGTAGCCAGCGACTCGAAGATCACGTAAAGCCCCGGGATCAAGAAAATACCGACAAACGTACCGATCAACATACCTCCGGCCGCCGCCGTACCGATCGAACGGTTCCCCAAGGCACCGGCTCCCGAGGCGATCGTCAACGGAATCAAGCCACTGATAAAAGCGAAGGAGGTCATCAAGATCGGGCGCAAACGACTGGTAGCCCCTTGAATAGCGGCCCCCATCACGCTGATACCTTCCTTACGGCACTGGTTCGCCACCTCGATAATCAAGATCGCGTTCTTTCCCAGCAAACCGATCAACATCACCAACGCCACCTGCGCGTAGATGTTATTCTCCAGCCCTACCACGTACAGCAAGAAGAACGAGCCGAACACACCGACCGGAAGCGGAAGCAATAAGCTCTCGTATTGGGCGGCAAGCAACAGATAGACGAATGCCAAACAAATAGCGAAAATCACCAACGTTTGCCCGCCGGACTCTTTCTCCTCCTTCGCCACACCGGACCATTCGGTATCGTAACCACGGGGCAATACCTCGGAAGCGATCTCCTCGACAGCCGCCAACGCCTCACCCGAGCTGACACCCGGGGCGGCCTCGCCGGTAATCATGGCCGAGGTAAACAGGTTGTAACGGGTAATCTGGCTCGGGCCATACACACGCTCCATCGTCATGAAGTTGGAGTAAGGCACCATATTCCCCTCCTTATTCTTAGCATACAGGCTGAACAAATCCTCCGGATTCATACGATACTCCGGCGCCGCTTGCAACATGACCTTGTACATCTGGCCGAAACGGACGAAGTTGGAGGAATAGAAACTACCTACATAGGATTGCAAGGTTTCCATGGACTCGTTCACGTTGATGCCTAGCTTAGCCGCCTTCGCCAAATCCACCCGGAGCAGATATTGCGGGAAATTCGGGTTGAAGCCGGAAGTGACACCAGTCAGGCGAGGATCAGCGTTCAGCTTCGCCACGAAGTTCTTGGCGACCTCATCCAACTCGGCGAACGTACCGGCGGTCTTATCTTGCAGACGAAGCTCGAAGCCGCTCGCGTTACCGAATCCCGGAACCGTAGGCGGCAGGAAGAACTGGATGTCCGCATCCTTGATATGGGCGACACGATCGGCATACACGCTCATCAACTCCGCCGCCGTCTGCTCCCGTTGATCCCAAGGGGTCAAGTTAATCATACCCATACCGAAGCTGGCACCCTCCGTCTCGGTCATCAAGCTATAGCCGGCCAAGGTAGAGATCGTCTCCACCTCTTCCAACGGCAACAAAGCCGCTTGCACCTTGTTCAAGGCCGCTTCCGAACGCTCCAAGGTAGCTCCGGGAGGCGCGTCCACGTTCACATAGATCATACCTTGGTCCTCGTTCGGGATAAAGCCGGAAGGCAACACGAACGTCATGCCCCACGTGGCCAGACAGAAAAGGATCAAGGTTGCGTACGTCAGCATCCGACGGTTCAAGAACCATCTTAAATTCAAGCGATAACGACGCTCCAAGAAATCATAACGGCGGTTAAAGCCCTCGAAGAAACGAGTCAGAAGGCCCTTCTTCGCCTTCTTCGAGTGGGATACCGGCTTCAGTAACAAGGCGCAAAGAGCCGGAGACAACGTCAAGGCGTTCACGCCGGAGATCACGATCGCCACAGCAAGCGTCAATGAGAACTGGCGATAGAAGATACCCACCGTACCATCCATGAAACCGACCGGGATAAACACGGCGGACATCACCAGCGTAATAGCGATAATCGCCCCTCCGATCTCACCGATCGCCTTTTTCGTCGCCTTCAACGGGGGCAGCTTCTCGTTGTGCATCTTCACGTGGACCGCCTCTACCACCACGATCGCGTTATCCACCACGATACCGATAGCAAGCACCAAGGCGAACAAAGTCAGCATATTGATCGAGAAACCCAGCATCTGCATAAAGAAGAACGTACCGATCAACGATACCGGAACGGCGATAGCGGGTATCAACGTAGACCGGAAATCCTGCAAGAAAAGATACACCACGATAAATACCAAGATAAACGCCTCCAGCAAGGTCTTGAGCACGACCGATATGGAAGCGTCCAAGAAACGGGATACGTCGTACGAGATATTATATTCCATACCCGGGGCAAACGTCGTTTCCTTCAATTCCTCCATCTTCGCCTTGATCTGCTGGATCACCTCACGGGCGTTCGAGCCCGGACGCTGCTTGATCATGATAGAGGCCGAGGGCTTTCCGTCCGTCATGGAGATCATATTATAATCCTCGGAATCAAACTCGATCGTAGCCACGTCTTTCAGGCGAAGCACGGAACCGTCCGGCAGGGCTTTCAAGACGATCTCGCCATATTCCTCCGGCGTGCTGAACTTACCGCTATACTGCAAGACGTATTGCAATTGCTGCGGGATCTTGTCGGAGCTGATACCCGTCTTACCCGGCGCCGCCTCGATATTCTGCGAGCGGATCGCCTCCGTAACCTCTTGCGGCGACATATTATAAGCCGCCAACCGGTTCGGGTTCAGCCATACACGCATCGCATAGTCGCGGCTACCCATGATCTCCACGAATCCCACGCCATCGATGCGCTTCAACTCACGCAAGATATTGATATCGGCAAAGTTATATACGAATTTCTCCGTATGGGTACTATCCGAGCTCATGATGTTCAGGTACATCAACATACTGTTTACCTCCTTCTCCGTAATCACGCCGGCACGGATCACCTCTTCCGGAAGCTCATCCAGCACGGTGGTCACACGGTTCTGCACATTCACGGAAGCTACGTCCGGGTCGGTACCGACCTTGAAATAGATCGTAGTCAAGGACATACCGTCGTTCGTACAAACAGAGGTCATATAGGTCATTCCGGGCACGCCGTTGATAGCACGCTCCAGCGGGGTCGCCACCGTTTTCGCCATCACGTCGGCGTTCGCTCCGGTATAACGGGCGGTAACGGTAACGGATGGGGGCACGATATCCGGGAATTGGGTGATCGGCAAGGAGTTGATCGCCAGCAATCCCAAGAAGACAATTACCACCGATATCACGCCCGATAAGATAGGGCGTCTGATAAATATTTCAAACATAGGGCTTACTTATTATTCTCGATTTCATTAGACGATTCCAATTGGCGACGGATCGTGGCTCCATCTACCATATCGGGATTGATAGTCATGCCGTCTGTGATCATCTGAACACCCTCGTAGACGATGACGGTCTGGTCCGGCAAATCCTGTGTTACGTAATAAGAACCGTGGCGGGCCAACGGCTCGAAGCTACGCACGCTCACCTTTCCATCTTCCGCTACCGTATATACATAGGTAAAATCCTGTATCTCGAAAGTGGATTGCTGGGGAACCAAGACCACGTTCTCCATCTTGGTCAGCATCCGGATCTTACCGGATACGCCATGTCGCAGCAAACGTTCCGGGTTCGCAAAACGGGCACGGAAAGCGATCGATCCGGTACCCCGCTCAAAGTCGCCCTCCACGGTCTCTACCTTCCCTTTATACCGATAGGTGGATTGGTCGGAAAGGATCAGCTCCAGATTATTATACTCCGGCTGGTCGATACCGCTCAACTGCGTCCGTTTATATTCCAGATACTCCTTCTCGTTGATCTTGAAATAGGCGAACATATCCGATACGTCCGTCAAGGAGGTCAATAAGCTGCTCGGCGTAACCAAACTTCCCACCTTAAAGGGGATGCGGTCCACGTATCCCTCGAAAGGAGCCGTGATCGTCGTGTACGAGAAATTAGTCTCCGCACGTTGCAAACGGGATTTGGCCTGTTGCACCTGCAAGCGTGCCACGTCCGCCTCGGCCATCGCCTGCTCCAGACGAATCGGCGAGATGATATCTTTCTCCACCAAACGCTTGATGCGGTCTACCTCTACCTCCGCCATCTTCAACTCGGCTTGGGCCTGTTTGTGATTGGCTTGCGCCTCTTTCACCTCCTCGTACAATTCCGCCGAGGAAAGCTTGAAAAGCACCTGCCCTTTCTTCACGTGCTCGCCCTCATCTACAAGGACGGCCTCCACGAACCCTTCCACTTTCGGTTTCACCTCTACGAACTGTACGGCTTGTACATCCGCTACATAGGACTGCGGCACCTCGATCGTGGTCGTGGTTAACCGCATCACCGGCGTATGATCTTTCTTCCCGGACTTTTTCTCCCGGTTTTGGCTACAAGATACCCATACACAAGCCGTTAAGCATAGTAAGGGTAAATAGTTAGAAAACAATTTTATCCTCATAAAACTTATAGATTTATAATTATTTGAATACGACGAAAAGCACATAGGCGAATCACCCCATGCGCGACAATAAGAAACAGGTAAGTTCTACTAAATCAGATAGGAACAGAACCAAACGAAATTCTGTGCTTTGTGTAGGTTATAAAATAAAGGAAGCTTGGCGCATTGCCGTAGTTCCAAGGAATGAATTAATTCATGTAAATCCAGAATCGTAAACAAGTCCCATATCAAATCGATCTCCAAGGCTCGGATTTGCACTTGCTCCTGACGTACCGTTCGCAAGGAGGCGTTATCGTCAAAATCCAACAACACATCGGGTGCCTCTTTATCGACTATTTCCATCGAGGTAGTGGTAATATTCTCCGGAAAGAAATCGCTTCCAATGGAATAAAACTGTAACAGCACCAACATGATCATAAGCATGATACGCTGGTGAAACCCAAAACGATTATTCACTGTTACATTTAGCATCTTTTATCTAATGGAGGCGCAAAGATAAACAATCTTTTTGGGAAGAAAAAACATTTCACCCGCATACGAGTATTGGTATCGCCCCACGCCGGTATAGGCATGAGGCGATGCCGGTATAGGCGTAGGGCTACACCAATACCGACACAGGCTCACGCCTATACCAGCACTTAAATATATGCTTTTACCTTCTCCCGATCCGTTTGCACCGTCTCGAATTCGGAGGACACGATACTGCTTCCCATCGGGACATTCTCATTGCGGTATTCCATTTTACTATATACGATACTTCGGGCGGACGTATGAAACTCTTTCGCTCCTGTCTCCGCCTCTATTTTCCCGATATTATTCTCACGTACGCCACATCCCGGCATGATGATGATCCGTCCGTCCGCACGTTTCACCAGCTCGGCGATCAAGGGGATTCCTTTCACGGCATCCGATTGCTGGCCGGAGGTCAAGATACGGTCGCATCCCAACTCGATTAGCTGCTCCAACGCAGTGAATGGGTCCCGGCAAACATCGAAAGCACGATGACAAGTTACGGACAGAGGTTTTGCCGCCTCGATCAAGCGCCGCATCAAGGGTACATCGATATCCCCGTCTTTCGTAAGACAGCCGAAAACGACGCCATGCACTTTTAGCTCCTTGCACAGTTCTATATCCAATAGCATGGATTGTACCTCGGCTTCCGTATACAAGAAATCACCGCCTCTCGGACGGATAATCACATTGATATCGATCTTGGAAGTCAGAGCCTTCGCCGTCTTGATCTCTCCATAACTAGGTGTAGTTCCCCCTTCGGGTATCCCGGCGCAAAGCTCTACACGGGTAGCGCCTCCCGCCTCCGCCTCCACACAGCTCTGGGCGGAGTTCGCGCATATCTCAATAATTCGTTTCATGTTTATTTAGTATTGTTGACGTACAAAATTACATAAATATCACCACTTGCTCAACAGAACCACAAATAACTATCCGATACCATTAAAAACACCTCTATTATGGATTAACAAAATAAAACAGAACTGTCACCTTTACTATCAAAAAGGCAGCAAATTCGTATCTCCTTATCTATCTATGCCTTAGAAATTTGACTATAGCTTTCTGATTCGTCCAAATAAGAAACAAATTGGTCTATTTCGGAACTACAGCTAAATAGTTTAATGTTTAACTAATCTCAAAAAGACACAAAAAGTTCTATTTTCAAGGATCGAAACGCCATAAAACGTAATATTGCAACGACATTTTAATAGGTTAAGATAAATAACAAATAGGCTTTATGGGAGAAATAAAAGGCTATATCTCACAGGTTATCGGCCCGGTAGTGGATATCCACTTTGATTATGGGACAGAAGAAACAGTAACCCTCCCCCGTATCCACGACGCCATGGAGATTTCCCGCCCAAACGGAAAGATCTTGATCGTCGAAGTTCAGCAACACATCGGGGAAAACACCGTCCGTACCGTAGCGATGGATACGACCGACGGATTGAGACGAGGCATGGAGGCCGTGTCATACGGAATGCCCATCACCATGCCGACCGGCGACCAAGTCAAAGGACGTTTAATGAATGTCACCGGCGACCCTATCGATGGCATGGCCCAGCTTACTAAAGACGGGGCTCTTCCCATCCATCGTGAGCCTCCTAAATTCGAGGATCTGACAACGACCCAAGAGGTCTTGTACACGGGTATTAAAGTAATCGATTTATTGGAACCTTACGCCAAAGGAGGTAAGATCGGACTTTTCGGAGGAGCCGGAGTGGGCAAAACGGTATTGATCATGGAATTGATCAACAACATCGCAAAGAAAAACAACGGATTCTCCGTCTTCGCCGGTGTGGGTGAACGTACACGTGAAGGAAATGACCTATTGCGTGAAATGATCCAATCCGGTGTCATCCGATACGGCGAGGAGTTTAAGAAGAGTATGGAGGCAGGCAACTGGGACTTGTCGAAGATCGATTACGATGAATTGGCTAAGTCGCAGGCTACCTTGGTATTCGGGCAGATGAACGAACC
>ERZ835080.2096-NODE-2096-length-11498-cov-2.734598_pt1 | contig 11498 bp, 8 predicted proteins | sample MGYA00519688_ERZ835080 | MGnify/ENA primary metagenome ERZ835080 (study PRJEB31850, sample SAMEA3708770) | human gut metagenome | biome: human gut; feature: human-associated habitat; material: faeces | place: China | collected 2014 ... | reverse complement strand
AATGGCATCGGAAGCCCCTCCCGCGTGATTCTGGATCAGGCCCTTGAACGCGCGGCCGGCAATCTTGCCAACCAGCTTTCCGACACGATCTTCCCGATCACGGTCATTCAGGCCAAGGGCAAGCGCCTTTGGGTCAACCGAGGCAACGACTCCGGCATGAAGCAAGGCGAAACCTTCATTGTCTATGAACCGGGCGAAGATCTGATCGACCCGCAGACGGGTGAAAACCTGGGTTCGGCCGAAATGGAAGTCGGCGTTGCCAAGGTCGTTCGCGTCAATCCCAAGGTGACGATTCTTGAACTCACGAAGGGCGAGCCCGACTCGATCGGCCAGGGCTTCATTCTTCGCCGTCCCGTCAAATAACATTGGAAGGTCGAAATGATGAAAAAGACATTGGCTGCCGCCTGCTGCCTTCTTCTCGCGGGCGCTTCGGTTGCCGCCGGCGTACGCGTGAAGACTGTTGAAGGCGAAGGCTTGGGATCTACTCGAGAAGAGGCCATCAATGCTGCGCTCGTCGAGGCCGTCAGCAAGGTCAACGGCCTGTCCATCAATGCATCCACTTCCTCCGCACAGGCCTATGCCTCCAACGAAGTCGTCGTTGGCGACAAGGGGCTTGAAGTTTCGACGTCCAGCCAGGCTTCGGCCAAGTCGGTCGATACGGCCACGGGAGGCAATGTCCGCAGCTATCAGGTGATCTCCGTTCAATCCGCTTCGAACGGCCAGATCAAGGCCAAGCTGTCCGTCGACGTCAACTTCTTTGAAAAGGGCAAGCAGAACAACCGCCTGCGAATCGCCGTCGTGCCGTTCAAGGGAACGAATGATCTGGTCGACCGACCCGATACGCAGAAGTTCGCCGGAAAGCTCAACCATTCGATCGTGAGCTATCTGACCGGCACGCGCCACTTTGCCGTGCTTGACAAGGATTTTGAAGATCTGCGTCTCAATGAGCTCAATCGACTCATGAGTCCGGACGTGGCCATTGAGGAACGCGCCCGACTCGGACAGACGCTCGCAGCCGACTACATTCTCACCGGCGTCCTGACCGACTACGTCGTGCGCACGGAAAGAAGGAAGGTGCCGTTCACGAATGAGGTCCGAGATGTGACGACGGGCGAGCTTGCGTTCGAGTGGCGCCTGATTGAAGCAGCCACGGGCCAGATCATGATGAGCAACATTGTTCAGCAGAAGATCACGAGCAAGGGTGCCTTCGACACGACGGCCCAGACGGCCGGTCAGAACATCGGCTCCAGCGTGGCTCATCAGATTTATCCGATGGCGGCCATCAGCTTTGTCAACGGTCAGCTGATGGTGGCTCAGGGCGGCACGACGGTTAAGGTCGGCGAACGCTATGAGCTCGTGCGACAAGGTCCTATCATGCGCGACCCCTACACGAAGGAACAGATAGGTCGTGAGGAAACGCCCGTCGGCATCGTTCGCATCGCTCGCGTGACGCCCAAGGTGTCCTATGCCAGCATTGTGAAGTGCGACGCCGATCTGAACGGCATGGCGCCCCGCGAATATCTGCTTCGTCCGCTGAGCGGTGAAGCGGCGGGCGGCAATGCGGCCCCAAAGACCCAACAGCCCGCCTGGTGATCTCGTCATGTGCAAACAGCTCTTGAACTCCGTGTTCGCCGCGTGTCTCGCAGGGGGCCTGCTTCTCTCGTCATTGCCCGTCGGTGCCGTCCTGCCTTCGGAGGTTTCGGCCGGGCTTGAGCTCTCGCACAACCTGTCCGAGGCGTGGCGCGCGGTCGGAGCGTCCGAACCGGGTATCTATCGTCGCGGCGAATGGGTCTTTTCCTATGCGTCTGCGACGCTCCATGAAGGCGAGACGCTTGAGCACCTGAAGGACCGCGCCCAGGCGGAGGCGATTCGTCAGCTGGTCGCCGACTATGCCGACCGTCACTACAACGGCGATTCGATCACCGTGCAGATCACGCGCGAGTACATGAAGACTCACGTGCACATGACTTTCAACGGCCGCGTGCTTCAGTCCGACTGTGATGGCAAGATTTGCCGTAACGTCTTCTGCGCTTCGGCGACCGCGCTCGACCAGGCCCCGACCGTCTCGCAAAAGCTCTCTGCTCAACAGCAGGCGCACGACGCTTTCGTGAAGAATCCCGCGGACTATCCCGACATCCTTCAATCGCTCGGTGCATTCGAACTGGCACTGCTCTCAGAGGTTCGAGTGATGCCGCAGGCCTATGCCAATGTCTTCCTGCCGCTCGTCCCGAGCCGTTCGCAGATCATGCGCATGTCGAGTTTTCTCAACGAACGCTCGGAGATTCTGAACAAGCTTGCCAAGGACGCCCCGTCGGCTCAGGCCAAGGCGGCCGTCGCGCAGGCGGGGGAAAAAGCCGAGGCGTTTGATGCGTTCCTGCAGGCTAGCAGCGTCAAGCCCGTGCACTGGCATCCTAAGCGTCCCATTTTGGCTCAGGCCGCCGCGGCGCAGGGCTTCGTTGTGATCGATGAGCGTGCGGACAACAAGACGCCCGCCGTTATGGCCGTCGTGAAGGAGAAGTTCTCGCAGGGTGTCGATCTCCCGCTTGTGACGCAGCTGCTTGAAGCCGCCGTCGAAGCGGCTCCCCGCAATGCGGAGGCTTGGGAATATCTCGCCGCCGCCTACTATGCCGCAGATCGGCTCGATCAGGCCAGGATCTGTGCGCGCGTCTGGTTCATATTGAGCGACAGCCCCGCTGCTCCGCTCAAGTACCTTTTGACCAAATTCCAAACTGAAGAGCAGGCTCGCCGTCTAGCCGCCATTCTGTAATTTTCATTATTGAGGTTAGCTCACATGTTTAAAATCAAACCCATCATTACCGCGCTCTCTTGCATCTGCTTGATTCAGACGGCTCAGGCCGCGGAATTTGCCAAGGAAGTGTCGACGACGACTGTCGAACTTCAGAATCAGGCGATGGCTGCGCCGCAGCAGGCTCAGCAGACTCAGGGTTCGACGCCGGCCCACGTTCAGGCAACCGCCTGGCTCCGCAAGGTCAACAAGATTGAAGGCGCCAATCCGTCGGTTCGACCGGACGGATCCCAAGAATTCAATGTGATCTACATCGGCAGCTATCGTCAGAAGGCAAGCCTGCGCACGATTTCCGACGTTCGCGCCATGGGCGGCATGGTTGCCCAGCTTGACGCCAAGGCCAAGCTGGTCAAGTTCCTCAATTCTCAGGTCAGTGCCGACATTCAGTCCTCGATTCCTCAGCGTACACCGATGGAGACGGAATACGACAAGCAGCTGGTCAAGGCCGAAGGCGAAATCAATGCGCTCCTCGGTGAACTTGAAGAAGCCGTGAGGGATCTCGACAAGGAAAAGGCCAATCAGATCGGTGGCATCAGCATGGACGACCTGATGGTTCAGGGCATTGCACAGTCGCTCGCAGCCAGGGGCATTATGCTTGATCTGGCGAACGCCAAGTCCGAGTCGGCCAAGCGCATTCAGGAATTGCAGTCCCGCATCACCACGCTTGACGGCAAGCTCAAGACGCTTAAGGAAGAACAGAAGAAGCTCGTCGGCGCCCTTAACGAAGAACAGACTTCATCCATGCAGCTCCTCAGCAGCATGGTCGTGACCGGTGCCGTGACCGTCAACTCCTTCGAGTCCTATGTCGACGGCGAATATGAATGCGCAGTCGTGATCGTCTGGTCTCCCGCGCAGGAACGCTTCATCCGTAGCGTGCTCGGTCTTGATCGCTCTGACCTGAGGATCAAGCCCACCACGGGCAAGACGCTCAACGAATACGTCAACAAGATCAATTGGGAAACGGTTTCCGGCGGTCGCTGGATCGTTGACAAGGAAGGCGTTCCGCATCTCTTTGCCGTTGGTGTTTCTGAAATTGAAAACAATCGCACAAGCACGCAAAACCGCGCCCGCGGCATGGCCGAAGCCGATGCCGTCACGAATCTTGCCCTGAGCCTGCAGTCCGACGTCAAAACTCAGATGGAAGCCCAGCGCAAGGTTCAGAACCTCAAGGGCAAGAACAACGAGGACGACGTGCAGAGCGCTTCCGCACTGGCTAAGGAAATGAAGGCCAGCGTTAAGGATCTCTCGGTCTCCGGCGCTCAGACGGTGATCGACGAACAGCGCATTTCGCCACTGACGGGCCGCAAGGTACATGTTCACGTTATCGAATACAGCCCGCTCGGCCACAAGACCGCTCTTGATCTTTTCGATGCTCAAAAGGAAGCGGCTGTTGAAGTCGGCCGCGGCCAGCAGGAAATCAAGGGCTACATCAACGAAAGCAAGGCTCAGATCGAATCGGCTCGTCAGGATGCCGAAGCTTATGCTCGCGGTGCCGCCGCTGCTCGCGGCGAAGGCGGCCAGGCCGCCGATGCCGGCAGCCAGTCCGTCGGTGCTCAGACGACCGAAACCAGCGCCTCTGCTGATCCCAAGCTCGGCAACCGCAGCTTCGGCGGCGAAGGCTCGGAAGACTTCCAGTTCTAATTTTTTTTTTTAATTATGAGACAAGCGGTTGAGACAATTGGATTTTCCAACCGCCCTCATTGTTTGCCAATCCAACCATAAGGTAACACCATCATGGCTAATTTATTCCGTCGTTCGGTTTTGTGCACGGCCGTCTGCGCCGCCCTCACGCTCTCGGGCTGCGCCACCCATAGCGACAAGCTGAACTTTATCGACAACGAAGGCACCAAGACCTATGCCGAAGCCTATGAACCGGCTCGTCAGATGATGCTCCAGGGGCAGTGGGATGCCATGCGCGCCAAACTGAACGAAAACACCTCTCGCGAAGTCAAGGAGCAGGTGAAGGATGAGAACGGTGAAGTCCGTGAAACCGCCCGAACCGAAAAGCTTACCAATGATGAGGAAAAGGAACGCCTGATCAAGGAACAGAGCGAACTGTCGATGGTCGAACGCGGTCTTCTGACCCTCAACGTCGGCGACTTCGAACGCGCTCTCTTTTACTTCGACGCTGCTGAAGAAAAGCTCGGTCTGGCCGAAGCCGACGACAGCCTCGCATCCACCGCTTCTTCTGTCGGCAAGACCGGTCTCGCCGTTATGCTCGGCTCCGAAGAAATGGCCAACTATGAACTTCGCGGCTACGAAAAGGTCATGCTCCTCAACTACAAGGCCCTCTGCTACATGCTGATGGGCGATCGCAAGGCCTACAACGTTACGCGCCGCGCCATTGACCTCCAGCAGGCCGAATGGGAAAAGTTCAAGGAAATGCTTGCCAAGAACGAAGAAGAACAGAAGAATTTGAAGGACGAAGTTAAGGATAAGAAGCCCAAGCAGGCCGGCGGTGAAATGACTCCGGAAGCTGAAGCCGCTCGCCAGAAGTCGCTCGAAATGCAGATCCAGCAGCTCCAGGCCACGAAGTCCGGCATGGAACAGCAGCTTGCTTCCGGTCAGATCGGTCTGATGCAGATGCCCTCCTATCGCCAGAAGCTTTCTGAAATTAACGGTCAGATCGACCAGCTTCAGAAGATGCGCACGTCTGCTGCGGGTCCCAACCCGGGCAAGCTTTCCATGGCCGACATCGACGACCGCTCGGATGATGTGAAGGCCAAAGCCGAACTCGTGACGTCCGCCTACGTCAATCCGTTTGGCGACTACCTCAACGCCATGATGATGGAAATCGACGGCTTCGACGATTCGACGATGCGTCAGAACGCCAAGATCGCCTACAAGAAGGTTGTTGAAAACAACAAGGACTGCACGACCGCCAAGCAGGCTGTTCGCACTGTCGAAAAGGGCGTGCCCGCCAACAGCAAGCTCGTTCAGATCATCCTCTCCGACGGCTTCTCCCCGTACCAGGTTGAAAAGACCAAGGTCTTCCCGATCCCGCTCGAAAAGCGCACCGTCAATGCCGTGGTGAACTATTCCAACGCGACTCCCGTTCCCACTGAAACGGCTGGCGCCCGCGTCATGGTTGGCGGCAAGAGCACGAATCTCTCGAGCCTCACCAAGATGGAAAGCCTTATCCTTCGTGACGAAGCTGACCGTCTTCCGATGCGCGCCACGATGTTCGGTCTCGCAATTCTCCGCTCCGCTGCTTCCGGCGCCTTCCTTGGCGACCTTGGCTCTGCCGTGGCCGGCAGCATCCAGCATCCGGACACGCGCTCCTGGCTGTCGCTTCCGAACCAGGTCTACGTTGCTCGCGTGGTTGTGCCCAAGTCCCAGACCAGCCTCAAGCTTGAAACGACCGGTGCCGACGGCGCCATCCTCGCCTCTCAGGACGTGAAGCTCGCCAAGGACGGTCCTACGGTTGTGTATGCCGTGTCTTACGACAAGAATGTCAAGGTCTACGCCAACGCGTTCTCCTGGGTTGAATAAGAACCGTCGTTAACATCTCCTAAAGCGCCGGCCCTACGGGGTTCGGCGCGTGAAGAATCCCATCATGAAGAAAATTCTCGCCATCGGTGCAGCGGCTGCAATGATGCTTGCCGGCTGCGCGACGAACCAGCCTGCTCAATCTCAGCAGCCCGCACCGGAACCCGTCAAGCTCGTTGACACTTCGGTACCCAATGTCCGCATTTCCTATTCGGACGAACAGGTGGCCACCGCCTTGAAGGCCATGAATGTCCGCCTGGTCAAGGACGGTCGCTTCCCGAAGCTCGCCTTCCAGCTTGTCAATTTTACCCAGGCCAAGTTCCCGATCGAATACAAGATCCAGTGGCTTGACATTGACGGCGCTCCGCTTCAGTCGACCGCTCCCTGGCTTCAGACCACGATCACGGGCATGGAAGCCAAGGCTATCGTCTCGCTCGGGAAGTCGGTCGACGCAGCCGCAGCCACTGTTACCATCCGCTTCCCGCAGAACGTTGAAATCTATGTTCCGACGCCCGATCCAGTCGAACAGATGCGAATTGAACGCCAGGTGATCGACGAATACAATGCCCGCCTTGCTTCCGGCCAGCTCATGTTGTAAGACGGAATTTGGAGAATTGAAAATGAACTTCAAGAAGTCTTTAGCTGCCGTTGTTGTCTGTGCATCCGTTGCCGGACTCTCCGGCTGCGCTTCCACTCAGTATGTCGGAACGCCTGTGGCAACGCCGTCCGGCCATATGCAGACCGTTTCCATCGTAGACTCGTCCGAACGCATAAAGCTCGATACCAAAGTCTCGCTTTCTGACATCATCGCCTTCGCTGAAAATCTGACGAACAAGATGCTCCGCTCGCCTGTGATTGCCAAGGCGAAGAAGAAGCCGCGCATTGTCGTCGGCACTCTCAAGCAGAACACCCATGACGAAAACCTCCGCATGCAGGACATTCATGACCGCATCCAGGAAGTTCTCTTCAATTCCGGGGCCGTTCGCGTGCTTGACCGTTCCGCCACCAATTTCGACTACATCATGAAGTCCGAAATCACCGACATCGTGACGCGCGCTCCCGATGGTCAGAAGCTGGTCGACTACACGATGAAGATCAAGCTCTTCAACCTTGACGGCGAACTTGTCGGCCAGTGGTCCGACGATCTCTCGCTCTTCAAGAGCCGTTAATCTGTCACAGCATTGACGACCAACGCGTCCTCGTTCCACATCGTCGGCGAGGACGTTTTTTTTATCTCATCTCGTGACCGTTCGAGGCTGCGGCCGTCAGGCAATGCTTGATAGGGTGATATACTCGGACTTAACAGTAACGGTTAACACTTAACAGTAAGATGTGCAGGAGCTTGCCCTGTGGCAGGTGAGACCGTTTGCTTTTTTGGGGAATGCAGATGATAGACATTTACGAAGTTCGCGACATGATTTCCCATATGAGAAAGATTGGCTCGGATACTCAAGCATGCGAAGTGAAAGAAGCGGCGCAAGGTTTGCCTAAGAGCATCGGTGAGACGATCTCTGCGTTTTCCAACATGTCCGGCGGTTTGATCATACTGGGCTTGTCTGAAAAGAAGAACTTCACTCTGGTTGCTGGTTTTGATTCTCAGAAAATATATTCTGAGCTTCAGACGGTAGGCGATCAGATGACTCCTGTCGTTCGTATGGAAATTGAAAAAATTCCCTTCGAGTCAGGGACCATCGTGGTCGCTAAGGTGCCCGCAATGCCGGCTGTTGAAAAGCCGTGCTTCATCACGAAGCGGGGTAAGTATGACGGTTCATTCATTCGTTCCGGGGATGGCGATCGGCATCTGAGTGCATATGAAGTTGACAGGCTGGCCGAAGCCAGAACGCAGCCGGCATTCGACTTGGAGCCGATAAGGAATGCAACGTTTGCCGACCTGAATCCTGAAATAATCCAAAAAATCGTCCGTCGCGTAAAGGATCTGTTCCCAAGGGTGTTTAGCCAGCTCGAGGAGGAGACGATTCTTATACAGCTGGGTGTCATCGTTGGTGTGGTGTATCCCACTTTGGCCGGGTTGCTGGCGGCCGGTAATTTCCCGCAACAGTTCTTTCCCCGACTTGAGGTGGTTTTCACTCTTTATGCGGGCACTTCAAAGGCCGGCGATCCTCGGACGGGACAGCGATATGTTCACTCCAAAGAGCTTGTCGGTTCCATTCCTGACATTCTCATGGATGTTCTGACGCTTGTTCGCGAGAAAATGAACACAGGTGCGATCATAGAGGGTGGGTTAAGAAGGGACGTGCCGGACTATCCGTTGGTGGCTGTTCGTGAGGCGGTTGCAAATGCATTGCAGCACAGAGATTATTCGCCTGAGGGAAGGGGTACCCATGTTCAGGTGAACATGTACGCGGATCGTTTGGAGATTTCAAACCCGGGCGGTTTGTATGGCGCCACTACTGTTGAGTCTCTGGGAAAGGAAGGCATTTCTTCAACTCGAAATGTCTTTCTGTCTCGCTTGTTGACCTATACGCCATTCCGGGACGGATTTGTGGTCGAGAACAAGGGTACAGGGTTCATGACTATTGAATCTGCTCTTGCGCAAGCCTTAATGCCCCCGCCAAAGGTTAAGAATTCGCTGACTTTTTTCAGTCTGACGTTTGAGAAGCGGCATAAGACTGAGACTGAGCTAGCAGTTCGTCCATGGGATAAATTGGATGAAGCCATTCTGGAAGAACTCAGGGATCGTAGCAGCTTGTCGATGAAGGAACTAATGGAAATGTCCGGAGTGTCTCGTCCCACTATCTCAAAGCACATCCGAAAGCTTGTGGAAAGTAAAGAAATTGAGCCCTTGGAGGCTAGCAGAAGTCCGAAACAGCGCTATCGATTGGTCCGTGATCAGTCGAACTGTTAAGGGAACTTAGTAAGTCTTTACAGTTGCTCTTTACACTTAACACTTGCTATTAACACTTGACGAGTTATGGAGGAGTTTGGCGGTTTCTGATTGAAAAGTGCCCTGCGAATGAGGCTAAATTTTATGCTTGGCACTTGTCTGAGTGTGCGGGTTTCTGTTCTAAGGTTGATGGACAACGGCCATAGGAGGCTTTCCAAGCTTCAATTTGCTTCACATGCTGTGAGGTCTTGCCAAGTTGGAAGTGTTAACTTTATCAAGTAGAGTATGCAGTTGTCCTTTACACTTAGCAGTAGGTTTACAGTTGCCGATCCTCGAATGTCGGTCCCTGCTTGATGCCTGCAACGGAGCTCGGCGTTGCCAAACTTCTGCGGATGCCGGCGGCCGCAAACCGGCTGATCCTGACGAAACGAACCTTTCGGGGAGTTGGCAAGGGCAGGGCGCAGCTGCGGCAGAAGCCGCGAGCGCCGGCTGATGCGAGCATTGCGTGCCAGCAAAGCAAACAACCCGAGCAGGTGCCCGGGTCGTGTGGAGTGCGCCGAATCAGTCGATTTGACGCCAACAAGGAATCTTCCGATCTTGTTCTGAAAAAACAGCCGAAACGCGGAGGATCTTCTGTTGGTGAGGCGTTGGTCCGTACTGACGGTCAATCATTTGCCGGGCGGCGATGTCCAGCAAGGTCTGAGGATCCTCGCCTTTGCGGGCATATTTGTACTCAAATACCCATCGATGGCAGCCGGCATTGACTTCCAAGCCGCTTCGTCCCTGAGCCGAATGAACTTCGATTTCCGGGCGAAGGGACAGCGCGTGCATCAGCAACCGGAAACATGAGCGGCATGTTCCCTCATCTTTGATGAGGAATTGGTGAGAATCAAAGGCGTTGACGATTTTGTTGAAGAACGCAATGACTTCCTCGACGTTCCCGGTCTTCATGGCCTCGAGCATATCGCACGCGTCAAAACTCTCATTGTGAGTGAGAAGAGATGCATAGAGCTGAGCCATGGACGCCTTGACTTCACGATTGGGATAGCCCAACAGGAATCGGCCGGCCGGGTCTATTCCTTTGATGGTGAGATAGCCGGCTTGGAAAAGGACGGCATAAAGTTGAAGCTCGGTGAGTTTGTCTGCCGGTTCCAGGTCATTTCCAGTGGCTGTGATCAGCTCATCAAACCTGATGAGATAGTCGGAGTTGAGATTCGCCAGGCGTTTGGCGATGACCGTGGGGCGTCCTGCGGATGCGTACCAGTAATTCCGAAAGCCAAAGGCAGGTTCATCTAGAAATCGAAGGACGGACCAAGGGCAGAAAACACGGGTCGATGCGAGGCGGTCAAAGCTGTATCCGTCGTAAAAAAGCTTCAGCCTTGCAAGAAGGTCGTCCAAGGACGTATGGGCTGCTTCAGAAGCCAGCAGCAGGGACGGCTTGAAGTTGGCCAACAGTTCTTCTTCGGTATAGCCGAGCAGGGTGCCGTACACCGGCAACATTGAACAATCCTTGAAATTGTCGAAGCCGGAATGGAGACCGGTGTCGCGGTATTTGGTAATGCCGGTGATGAACAGGAGCCGCAAGCACCTGTCCCTGAGTTTCAACATCCGGAAGAAATCATCCATTTCCTTTCGAATCCGGTTGAACAGAGAGGAATTGTCAGAGCATTCGGTTAATGGAGAGTCGTATTCGTCGATGAGAATGACAAGAGACCGTTCCTGAAGATCGCGAAGCAGGTTGGAGATGTTCCGGGCGGTGGACTGATTGTCGCTGCCGATCAGGCTGTTGTCGGATAGCTGGGAAAGTTCGGATGCGATGTAAGTCCAAAAAAGATCGGAAAATTCCTCATGAGACTCAAAGGAGCAAACTTGAGAGAAATCGAGGCGAACAACCGAGTACGTTCTTTCCTTCCAAAGCCTTTCGATGGCAAGTCCCTTGAAGTCTCTCAGCCCATGTTTGAAGAGTGATTCCAAGGTGGAGATGAGCAGTGACTTGCCGAAGCGCCGCGGTCGAGCAAAGAAGATCTTGTCGGAGCTTTCCGTCACAAGCTTGTAAATCAAAGCTGTTTTGTCAACATAGACGGCTTCACGATTCCTGAGCTTCGAGAAATCGGAATCGCCAAGCGGAAGCTTCTGTCGATCCGTGGTCATCAGTCTCACTCCTACTTCATTCTTGCGGTTGTGCACTTGTCCTTGAAAACGAGCTTGCTTAAGGGACGGTCTTCAGATTTTCCGTTCGTAATCAAGCATCCATTTCCAAGCGGGCACAACCGCTATGTCGCCTCTGTCGCAACGGAGTGTTTTCTCTTCGTCGGAAGTAATGATGATCCGGCGCTTAAGCTCGACCTCTTTCTCCAT
>ERZ835080.2092-NODE-2092-length-11524-cov-7.600227_pt1 | contig 11524 bp, 9 predicted proteins | sample MGYA00519688_ERZ835080 | MGnify/ENA primary metagenome ERZ835080 (study PRJEB31850, sample SAMEA3708770) | human gut metagenome | biome: human gut; feature: human-associated habitat; material: faeces | place: China | collected 2014 ... | reverse complement strand
CTGCCTTCGTGTAGGTGGAACCTACGTCGCATCCGCCAAAGTATTTCATAGTATTTAAATCCTTTCCTTCAATTCAAAAAAGTTTACATGCACACGTCGTCCGCGAAGTCAAGCAGAGTCTCGTCGACCGGGGTGGCGTGCATGACGGTGTCCATATAGCTGGAGACCGTGTCGCGCATGGTGCGGCGCGAAACGGTGCGCGGATCCATCAGGTCGTGCGGGATCCAGATCAGGTGCAGACCCAGCTCGCGGCCCTGCTCGTCGAGCAGGCCCTGAACGGTGGCCATGTTCTTGCACGCGACGTGCTGCCACATGATGACGATGTTTGTGTTCCACGCCTCGCACTGACGCCAGAGCTCGGTGACGACGTTGTGGTAACCGCCGTTGGTGTGGCGGCGCATGACCATGCGCTCGTACAGGCGGGCCATGTCACGCAGGGCCTCGGTCTCGTCGGTGGTGTTGAGGTGCTTGGTGTAGTTGAGAGATTCCATCTCAACGACGACGTTGATGCCCCAGCTGTTGGCCAGCCAGTTGGAGAAGTTGGCGTAGTAGTGCGGCGGGCAGCTCCAGGTGATAGCACGATAGCGCATCTTGTTGCGCCAGGCCTGCTCCTTGTTCTTGTAGCCCTTGAGGAGGATCTTGTTGACCTTCTCGCAGGACTTGATGGTACGCGGATCGAGGCCGCCGTCCATCTCATAGCACCACTTGCGGAACAGCTCGTAGGTCGGGCCGATCAGCTGCGGATAAGCGGTCTTGTTGATCTCCCACTTCTGCAGCTCGTAGTCGGTCTCGGTGTTGAAGCGCTTCATAGCGGTGAAGTAAGCATCCCAGTTCCACTTCTCGCCGGTCTGCTTCTCAATGAAGCGGATGCACGCCTTAACGTCTTCCACAGCGGCGTCGAGTGTCAGCTCGTCCTCGTAGCGGACGGGGAAGCACAGGTGATGCACCGGGATTTCGGGGAAGCGGCGGGCGAAGTAGCTGGATGCCATGACGGAACCGTCACACGGCATGGAGCTGGAGATGTAGCAGCTGCCCAGATGCGGCAGGGCGTCGATGACGAGCGCGCCGCACTCGGACGTCGGAACCGGGCAGGTATCGGCCGGGAGACCGAAGGACTCGACGGCGTCGATGTACGGGATGCAGGTGAGCTGGTCGATCTCGGAGACCAGGAACACCGGCAGCAGCTGGTGCGGGATGCCGTACAGGGTCGGGAAGCCGGCCATGATCTGCGCCATGGTCATCTCGTCGATCAGAACGAGCTTGCTGTTGAGCTCCTCGCTGTTGCCGTTGCGTCTGTCGCCCTTGGCGAGAATAACGAGGTTCTCGGCGACGTAGCGGTAGATGCAGTAGGTAAGCTCGTGGCTCATGCGCAGGTTGGAGCCGCGCAGGCCGAGGATGTTCTTGTCCATGAAGCTGTGGCAGCAGAAGTAAGACACCATCCAGCGATAGTACAGCGTCTGGTTCATAGCCGGGATCAGGTCCTTGGAGAAGGACATGAGCAGCATGCCCCACAGACGAGCCCATTCATAGAAGTCATAGACCGTGTCCTTGATACCGCGCCACTCACGGCGGACGGTGCACATGGCGCCGTCGCGATACAGGCGGCCGAGGTGACGCTCACCGTTGAGGATGAGGTCGATCTTATCCTTCATAGAGGCAGCCGCGAAGGCCTTGTACTCTTCTTTGATACGGTCACGGTCGGAAATGAGAATGTTCTTCCAGCCCTCACCGAACTTTTTCCAGTCGGTCTCCTTGAACATGTCCCAGAAGATGCCGCCGACCAGTTTCAGGTTCTCTGCCTGAGCAGCCCAGTCCATTCTGTCTTTCGCTTTGAAGAATTTCGGATTGGGATATTTCACCTTGCCCATTACTTGGCACCCCTTTCTCTCTGGATCTTCTTGATCTCCAGGCTCTCCACGAACGCCTGAACGCGCGTGCGGAGCTGACCCGAGTAGCCGTTGTTATACACACGGTCGATCGACAGGACCGGCCAGCCGTACTCGGTGTTCATGATGTAGCTCGCCAGAGCACGCTCGAAGCCCCAGTAGTCGCAGTACTTCATCTGCTCATAGATGATGCCGTCCGCCTTGTACTCGCGCGCCAGACGGTCGGCCGTCTCGCGGCGCTGGTGCACCTTCTCGTCGGAGATGTAACGAGCGCACTCGCTGGTCTCCATGTAGTGGCGGCAGATCTGACGCAGGACGTCTTCCTCGTCGTTGAGCTCGATGACCTCGCGGCCCGGGGTGCTGCCGAAGCAGAAACGGTCGGACACGATGAGTGCGCCGCAGCCCTCGATGAGCTTTGTCAGGCTCGGATCGTCGATCTCGCTGCCGACGATGGCCACGCGGGCGCGGTACGGATTCTTGGCGTCCGGCTTGCGCTTTTTGAGCTCGGCGAGCGTCTCGCGCAGGTAGGGCAGGATGAGCGCCTTGGGGCAGGTATAGCTCACAAGGTTGAGGATGTGGAACTCGTAGCCCGTGATGATCGGGTTGTCGAGCTTGCGCATCTCAGCAATTTCGCTGATGATCTTGCAGACCTCGTTGTGCTCGGCGACGGCCTTGCGCAGCGCCTCGTCGGACGTATCAACGCCGAAGGTCTCGGTCAGACGGTTGAGCACGTGCTCGCGCATCTGCGTGGTGTAGGAATCAATGTAGTAATCGGTCACCTTGAGCGGCATGTCGGTATGCGTGACAAAGAATTTCTCCTTGCTGTTGACCTTCAGGACCTCGAAGTGCTCCATGGAGCGGTTCATGGCCGAGCAGGCGTCCACGCCGATCATCGCATCCAGGAACTGGTAGCCACCCTCGATTGCACGCTCGACGAGCGCACGTGCGTAGTCACAGGTATAGTTGGACATGTAGTACGTCGAGATATCCAGCGAACCGGTCTTGGGTGCTCTGAGTCGCACAGAGATGCAGTTGTCTACGTTGAGGAGGACCTCCGGAATGTGATAGCAGGTGTAGCCGAGGACGATGCTGCCGTTCTCCTGCGCCTGCCGTACCAACTCGTTGTTGGCGTCTTCCAGAAGGTTTTCAAAGTAGATCAGATGCTTCAGATCTTTCAAATGTTTCCCCTTCCTTCCTGATGGTTGTTGTTTCTTGCTCTGGTATTACCAGAATTCAGCATTATCATATAGCAGTATTCCTGAAAAAGCAATGCTATGTGTCTCGATTTTAACATTTTCGGAACTATGCCGACATTTTCGCTTGACAGTCCGTCAATATGATGATAAATTCAAAACGAAAAGCACTTGGTAATACCAAATACATTTTGGGGGCGGAACGATGGGATTCGACAAGATTGAGGCGGTCTCGCTCACGGATCAGTTCGTGCAGAAGATCGAGAGCATGATCATTTCCGGGGAATTGATGCCCGGCGACCAGCTGCCGCCGGCGCGGGAGCTGAGCGCGCGCATGGGCGTGAGCCGGCCGGTGATCTCGGCCGGCCTGATCGAGCTGGAGAAGATGGGCTTCGTGGAGATCGTGACGCGCCAGGGCGTGTACGTCAGCGATTACCGCAAGACCGGCTCGCTCGATACACTTACGGCGCTGCTGAACTATAACGGCGGCGTCATGCGCGACGATGAGGTGCGCTCGCTTATGGAAGTGCGCAGCGCGAACGAGTGCCTGTGCGTGAAGCTGGTGGTCGAGCGCGCCACGCAGGCCGAGCTTGACGAGCTCGCGCCCATGCTGGACGCAATCAAGGACGCAAAAACCGACCAGGAGGGCGCCGAGGCGACGTTTCAGTTCCACCATGCGCTGAGCGTTTTGTCGCGCAATACGTTTTTGCCGCTGCTGTATAACTCCATCCACAGCTACGGGCTGCACTTCTGGAGCCTGTACCGCCAGCGCTACGGCGCCAACCGCCTGTATCAGAATAAACTCGAGCTCTACCGCGCGCTGCTCGACCGTGACGCCGAGCGCGCACAGGCGTTCACCTCCGATATGCTCGACAGCGTTGCCAACGGCGCGTTCTCGCTCTATAGTCATCCCGATCAGACGTCACACAGCGTATGAAAAAACCGCAGGGCCCGGTCGGGCTCTGCGGTTTTTGACAGCCGGTTGGGAAGAAGAGGCGCTATCGGGCGGCTCATGACCGACGGTCTATCCGGGACGTGAAGGGTGGCCGCGCACCGGGCGCCAGGGAACGTACACGGCAGGTGAGCTCCCTCTGTGGTATTACCACGTGACGCAGCATCATCGTAACCCGAATCTCCACGGATGGCAAGCGGAAAATGCAAAATTGATAAATAATCAGCAATGTGTTCCTGCGCGATGGTCGGAAACTATGAAAAACATAGAATTCACACGCCGGCTTTTCTGGTAATACCAAATATCCAGCCGTGGGCGAGCGGCACGTTCGCCGTTTGCGGTGCGCTTGCCGGGCCTGCATGGGAAGTACGCGGCCGCGTCAGATGACGTAGTCGTTCGCGGCGCGTGCCGTCTGCTGCTCGAGCAGGTCCTGCAGCGTGATGCCGTCGAGGTAGTTGCAGATGACGCGCTCCAGCCCTTCCCACATGGGAAGGGTGGCGCACTCTCCGCAGCGCGGACATGGATTCGGATGCTGGTCGAGGCAGGCCACGGGCGCGAGCCCGCCCTCGGTCAGGCGCAGGATCTCACCGACGGTGTAATCCTGCGGGGCACGGGCCAGCCGGTAGCCGCCCTGATAGCCGCGCGTGGTGCGCAGAATGTTGGATTTGCCCAGCATGGGCACGATCTGCTCCAGATATTTTTTCGAGATCTCCTGCCGCTGCGCGATGTCCTTGAGCGCGACATAGCCGTCGCCCTGATGCGTGGCCAGATCGAGCATCATGCGCAGGGCATACCGGCCTTTTGTAGATATTTTCATGGGCAGTCCCCCTTTAAATTACATACTATAATAATAACATATGCTTACTAGGCTTTCAAGCGGTTTCTGGCGCACCTGCGCAGGCGGTCGTCCTGCTTGACAGCGGCTTGGCAAGCCACTATAATAAGGACAGATTTCCGGCCGGGACGCGCCGTGTGCGTGCATACGGCCGGAAGTCTGTGCGTTTAGCGGCAAATTATGCGCTCGGAGGGGCTCATGGACAGCAGAAAGAAAAAGCTCACGCAGTATGTCGTGCCGACGATTCTCGGCAACTGCGCTTATTTTCTCTTTACGATCATCGACGGCATTTTTGTCGGGCAGGGCGTCGGCACGGATGCGCTCGGCGCGGTCAATCTGGTCTGGCCGTTTGTGATGGTGCTCAACGCCATCATCATGCTCACGGTCGTCGGCGGCGTGACGGTCTCGGCCGTGCGCATCGGCCGCGGGGACATTGCCGGCGCAAATCAGGCGTTCATGCACTCGCTTGCCGGCACGCTGACGGCCGCGATCATTATGACGCTCATCGGCACGTGTCTCACGTCTCAGATCGCAACGCTGCTCGGCGCAAACGAGACCTATCATCGGCTCGTGTGCGACTACCTGTTCTGGTATTCGCTTTTCGCGGTGCCGTCGGGGCTGATGACGTTCATGAACAACTACTGCCGCAACGACGGTTCGCCCGTGCTCGTAAGCGTGGGCTCCACGATCGCGACGGTCATCAACATCTTCCTCGACTGGCTGTTTGTGTTCCCGCTGCAAAAAGGACTCATGGGCGCGGCCATTGCGACCGGCATCTCGCAGACGTGCGGTATGCTGATCGTATCGACGCACTTCATCCTGCGCCGCGGCCAGCTGCGGGTGGGCCGGTTTTGTTTTTCGGGCAAGCTCGCGCGCAAGCTGCTTTTGCGCGGTACGCCGGAGGCCATCGCGCAGTTTGCCGTCCCGGTGGCGACACTGTGTACGAACTACGTCCTGCTTGGCCGCCTTGGCGACATGGCCGTGAACGCCTATTCGATCATCTGCTACGTGGCGTCGTTTTCCGCGGCCATCTTCATCGGCGTCTCGAGCGGCCTGCAGCCGCTGCTCGGCCAGAGCTATGGTGCGAAGGACGCGCAGGAGCTCCGGTGGTATTTTCGCGCGGGCGTGCTCATTGACCTGATCGGCAGCACGCTCATCAACGTGGTGCTGCTGTTTGTCGGCGGGCCGATCTGCAAAATGTTCGGTGCCGATGCGTTGACGCTCGCCTGCACGGTGCAGTACATGCCGCGCTATGCCTGGGGCTTTATCATCATGAGCGTGAACACACTCATATCGGCCTATCTCTATTCGACCAAGCGCACGAAGCAGGCGGTCATTTTGAACCTGTGCCGCAGCTTCCTGCTTGACAGCGCGGTCATTTTTGCCGTGCCGGCCATTTTTGGCGGCAACGCTGTCTGGCTGACGATGGGCATCTATGAGGGGCTGGCGCTGCTGCTCGGCGTTGTGCTCCTGCGCACGTCGGAGCGCAACGGCATCGTGTTTCGCTGAAACTGCATACGAAACGGCCGCCGGTTTCTGACCGGCGGCCGTTTGCTGCCCAAATTTATTTGCCCACGCAAAAGCGCGCGAAGATGCGGTTCGTGATGTCCTCGCGGATGGAGGCGCCCGTAAGTTCGCCGATGGCGGCCATGGCCTCCTCAGCCTCCGTGAGCACGGCGTCGGGCGTCACGCCCAGCAGCATCGCCTCGCGCGCGGCGCGCAGCGACTCCAGCGCGCGGCCGATGGCCTCGGCATGGCGAGCGTTCGTGAGGATCTCGCCGGCCGGCGCGTCCGGGGCAGGGAAGCGCTCCGCGACTGCCTGCTCGAGTGCCTCCAGACCCGTGCGCTCTTTTGCCGAGAGCACGCACACGGCGTCAAACTGCGCCGCCAGCGCGTCCGGCTGCACGGCGGCGGGCAGATCGGCCTTGTTGAGCACCGCGATGCGCACCGGCGCTGCCTGCGCGGCCGCGATGACCTGCCGGTCATCATCGTCGAGCGGCCGCGCCGCGTCAAACACCGCGATGGCGAGCGCCGCGTCCGCCGCTGCGTCCAGTGCCCGGTGCACGCCGATGGCCTCCACGGGGTCGGCCGTGTCGCGCAGCCCGGCGGTATCGGTCAGGCGCAGGAGCACGCCGCCGAGCGTGACGCGCGCGTCGATCGTGTCGCGGGTCGTGCCGGGTACGTCCGTCACGATGGCGCGCTCGTAGCCGAGCAGGGCGTTGAGCAGGGAGGACTTGCCCGCGTTTGGCCGGCCGAGGATCACGGCCGGAACGCCGCCGTGGAGCACATTTGCGCGGGAAAACGTGTCCAGCAGTCGCTGGAGCTGGTCGATGCAGTTGGTCAGCGTGGCCTCGTAGGCGCTGAGCTGAAAGTCCGGGATGTCCTCGTCCGGGTAGTCGATCACGGCGTGGTAGTGGCTGGCGATGTCCTGCAGCGCATCATATACGGCCTGCGCGCGCCGCAGCACCGCGCCGCCGAGCTGCCCGGCGGCATTTTTCGCATCCAGCGTGGTTTCGGCGTGGATGAGGTCGATGACGGCTTCTGCCTGCGTGAGATCCATGCGGCCGTTGAGGAAGGCGCGCTTCGTGAATTCACCCGCCAGCGCCTGCCGCGCCCCGGCGGCGAACAGCGCCTGCAGTCCCGCGCGCAGCACGGCCGGCGAGCCGTGGCACTGCAGCTCGGCCGTGTCCTCGCCGGTGTAGCTGTGCGGGGCGCGGCTGACGGTGCACAGGCAGAGGTCGAGCGTTTGGCCGTCGGTGTCGCAAAAAGCGCCGTAGACGAGCTTGCGATCCGGTGCTTCGGACATGGGGCGGCCGTTCGCCGGGCGAAACACGCGGTCGATAACGGTGAGCACCCCGTCACCGGACAGACGTAGGATGCCGATCGCGGACAGGACGTTGCCGGTCGCAATGGCGGCGATCGTATCAGACATGAGAAAACTCCTTTGCGCAGATCGGCGGAGCCGCTGGCTCCGCCGATCCGATCGTTTTATGATTGTGTTTGCGAGCGCAGGCTCGCTTCCCGCAGCCGCATGAAAACCGTGGCGGCCTGTGCGCGCGTGGCAAGTCCGCGTGGGTTGAAGTAACCCCGCTCATCACCGGCGATGATCCCGGTCGTGCGCATGAGCTCCACACCGTCGCGCGCCCAGTCGGAGACCGCGTTCATATCCCGCAGCGTGACAGGGTCGGTGATCGTGGGAAGTGCTTTTCCGGTGCTCTGCACATAGCGCGCGATGATGGTCGCCATCTGTTCGCGCGTGATCGGCGTGTTCGGTTCAAAGCGCCCGCTGTCCATACCGTTGACGATGTTTTGCTGCGCGGCCCATTCGACATACGGCGCGTACCAGCTCCCGGGCGTGACATCGGTGAAGGAAACGCTCGTGTAGTCCGCTTCGTTGATCTGCACAAGCCGGCCCAGCACCGTCACGAACATGGCGCGCGTGAGCGCGTCATTCGGCGCGAAACATCGGCCGCCGACGCCGTCCATGAGACCGTTGGCAGCAACGTATTCCACGGCATCAGCATACCATGCACCGGCGGGCACATCCACGAAGCGCGTGACGGAAGCGCTCGCTGACACAAGCAGCGAGACGGTCTGCTCGCAGGTAATGGTCGCCCGCAGATTTTCACAGGCGATGTAGCGGTGCGCCGTGTGCAGCGCGCCGGAGGCGGCCTTTTTGCCGTCGGTCGTGTCGACGAGCACACCGGCGGAAATGGTCACGCCAGCGCTCCCGCTCAGAACGGTGAAGCAGTCGCCGGTCTTGAGCGCGACCGTGCTGCCGGCGTTGAGCGTGCAGATGCGGCTCTTGGCGGCGGTGCTGTGCAGCGCCGCGTCATGCGTCTGCAGGGCTTTGTCCAGTGCGGCCTGCGCGGCGGAATGCGCCGTGGCCTCGGCGTGGCTCAGCACCGCAGACGACCAGCTGTCCACAAAGCTGTGCGACAGCAGCGGATCCTGCCGACTGCCGGCGTCGGCAGCCAGAGCGGGCGCCGTGCCGGCAAGCAGCATCAGCGTCAGCAGCAACGAGATCAGTCGCTTGATTTTCAAGGGGCAGACCTCCTTTGCGGGCTGTCAGGCCTTCTTGTTCTTCGCAGCGCGGGCCTCGGCCTCGTCCTGGCTTTCGGCAATGTAGTAGCCGAGCGCCAGCAGGCTGTCGGAGAAGTGGATGTTTTCGATGATCGGGTCGGCATCTTTGATCTGCAGTTCCGTGTTCGTGAAGTTCCAGATGGCTTTCACGCCGACGGAGCAGATCTCATTGGCGACGTCGTTGGCCATGGCCCTCGGCACACAGAGAACGGCGACGTCCGGCTGGAGCTCGGCAAGAATGTTGTCGAGCGTGGAGAAGTCATGCACCACGATGCCGTGCATTTCCTTGCCGATGAGGTCGGGGTTGATGTCGAACGCGGCCTTGAGGGTGAAGCCGTACTGCTCGAAGCAGAAGTTCTCCACCAGCGCGCGGCCGATGTTGCCGACGCCGACCAGAACGGCCGAGTAGTTGCGATCCATGCCAAGGATCTTGGCGACCTCGCCGCGCAGCGCCACAACGTTGTAGCCATAGCCCTGCTGGCCGAACTCACCAAAGCAGCTGAAATCCTGACGGATCTGCGAGGGGGTCAGGCCCATCTGGCGGCCCAGCTCGCCGGAAGAGATGCGCTCGATCCCGGCAGCATTCAGATCGTCAAGCTTCCGGAGATAGCGGGGCATTCTTCTGATGACATTGTTCGATACTTTGATACGTTTCACGAGTCATTATCCTCCTGATGGCAAAAGACACCATATTGTTAAGAAATACATCTGTTTGTTACGAAAATAGCAAGGTACAAGCAGACAAGATAAATTATAACACACGTTTTCGCGTGTTTCAAGTAAATGGTTGCCAAGGATGTTCAAAAAATTGTGGTTTTTTGTCGTCGTTTTGCAGCACATGATTGAAAAATGGCGATTGGGGGAGCGGGAGCGCGTGCAAGTGAAAACCCGGCAGGCGTTTGCCTGCCGGGTCAAAGGAGCCGATCGTGGTGTTCAGTTTTCCGGAAGGCCTGTCAGCCGGCAAAACTCTGCGGCGGCGTCGGGCACGCGGTAATACTGTGTATCCGTGCTGCTGACGAAGACCACGTCCTTGCCGTCGCACCAGACGGTCACACGTGTGGTCACGCCGTCGGCGCTGGTTTCTTCCAGCACGCACAGCGGTGTCCGGTCGGCATCGAGCGGCTGTACCGGCTGCGTCCGCACCAGAAGCGCAGACAGCGCCTCGATGGTCTTGCGGTCGGAGATGTGCAGTGTCGTGCTGTCCGCGCTGCTTTCCGCCGGGACGGAGAAGAGCAGACTGCTGACGCTGTCGTCGAGCACCGGCGCGCTTTCCGGAGCGGGGAGACTGTCCTGCTCCGGCACCGGAGGAAGATTCTCCGACGAGGGGCGCAGCCGGTGGGGGAACCGGCTCCGGTACCCCTCCAGAATGTCCCAGCCGCAGGTCACAAGTCCTGCGCCGTCCCGGATGAGGCGGTTGCTGCCCCGGCTGTTGGGGGCGTCGATGGGGCCGGGGACGGCGAACACGTCCCGTCCCTGCTCCAGCGCCGTATTGGCGGTGATGAGAGCGCCGCTGCGCTCCGGGGCCTCCACCACCAGCACCGCCAGACTCAAGCCGCTGAGGATGCGGTTGCGGACGGGGAAGTGGCTGCCCATAGGCTCCGTTCCCGGCGGGTACTCGCTCAGCAGCACGCCGGTGGCGGCGATGTCCTCGTAGAGCCGCCGGTTCTCCGCCGGATAGACCACGTCCACGCCGCCGCCCAGCACGGCCGCCGTAAAGCCGCCAGCCCGCAGAGCGCCCCGGTGGGAGGCACCGTCGATGCCCCTGGCAAGGCCCGACACCACCACGGCGCCCTCCTTTGCCAGCTGGTAGCCCAGTTCCTCGGCGGCGGAGATGCCATAGGGGGTACAGGTCCGGGTACCCACCACGGAGACGGCGGCCTCCTCGTCGAACAGGGGCATCCGGCCCCGTCCATACAGCAGCACCGGCGGGTCATAGATGTTCCGCAGCCGGTCCGGATAGAGGGCGTCCTGCATGGTCAGCAGGAAGATATCCCCCTTGGCGCAGCGGGCCAGCACGTCCTCGGCCCGGTCTGTGGACTTGTCCGACAGCAGCGCCGCCTGAGAGGAGGACAGCCCCTCCACCGGGGGGAGATCCTCCGGCTGGGCGTAGTATATGTCCTCCGGCGAGGGGAAATGCTCCAGAAGCAGAAGCTTGCTGCGGTTGGTCAGCCCCGGCAGGGTGGTGAGCCATACCCAGTATTTCAGAGCAGCCATGTGAGATCCCTCCTTATCGCCAGCTTTCCCACAGCAGCACCGCTGCGGCAATGGCCGCATTCAGGGATTCGCAGCGGTCCGACATGGGGATGCGGATGGTTTGATCGCACAGGTCCAGCACCTCCCGGCTCAGGCCACGGCCCTCGCTGCCGATGGCCAGCACGCAGCGGGTGTAGTCCGCCTGCCGGGCGTCCACGGTGTCCTCCCGCAGGGCGGCACCGTACAGTGGCAGGTCGCTGCGGTGCAGCAGGGCCGCCAGTTCCTCCGGTGTGCCGGAATAGATGGGGCGGCGGAAACCATACCGCAGCGCGATGTCCATCGTCCGCTGCATCGCCGCGTGCGACGCTTTGATGTTCCCCTG
>ERZ835080.2086-NODE-2086-length-11550-cov-3.623575_pt1 | contig 11550 bp, 10 predicted proteins | sample MGYA00519688_ERZ835080 | MGnify/ENA primary metagenome ERZ835080 (study PRJEB31850, sample SAMEA3708770) | human gut metagenome | biome: human gut; feature: human-associated habitat; material: faeces | place: China | collected 2014 ... | reverse complement strand
CTGGTCGTTCGGAGATTATTTTAAAAAGGAAGCTATAGACTGGGCTTGGGAATACCTTGTGGATATTCTCAAAATAGATCCGGACAGGTTATATGCCACCGTATTCGAAGGTTACGCCCCCGAAGGTCTGGAACGTGACAACGAAGCAGCATCGTATTGGGAAAAACATCTCCCCGCTTCTCATATCATAAACGGAAACCGTAAAGATAATTTTTGGGAAATGGGCGATACCGGCCCTTGCGGTCCTTGTTCCGAAATACACATCGATTTGCGAAGCGATGCAGAGCGGGCTCAAATAGACGGTGTAACGTTGGTAAATGAGAGTCATCCTCAAGTAATAGAGATATGGAATCTTGTATTCATGCAATACAACCGTAAAGCCGACGGATCTCTCGAACCTCTGCCGGCCAAAGTTATCGATACCGGAATGGGTTTTGAACGCCTTTGCATGGCTCTACAAGGAAAAACATCGAACTATGACACCGATGTATTCCAGCCGATAATCGGAGCAATCGGGCAACTATGCGGCAAAAAATACGGAGAAGACCGGCAAGCCGATATTGCCATGCGGGTTATTGCCGACCATGTGCGCACCATAGCGTTTTCTATCACCGACGGACAATTACCGTCAAATGCTAAGGCAGGATATGTAATTCGTCGTATCCTTCGCCGTGCCGTACGTTACGGTTACACATTCCTCGGTCAACATCAAGCGTTTATATATACGCTCATACCGACTCTTATCGATACGATGGGAGATGCCTACCCTGAATTAATTTCTCAAAAGATATTGATCGAGAAAGTCATTAAAGAAGAAGAAGAATCTTTCTTACGCACTCTTGCTACCGGCATGAAATTGTTGGACAAAGTAATGGCAGACACCAAAGAAGCCGGAATGGATTGCATCAATGGAAAAGACGCATTTACTCTTTACGACACTTACGGATTCCCACTCGACCTCACCGAATTGATTCTTAAAGAAAACGGATTATCGGTAGATACAAAAGAATTTGATGCTCAAATGCAACAGCAAAAAGAACGGGCACGAAACGCTGCTGCTATCGAAACCGGAGACTGGGTAATCGTAAAAGAAGGTGAACCTCGTTTTATCGGATACGATTTTACCGAATGTGATGCAGAAATACTCCGTTATCGTAAAATCAAACAAAAAAATAAAGAATTATATCAAATCGTTCTCGATCAGACCCCGTTCTACGCAGAAAGCGGAGGACAGGTAGGTGATACCGGAACTTTAACCGGCGAAGGCGAAACGATAAAAATAATCAATACGAAAAAAGAAAATAACCTGAGTATTCACATCAGCGAAAAGCTCCCGAAAGACATCACCGCTACACTTCGGGCGGTTATCAATAAAGAAGCCAGACTTGCAACAGCTTGCAATCACTCGGCGACTCATCTGCTGCATGAAGCTCTTCGCACGGTACTCGGCACACATGTAGAACAAAAAGGATCATTGGTAACGCCCGATATACTGCGTTTCGATTTTTCTCATTTCCAAAAAGTAACTGATGAAGAATTGCGATTGGTAGAACAACTTGCTAATCGGAAAGTTCGTCAAGCTATCCCTTTGAACGAGCACCGCAATGTTCCTATTGCAGAAGCAAAACAAATGGGAGCAATGGCGCTATTCGGAGAAAAATACGGAGATGAGGTTCGAGTTATCCAGTACGGTTCTTCTATCGAACTCTGTGGAGGTACTCACGTTGCAAATACAGGAAATATCGGTATGATCCGTATCATTTCCGAAAGTTCTATCGCTGCCGGCGTACGTCGTATTGAGGCTGTCTCCGCTGCAAAAGCCGAAGAGCTGGTCGATTTCCAACAAGACACATTAAAAACAATCCGACAAATTTTCAACAATGTTCCGGATATTACCGCTGCGATCAGAAAAGCGATAGATGAAAATGCTGATTTGAAAAAACGGACAGAAGAATTTATCAAAGAAAAAGTCGCTTTGATGAAAGAATCTCTACTGAAAAATATGAAAGAACGTTCGGGAATGAAAATCATACTCCTCAAAGCCGCAACTCCGGCAGAGGTAGTAAAAGATATTGCTTTCCAAATACGAGGTGAAGTTCCCGAACACCTTTTATTCGTTGCAGGAACAGTAGATGAGAAAAACAAGCCGTTACTTACCGTAATGTTAAGCGATGACCTTGTTTCTGCAGGGCTTAATGCATCGGCTCTCGTTCGTGAAGGAGCAAAATATATACAAGGAGGTGGTGGTGGACAGCCTCATTTTGCTCAAGCCGGAGGGAAAAATCCGGAAGGAATATCCGTAGCCATAGATAAAATTATTGCACTGGCAGAGAAATAAATTTTAACAGCAAAAAGCCGTCATTTTACGATTAAAATGGCGGCTTTTAGTTTAATGAAAATTTAGAATGGCTCTTTATCGATAGCCATGTTTCATCATATAATACAGCTTTATTTCTTTTTCTCTTTCTTGGTTTCTTTTACAAATTCTGCCTCATAATTGAACTTTTTGAATCCTTCTTTCAATTTTTCAACAGTCGTTTTATCAGCATCATAGGTAATCGAAGCCGTCTTTTCTTTTAAATCGGTAGAGATCTCTTTTACTCCTTTCTCAAAACGGATATTGTCTTTTACTTTCCGTTCACAATTTTCGCAATACATTTGAGGAACTTTAAACACGACTATCCGGAGATCTTTCGCCACAATCACCGTCACACTCAATAATGCCATTACTAAAACGGCTGTAAATCTTTTCGCTTTCATAACTTTATTCCTTTTTTATTAAACATATTGATTTCTCTAATTTCGAGCCCAGTTAAAACGAATTCCTATATAAGCTTTCGCCCCGTGTACAGGCCCCCATATCATCGTAGAGTCAAAATTTTCTCCCCACGGATTGGCCGCATCGATAATCGGATTTTTCTGTTTAAAATTCGTCAGGTTCTCTCCGCCCACATAAATAGACCAACGACGGAAATAACGTGTAATTTGCACGCTAAGCTGCTCAAAAGAACCATAGCGGGCACTCCATGAAGGAGTCCCATCTTCCAGAATATACCGACTCGGCATCCGACCGCCTCCGTTCAACTGAAGAGTCGCATCAAATTGCCATATTTCAAGAGGTGTCTTATAGGATGCCGTCACCAGTCCTTTATACCTGCTTGTCAAAGGTCTTTCTTTAAGCTCTCCGTTATAAGTAGTCTTCGCATCTGTAAAACGATAAGCCGCCGTAAGAGTAAAGCCTTTGAAAAGAGGATAATTCGCCTCAACCTGAAAAACATGAGAATAAGAACGTCCGTTCAGATTATAAAATGCTATTTCATGCGGATCTGTATCCATATCTACAACTACTTGCTTCAAAAAATCCGTATAATAATATTCTGCATTAAGGTTCAAGGTCTTACCGAACAAAGGGATATACGACGAAATACTTGCTCCGTAATTCCAAGCCTCCTCTTGATCCAAATCTCCGGAAATTCTTACTTTTCGACTGCTAGCAAGCAAATAATTATTTTCTGCCAACACATGATTGGTTCGATATCCTTTCCCTGCCGAAAGACGGAAATTTACAAACTCATTCGGATTATATTTGACATGTGCCCGAGGGGTAACAAAAAAACCGTGCATACTACTGTAATCTCCCCGTATTCCACCCATAAGTATCAATTTATCTTCCAAATTATAGGTATATTGCACATAAGCTCCCGGAACAGATTCCTTTTCAAAAGATTTAAGACGAGGGAGCTCTACATCGTTCGTCAAACGGTATCGCTGATCATATCCGTCATAATTAAAGCTCAAACCGGTAGAGAGGCTATGCTGTTTACTAAATTCAGTCTCGAACAATAACGAAGCATACACATTGGTCTGATCCACATCATAAAGTTTATGCCCATAAACGGCATCCTGATTATGAAAAGTTCCTTGGAGAATAAGAGCCAGATTCGTATTCTTTTCTTTATTAAAGATATAAGCGTTTTTGGTAAAAGCTTCATAGCGTCGAGTATCGATTCCGATTTTATACAATTCCTGTCCCGGATTTCCACCATGATTTACCTGACCGTTATTCCGCCATTCAGAAAGAGCTTTAATACCGGCTTGAAAAACATAATGATCCCCCATATACGCCCAACGATTCCAAAGATTATATTGCTCTACTCGAGGAATATCCGCAAAACCGTCATGATTGGCATCATGAGCCATCGTTTCATTTTCATAATGAGCTAAAAGCGAAGTACTCCAACGCTTAGACAGCTTTAATGTAGCATCGGCATTGGCCTCATAACGCCCCGTACTGCTGGCAAACAGATTGGCAGAAACCCAGTCAGCCTCCGGCAACTGAGGTTTTTTAAATTCGACATTAATCTGTCCTGTAATAGACTCGTATCCGTTTTTGACAGACGAACTACCTTTACTCACCTGAATACTCTGCATCCACGGTCCGGGAACATATCCCAACCCATAAGGAGCTGCAGCACCTCTGTAATTAGGGATATTCTCGGTCATCATCTGCACGTATGTACCGGACAACCCCAATAATTTAATTTGCTTCGCACCCGTGGCAGCATCTGAATAACTCACATCGACAGATGGATTTGTTACAAAACTTTCACCCAAATTGCAACATGCCGCACGACTTAATTCTGCACTACTGATAATATCGACATTCATGGCACTACTTCTTAATTTCGTAGTTCCGAACCTGCGTCTTACGACATTAACCTCGCCTAAAGACAATCCCTCACGTAAAACTATTTCCAATTTTACATTTTCACTATCGACATGGATCGTATCATTTTCAAACCCTATATAACTAATAACCAACGTTTCGCTATCCTTAGGTTTATCAACAGAAAAGCTTCCGTCTTCGGCAGTAACCGTAAAAATCTTTGTATTGACCCATGCTACATTAGCTCCGGGTAACGGCGCTCCTGCACTATCTTTAACAACACCCCTTACCTTAGCCTGTACCGGGTACAAAAGCAAAAAGAAAAATATTAAAAATATATATTTCATATATGACAGTTTATTTATTACTCAAAAACTCAGTCTTTCCATAACGCCCATAATCACAAAGCCTTTCCCGTTCATTGAGATATGTCCGGCAACTCGACTTGCAATAGGGGAAATACAAAATCACGCATCTTAAAATAACTCAAGACACGCTGCACAGGAACAAGCAGACTCTTCCCAAAGAGACATTTGCTTATCCCCCCACAATAAATTCTAAATAAGAAAAACTGAATAAAGAGCAAGATAATAACGTGTACATACCGGATTAGGAGGAATATCCCGTATCTCGACACGTTCGGAATCAACAGATGAAAGATTTTTTTTCACATCTGGCGACAAATAACAGAGAATTTGCGCAAAAGGAACAGAAACAGAACATCCACAAGACTGTTTCACCAAATCTACCTTATAAACAGTGGCAGAACATCCTTCATCCCCACAAGAGTCATTCGATAAAGAATTTGTATCACGGCATTTTTCACAACCGGCAACACAGCATTTCTGTTCCGCTTCACATCCGGGACAGCAATAGTGCATAATAGAAACCCCTACTCCCGCAAAAACGATCAGCAGAGACAACGAAACAGCCAATATATAACGAAAACTTCTCATAGTACGCTGCAAAAATAAAAAGATTCGTTCGTTATGACCATTTAATTTTCCCTTTTTATTTATTACATTTATTAAACATATAAATATACAATTACTTAATTATCTCACCAAAAATTACGATTCTACGTCCTTGAAATAACAATTATTCTGCAGTTTCGGACAAAAAATGTTCCAAGTCCTTACCAGAAAGACGCAAGTGCAATTTACCATTACGTGCAGCCGAAATGTTTCCGGTTTCTTCCGATACGATAACAGCCGTAGCATCCGACTCTTGAGTAATACCCAATGCCGAACGATGCCTTAATCCCAAAGACTTAGGAATATCGTTATTATGAGACACTGGCAATATGCAGGCAGCCGCCACAATACGATTATCCGCAATAATCATAGCTCCGTCATGCAAAGGACTGTTCTTAAAGAAAATATTTTCTATAAGACGCGAATTGACATCGGCATTTATAATATCTCCCGTCTGCTCATAAGCTGTAAGCGCCATATCTTTCTGTATTACGATAAGAGCACCGGTTTTGGTCTTGGACATATTCATACACGCATACACCAAAGGCATGATATAAGATTGCTGATCTGTATTTTTTTCTTTATCGGGGAGGAATAATCTGAAAAAGAACCGCCATCGTTTATGAGATCCCAATTCGACAAGAAAACGACGGATTTCATCTTGAAACAAAATAACTAAAATCAAGACCCCGACACTTACCAGCTTATCCATTATCGCCCCGAGCAAACGCATATCCAAAATCCGAGTAACAACGACCCAAACTCCGATAAAGGCCATAACACCGGCAAAAATATTGATCGTGCCGGAATCTTTCATCATCTTGTAGATATTATAGAGCAACAAGCCGACAAGCAAAATATCTAAAGCATCTTTTATTCCGAAATGAACAAACATAAACTATCTTGTTGTTAAAGTTTTCGTAACGATCTTCACTGTTTCCACAGCTTCTTTGACATCATGTACACGTAATATATCCGCACCTCCCAACAAAGCAAGAGTATTCAGTACAGTCGTACCGTTCAGGCTCTCTTCCGGAGATGTTCCCAACAATTTATAGATCATGGATTTTCGAGATATTCCTGCCAAGACAGGGAATCCCAACACTTGGAACTCAGACAATCCATTCATCAATAAATAGTTATCATCTAACGTTTTACTAAATCCGAAGCCGGGGTCTATAATAATATCATTCACACCCATCAACCGGAGTTTATCCGTCTTTTCAGAAAAATACATCAACAAATCGGCAATGATGTCGCCATAATTCGTATATTCCTGCATGGTTCGGGGAGTCCCGCGCATGTGCATCAATATATACGGTACACCGAGAGAGGCAACAGTTTCAAACATTTTATCATCCAATTCTCCTCCCGATATATCATTAATCATCGACACCCCGAATTCCTCTACACAACGACGGGCTACCTCTGCACGAAAGGTATCTACAGAAATATAAACATCCGGATATACCGACCGAATCAGCGAAAGAGCTCGTGATAAACGGTTCATCTCTTCTTCTTCCGGGACATCCTCTGCCTGAGATCGAGAAGAGTAAGCCCCTATATCGATAATCGCACCACCCTGTTCGACAATCTCTCTCACACGAGATATTACAGCAGTTTCGGTATTACAACGACTTCCGGCATAAAACGAATCGGGAGTAACATTCAATATCCCCATTACCAAAGGCGGAGTCAGAGCTACCACATCCCCGTTCAGGTTTATAGTAAATGAAGGTTTGTTGCAAACAACATTCATAAACGATCTTTTTATTTATAATGAACGAAGATAGACCTTTTTATTTAAAAAGTCTATCCGAGACAATGTATATTTTCGTACAAATTACAAAATAGGCTTTCTTCATAATCCGAAATCCTAACTATTTGCTTATTTACGTAAGCACAGAACTCCACTACTCAATTTCCGGAATTCTGATTTTGCACGGTATTCTCTAAAGATTCCCGTTCGACCGGGGCAAACGATTGCTCTTGAGGACGATACACAGGAGTTGCTTTCTTTCTACCGGAATTTTTCTTATGTCGAACAGTATCCTTCTTGATTGAAATTTGCTTCCTAAAGTCAGATATTTCGGTTTCGAACTGCTCGAAATCAGATGTTTCCGGATCGACCTGTCTTGTTGTACCATAAAAACGCACGACAAGAAGTATCGCAATGCTGCATAATAATAAGATTACGGCAAAACGTTCTCCTCGACTGAAATTCCAAAAACGATATTTTTCAGGTTCCTTCATCTAAAATAATCCAAGTCCGGATAAAAAAATCAAAAATATAGCTACGGGTGCGACAAAGCGCATACAAAACATCAATATACCAAAATACCATACACGAGAAACCCCGTGATTACTTAATTCTTCTTTTATAAATTGCCGGTCAAGTTTCCATCCGACAAATATAGAGATAAGCATTCCTCCTGCAGGCAACAATATATTCGAAGCTAAAAAGTCACAAAAATTAAATATGGAAAAACCTAAAATATAAAAATCGCTCAACGGGCCGAATGATAATGAACAAAGAGTACTCATCACCAGACAGATAAAAATGAGAATTTGCGATGCCCGACGACGTGTAAAATGAAATTCCTCATGCAAAAAAGCGATAGCGACTTCACACAACGAAATAGTAGAGGTCAGAGCTGCAACCGTAATGAGAACAAAGAATAATACAGACCAGATATAAGCGCCCGGTATTTGTTGAAATACATTCGGCAATGTAATAAAAATCAACTCCGGACCTTGAGAAGGGCTTATTCCAAAAGAAAACACCGCCGGGAAAATAATGACTCCGGCCAATACAGCGACAAAAGTATCTAAAGAAGCTACCGTAACCGCTGTCTTAGGCAACGAAGTTTTATCGGAAAAATATGAAGCATACGTTATCAGCGTGCCCATTCCTAAACTCAATGAAAAAAATGCCTGCCCCATAGCCCGTAACACTACTCCTGAATCGATCTTCGAAAAATCCGGATAAAACAAGAAAGAAAGCCCTTCCTTTGCTCCGGGCAAGAAGAGCGACCGTACGCAAAAAGCTATCAATATTACAAAAAGTAATGGCATTAAAATATTAGAAGCACGCTCTATCCCGTCACTGACCCCTCTTGAAACAATAAAATAATTCATCCCGAGAAATAGAAATATCCAAAATAACGGACGAATAGGCGATGCCGTAAATTCGGTAAAAGCAGTAGCAAAATATTCGGGGCTTTTCTGACTCATCCCGAAAGTAGCCGCCTGATAAACATAATCTAATGTCCATCCGGCAATCACAGAATAAAAACCCATAATAAACACCGGAGCAAATACCCCCATATACCCGATGATATTCCAATGTGTTCCGGGAGCTAATTTCAAGAACGAACGGTTCACATTTGCCTTGGCACTACGTCCTACGACAAACTCGGCAAGCATGACAGGCAATCCTAAAAACAATACACAAAGAATATACACCAACAGAAATGCAGCACCCCCGTTTTGCCCGGTTTCGTAAGGAAACCTCCAAATATTTCCCAATCCGACAGAAGATCCCACAGTAGCAGCAATAACACCCAATTTTGTAACAAATGTCGCTCGTTTTGCCATAAACTCCCAGTTTAAATTACATTAATACAAAAATAACATTTATATATCTTTTTATCACATTTAACCCCATAAAAATTAATTCTTGCAACAAATCAGAATAAATAAGAAGTAAAAAAGAAGCTAAAGTGCGTAAAAAACAAAATTCGCCATATAAAATATACTATCTTTGCAACATCAGAGTTTGTCTAAATTTTGATCGGTTCAGGCTAAAAAAGTTCTTTCCGGGAATTTCTGTTCTTACGCAAATGATAGCGAGCTATCTGACAAGTGAAAACGAGAAAACAGATCAAAAAAAACACGAAGATGACCTGACAATATTTCCTTATCGGAAAATTTAGACAGACACTTAATCAATATAACAATTATGAAAGTAATACGGTTTTTATCGAGGTTTATTCCTACAATGCTGGTAGGTATCACTATATTATATCTTTCTCTTTCTCATGTTACCTCTCCATATAATGTACCCAACATACAGAATTTAGACAAAATAGTTCATTTTACAATGTATATGGGATTAGTTTCCGTTTTTTGCTTCGACGTGTATCGTTCCAGTTGGCTTTCACGCTATGACGGATCTATACTGCTATCGGGATGGATACTTGCCGTTTTATGGGGTGGTCTGATGGAACTATTCCAAAAATACTTTACTGAATACCGAACAGCCGACTGGTTCGACTTTTTAGCAAACACGGTGGGCGCTTTCGCAGGGATCTTAATAGGGGTTTTCATTATACGCCCCCTCATTCGACGATACAAAAAAACAAATAAAAGACAAAACGCCCCTATTCTATAACCAAATACTCAGAGCCTGTCCCAAAGCCCTCTTAAACAAAATTTTCCGATTATTTTCAAAATGTCACCGAATTGGTTTCTTCAAAATATTTTTTCAAAACAAACAAAGAAACAAGTCTTTCTCTTTCCGGATCTTTAAACTGCTCTACATATTCATGTGCATGTCTAATGATCTCTTCTGCTTCTTGAGGATGTGCAATATAGTAATTAAGCCGCTCTTCCAAATCCGAAAAATCAGGCTTGATCTCTACATAATGATAATTCGGGATGAGTCTCCCTTCCATAAACCATGTCTCACATGTAGGTCGGGGCATAACGGCCAATGAATTAGACGACATCACCCATTTCAAATTACTTGCTACATCATTCCCCTCCAAAGACAAGATAAATTTATAATCAAGGTGTTGTCGCAATGTCATTTTTTCCACTATCCACTGCTTATTCGGATGCCGCCCTTTGATCTCCCCCAGATTGCACATAGGGTGTCCCCAATATTTTTCAAGAAATCGATAACGATTTTCTTTAAACCCATTTGTCCCGGGTACTCCGATTTTTCCACGAAAAACCACCATATTTTTCTTTTCTACAAAGCTTTTTTCGTCTTTGATAAAAATAAAATGGCGAACTTTATCCAATTTCATGATAACCGAATTCTCATTACCCGCTACAAGAGGCCGGCTTTTAACAATAGACGGAATGTTCGGAACAGAAACCAAGTCACCCGGGCATAACTTCCACTTCAAAGATTGAGGAAACCAACGAGTATATTCGAAAGTATCGAAAAAATAAACCTTCTGTTTACACATCGGCTGCCTCCTCAAGGGTATAAGTTCATCCCTCCAACTATCATAAGCCGCAGATAAAGATAAGGAATCTCTATCAAGTTATATTCCAGTACATGTAACGTCTTTTCTTTCATTGCATGCTATCCATTGATGTTCTTATATTTTTCCAGCTCCTTTTTCAACCGAATTCGAAAAAAGAACTTAGGAATTATCAACCTCAGATAATTAACCCCATAATACACAAATTTGGGATTTTTCCCATTTCGCAATAAATAGGAAAATTTAGAATTTATCATAAAACCCGATTTAGCATTCAAAAAAATATGAATGTGATCTTATTTCCAATAACAGCATCAGTATAAACATACTTACTCAACGACACGATCAACTATCTATATTTTCCATGATCGCAATCAAAACCGCAAAAAAAATAGCTTAGATTGCGACGAGGCAAACCTACATCTCCTCTTTTTTACAACAAAGATAGAAATTATCTCTACCTTAACAAACATTTGTATGCATTAGGTTAATATTGTGCTATTCTGCCATATTAGAAGCTGTTCAAATTCTGTATAGGGATTTTTTAAGAATGATTTTTCGAAAGTGTTTTTCATCCGATAAAAAGCGAACAAGCATGTAGGTATACAGAAATTGGAAAACATACCCCCGAAAGAGAGATTAATAGAGCACAAATATTCAGGGAATAAAAGCCTGTTTAAATTTTGCCCGGGTC
>ERZ835080.2081-NODE-2081-length-11579-cov-3.480823_pt1 | contig 11579 bp, 6 predicted proteins | sample MGYA00519688_ERZ835080 | MGnify/ENA primary metagenome ERZ835080 (study PRJEB31850, sample SAMEA3708770) | human gut metagenome | biome: human gut; feature: human-associated habitat; material: faeces | place: China | collected 2014 ... | reverse complement strand
TTATCTATAACATTTTTTTGTGCAAAAATAAAGCTGAAAGAGAAAGATAAAACAAGTAATAATAAAACCTTTTTCATGTGTATCAATTTGTTATTATATAGTCAAAATTTGAGACCTCTAAACTACTATTTTTATTCAAAACAGCGAAGAACAGTAGAAAGTTTAGTAAATTTTTACATACTTTTTACGAACTCCTTCTTCATTGATCTGTTTTTCCAGGTCGTTTTCGAATTGAAGTTTCTTCTTATTTTTCAGAATAAGGGTAATTTCATCTCTGACATAATCTAAGGGAGCTAACGTTTGTTCATGACGCATCTCATTGATTTTTAGAAAATAGTAGTTGTCGTCATCTTCTTTTTCGATATTTTTAACTACCAGAATTTCTTTTTCTAATGTGTTGAAATCTCCGGGAATCAGATTTAATATATATTTCACTTCAATCCATTTGTTGTTGAATTTATCGTATTTTTTAGCATGGGTCAGGCAATAATCTTCCAGACTTTCCTGATCGTTTGCTTTATCCGATTTGAACCATTTCTTCACTTCTTTTAAATTAGGTGCATTTTTAGGAAGAATAAAGAATACCGCTTTAATGATCGGAGTGGGCAGAATAAAGTTTTTTTCGTTTTTATTATAATATTATCTATTTCCTTGATATTGTTTGAGGTAGAATGTGTATCTTTGTAGCCGAAAATATCAATTATAACATTGAGTATGGAAAAGGAAACATATCCAAATCGTTTAAGAGTAGTATTGGCTGAAAAACAAATAACGAACCGTTGGCTTGCTGGACAACTTGGCAAGTCAGAAATGACTATTTCACGTTGGACTACGAACAAAGCACAACCATCGCTTAATCAACTCATTGAAATGGCCAAATTATTAAATGTAAAACTTGATGATTTACTAGAGCCCTATAATTTATAAGCTAATTTACAATATGGCATACACTGTAGGTCAAATAATAGAAGAAGCAAAGATTATCAATATAAAAGATTTTGGTGCTTTTGTTGAAATCGGTCCGTTCCAAAATGGATTGATTCATTTCTCGCAGATTATTCCGAAAGTTGAATATGGCAATGTTGGTAATGTTTTATCTATTGGGGATAAAATACGATGTGCTGTGTCTGAAATCAAACTTGATGGAAAGGTCAATTTGACAATGAAAATAAGGAAGCGCATTGAACGCAAACATCAGATTGAGCAAGTCAAGAAAGATATTGCCAATATGTCTAATGAAGATACTAGTTTGCGTTCTATATGGATGGTGTTGACCAATATACAACACTACATGTTGAAATACATGCAGTTGGCTATTCCATTGAAGAAAGGTTCTGCCAGTTTGAATACAAAAGGCAACAAACTGATTGCTCAGATAGATTCACAAATCCACTTTGATAATTTCAAGAGCGAGGTAAGAAGATTGTTTAGCACAAATGTTGTTCGTCACAGTCAACTGTCTGGATTTTGGTATTTTGAAACAGATGCTGATTTGTATTCAGATATGCAACAGTTTGTTGACTCTTGCAATAATATGTATGTTACCGTTCGTCCAAACCCAGTTGTTGAGATACAGATTAAGGGTGCGGACTCAACTTCAAAAAGAATCATCAAGACTCGCCTTCAAAACTACTATTCTCAGTTGGATTTTTTTGAAATCAACGAAAATCTAATGGTTGTCACTGTTCCATACGAGAATCGTGTTGCATTGGAGGATTTGAAGGAAGAACTCGGCTATGCTCTCAACGGCATTCGCAATGGTGTGCCAGACTTAGCAGAAGAAGGCAAACAAACCACCTTCGAACCAGCAAGATTTGTTTACGAAATCAATTATCCGCAAGATGGAGCTGACCGCTTCCTGTTGACTCTTGACAATGAAGCTTTATTGGACAAAGAAGGACTTCGCTTTGGCGGACTTTATGGACAAAGTTTCGTCATCAAAGACGGAGAGAATGAATACAAACTTGGCAAGCTCTGCAAGATTGAATATCCAAATGTTACGTTTAATCTTTTGCCAGAAGATTGCGGCAAGATAAAGGAAATGGCTGATAATGATTGCATCACTGCTGTTATTCCCAACATGGACGATATGACTGGCGAAATAGAAAAGGTCAATCGTCTTAGAGATTCGTTCGATAGAATTACTGAGCATCCCGAAGATTTAGTCAACCCTCAACTGGCTTCCTATTTGTTTGATGCTTCAAAAGCAACCAAGTTGGAAGATGAAGCTATAGAACAACGAGTCGAACACATAAAGAAATGCCAACTTAACGAGTCTCTCAATGAATCACAAATTCAGGCAATAGCAAAAGCAGTTGAAGCCAAAGATCTTGCCATCGTACAAGGTCCTCCTGGAACAGGCAAGTCAACAGCTATAGCCGAACTAATTTGGCAACTGGTACAGCAAAAGCCAGACAGTAGAATATTGCTTACATCGGAAGCCAACCTTGCAGTTGACAATGCTTTAGACCGACTGAAATTCTCTCTCCACAACATAGTTAAACCAATTCGTGTGGCTGCTGGTGACAAATTTTCAGCCGAAGGTTTTGCGTACTCACAAGTGGAGATGAAGAAGTGGGCAGGAATTGAAATGTCTGATATTGATACAGAAGACAATGCTGTTGCCATAGATACAGACGAATACAAGTCGTTTAATCCGCAGGAACTTGTATTGAACAGATGGATGAAAAACATCTACAAGCGTTCACAACTTCACTTGCAACGGGAAGACTTGAAACGCTTGTGGTTTGATTTCCTCACAGATTTACCGTCCGAATGGCGAAAGGAAGTATATCAGGAATACGTCAGCCATTGTAATGTCATAGGAGCTACTTGTAGTTCTATTTCCGATACCAACTACTCTGCCACAGAAGCAAAGGGTAAACACAGGGATTCGCGTTTCATCAAACGGTTTCGTGCAATCTTTGGCGAGACAGAGAAAAACGGTTATCCTGTCTTCTTGCGTTTCAACACGGTCATTCAGGACGAAGCCAGCAAAGCAACTCCAGCCGAGTTGTCTCTTCCTCTTGTATATGGCGAGAAAGCTGTGGTCATTGGCGACCATCGTCAGCTGCCTCCTAATCTTGATAGGGAAGACATTTTGTTCAAACTGCACATGCAAAAACTGAAAGCCGACAGCAGGGAGGAACATGACCATATAGAACAATTAGAGTCATATGTAAGAAAGAACTTTGACATTCTGGAGAAGTCGCATTTTGAAAGACTCTTCCGACAAATAGATTCGTCTCTACGCGGCACTTTCGACACACAATATCGTATGCACAACGACATCAATCGTGTTATTGAGCAGTTCTATGTTGATGATGGTGGACTAAAATGTGGTGTAGCAAACGAAAGCCGGAAACATGACATAGATATTCCAAATTTCATTTCGCCAGACAATCACGTAATTTGGATAAACACATCTTCTCCTGAAGTGCGAGACGGAACATCGCGAGCAAACAGAGGTGAGGTAGAAGCCATTGAGTGGGTGTTGTCGCAACTCTCAAAATCAGAGAGTTTTCGCAGTTATCAGGAATCTCAGCACACCAATGAAGACCGAGAAATCGGGCTGATTACATTCTATGGCAGTCAGCTGAAACGACTGAAGGGAATCGTGGAAAAGGAAACGAAGAAAGGGCTCAGCATCAAGATGAGTTCTGTTGACCGATTCCAAGGGATGGAGCGCAACATAATCATTGTTTCGATGGTAAGAAGTAACTCCATAGCACAGAAATGGGGACAAAAACCAGACTACAACAGATTCCCCAATGCGGGTTATCCAGCACAAAAAGAATACGGATTTGCAAAATCCCCCAATCGTCTTAATGTTGCTTTGTCACGAGCAAAGAGACTGCTTATCATCGTTGGCAACGGCGAACATTTCAGCAACTATACCAATCCGCAAGGACAAGCCATTTACAAGAATGTATTTGATGAGGTAAAGAACAATCCAAATGGTAGGATTATTGAATGGAATGTTCGCAAACCGAAACAAGAGCATGTAGCAAAGATTGTCAGAGTGCCAATGCCTATACAGCGTTCTGTAAACCTGAATACTCGTGACATCAACGCAGAGACAGACAAGAATCTACGTATAAAGGAAACATGGCTTACGCCAAACGGACAACCTATTGAAAATCCACATTTCGCAGTCCTTGAACTGTCAACAAAAGCGGTGAAACTGCTTATTGGCAGAGATGAGGAAACAATCAGGACTGCAACACTATTCGATTTCAACAATTTTATCCGTGATGCTGCCAAACCAGAAACAGGCAAAGGATTGGACAGTCAGAACGTGATGAATATGGGATACTTCAGAGATCGGGTTCTTCCTGTAATTAAAAGAATGAAACAGAAGATGCGTTCTGAAGGTGTCGACGTGGTTTACACCGTTGCCACTGCTGCCTATCGTACAGCAAAGAATCGTGACGAAGTGATAGAATGCATCCGTCGTGAGGCCGGAATAAATGTGCGCATTCTGTCAAAGAAGGAAGAATCTGTATCAACAATGTTTGCCTACGGCATATCATCACGCTACAAATTGGATATTCAGAAGTCAAGACATTCTGTGATGGTTGACCAAGGTGGTGGTTCTACCGAAGTCAGCGTGTTCAATCAGGGCGAATTGGAAGGTTCATACAGTATAAACCTCGGTACAACAGCTTTGCGTAATATTTTGACAAAAGACATTCCATCCGCCACACTTTTGGTCGATGCATTCAAAAAGAGCGACCAAATGCTAAAAGAAAGAATGGTGGCGTTCATCAAGAATATGAACACAACTATGCAAACCAACGAAAACACATTCTGTGTCAGCGTAGGTTCTGCCATAACTCATGCAACAGGAAAGAAAAAGAACGCACAACAACATGATTGTATTCTCAACTACGAACAGATTGCCGAAAAGATAGAGAATCTCACGGTAAAATTGCAGGAGAAGTTCAACACCGTTGGTGATTTGGTTCGTTGGGAACAACAAATGACAGGCGATGCCATTGACGATATGCTCACCCTACGCATGGGATTGCCGATGTATCTTCTGCTTATGGAGAAATTTAATATCAAGCAAATTCACGTTTGTGGAACAGGCTTGTGGTATGGTATTTATTTGCAGCATCTTTTTAATGTAGCCGACTAAAATGGAAAATCAGACATACAACAATTTGATATATCGTTCTATCGAGAAAGACAGACAATCGCGTTCGCTTGCTCTGAAAACGCGCTCTTGCACAGTTGAATACTACACCACCCACAAACTGGAGCCATTAGACATACTTGTCGGTGAATTGCTTTTGGAAAGTGCAAACGTACAACTTGAATGTGTCGCTCTAGGACGGGCTCTCGGTTTCGATGTAGAAGCGCAGCCAGAAAATGGTATGTACTACGACGAGGCAGAATATAAGCTATTCCATAAGTTTTTACATTCGGTACAAGAATGGGGAATAATAAACGTTGACAAAGAAAACGGTACCGTAACCCTTACTGCTTTAGGCAAGATTTGTATGCAGAACAAAGAGAAATACAAATTCATATCTGCCAACACCGATGCCTTGGAGTTTGTCAATTTGAAAGCTGCTGATGGCAGAATCGTATCGCTTTATCCGTTCCATTCTGAATTGGGTTTGTTTCTTTCGCTTGACCATTCCAAAACTCTCAATTACGAAGATTGTTTGTGTGAAGTAATCAACAGAGAGACAGACGATGTGCTGGTAAACAACTTGAAGTTGCAAGTTCCAGAAGGAATCTGTGTTTACAAAGCCGAGTTCACCAATTACTTGGGTGTAAAGCCTATCAAACTGGATATTGAACTTTACGAGACAGAAGGCAAATATTCACTGAACTTCATTTCGGCTGGCAATAACTGTCCGGTATTGAATGCTCTGTTTGAGCTTGAAGTTAACGCCGATGCAAAAGAACGTAAAGTGGAACAATGCCTGTACTATCGCCTTGTCAACAATCCAGATGTTATTCTGGACTACAAGGCATTGCAGCCATTTGAAGATATTATTGAGGTTGACCAACTGATAGAAGACCCCAGATTAGTCTGGACTGACCCACAATTACTTCAGCTTATAATTTCACAATGTGATGCTGATCGTTGGCATTCTTTGTCAAAGCATTGCGATGTAGAAGTTTTGAAAAATATAATTTCTGACCACATTCAAGACTTGGACTGGGGTACATTGACACTCAGGTTTGACAGCCAATATATTTCCACCCATTCAACGGATTATCCGTGGGATAAATACACACTGTTCGCTCGCACTCCCGTAGAGAAGGAGTTAATACAGAAATTCCTCGTCGAGCATTCATTCCCAGAGGGGAAAGACGATGACCAATGGGATTGGGATGACGTTCTATCTATTGTTGGTATGGACTTCATCACGCAACATCTTGGCGACATTCCGTTCGACCTTACCGATATCACAAAAGAACTGGATGACACGCAACGTCAATACATAGTAACAAATCCCGATGCACGTTGGGATTGGCAATTTGTAGTGACTGAATATCCTATTGACTTTATTGTCTCTAATATCGCTATCTTGTATCCGCATATCAATATGCAGATACTTGTGCAGCGCATTTTTACGGACAATGAACTCGCCAACCTTTATGCAACATCGCAACCGCTGAAAGACAGTATTCGGGACTCAGAACTTCCTCTGCGATTCAACGCCAACAATCTTGGCTTTGTTTGGACTGACGAGATTATTGATTTCTTTGAATCGTGTGGGTTGATTTCTTGGCCATCAACTACATATCAGACAGGGTTTGAGTGTAACCCGAACTTGGTTTGGGATGCGAACTTCTTCCAGAAATACAGCGACAAAGTAACAACTCCGCAAGGTTACAGTTGGATTTCTCACCGTGTAACAGATTCAGCAATTGTTGACAACAACCTGAATTTCCAATGGAATAAGATTGCGTTGTCACAGAATCCAGCAATTTGCCACGACCTCACTTTCATCACCTCACATTGGGATGTAGTGGATGCCGCAACAATTATCATGTGTTGCGACACTGCAATGTTGGAAGAATTGTTCCTTTCGTTGTCGGCAAAAGCAATGGTCGGTCAATTGCTGGCTACATCGTTGGATATACAGAAACGACTGATTGCAAATCTTTCTACAGAAACCATCCTTGACAGCTACTCAGAAAGATGGAACAAAACTCTGTTCACGGAAAGTATTTGTCAATCTGTTGATTTGGCAACATTGAATGACGTGCCATGGCATGAAATGCTGGATTGGGAATATCTAACAGCAAATCTGCCTGTTGCAGACATTCAATCTAATATAAACAAGTATGCTGACAAATGGAATCATACTGTTTTTGCCAATCGTATTACTGGTAAAGAATTGTTGGCTGACAAGTTTCTGGAAACCTATGCCGAGGTAATTTCTGGACAGAACTTGACGGAAGAAATCTGGCCTATAATAACCTGCAAGTTTCCTGCAATCGAACTCATTTCGCTCGTAGAGGAATACAGCGGCGAACAATACTGCTGGGATTATGCTCACATGTATGAGCTGACTGATTTTCCTGCAAAGGAATATGTTGAGCAACATACAGAGAATGTGCGATGGGCTGAGTTCTCGGCATCTGCCGCAGCAAACAGGCTGTTCTCAAAGACTGGTGCAAACAAAACACAAAGTTTGTGGTTACGCATATACGAAGACATGCTGAACAATGACAGTTATCAGTGGGATTTCAACAAACTGACAAAACTGCCAAACATCTTGAAACTACCGAAACTGTTTTTACAGAAAAAAGAATGGGATTGGGAATACATATCTGAACACGCAACATGGATTTCAACTCAGGAAGGCAGAAACTATTACTTTAACTTGTTTGCCGACTCGTTGGATTTTGGCAAGTTGTCACATCGCACGGACATTGAGCTAACAGAAAAAGTAATTGAACGATACGACAAGAAAAAGCAATGGGATTGGAATGCTTTGGTGCAGAACGAAAGCATAAACTTTTCGTTTGAATATATCGACAAGCACGAAGACAAACCTTGGAATTGGCATTTCCTTGCACATCGTGAAGGTTTGCCGTTTGATGTAGTTCTCAGTCACAAGGAAAAAGATTGGGATTGGCATTACCTGTCAACTCTCGACATATTTGTGCCGTCTGTTGATTTGTTGACTTATCTTGCCGAGCATGACTATAAAATAGACTGGAATTCAGTTTCTGAAAACAAGAAACTTACTGGTGATGTCATTGATACATTCAAGGATAAAATTAACTGGAATATATTTGTCAATCGTTGCCCCGCTCTCCTTTCTGTCGCAACAGTTGATTTCTTGAAGAAATATAAGGATGCTATTTCATGGGATGACTTCAATGAACGTCTTGGTTTGGATGTTACGACTGGAATGTTGCAGGAATTTGCCAACCAGCTCAATTGGAGATTTGTTTCTCAGTCTCAGAAAATAAAGTTTACAGAGGAACTGGTTCGCAAGTACGAGGACAAATGGTTCTGGTCAGAATTGATGCGGAATATAAAAGTTCAAGAAGACATTCCTGATTTTGAAAACATCTTTGCCAACCATCGCAGTATTGTTGCATTTACCGACAGAATTAAGGATTATCGCAGTAATCCGTGCATCTACCACTTTACACATTTTTACAATGCAATAGATGTCATCCGTAGCCGAAAAATTCTTAGTAGAGACCGTGCTAAGGAATTGGGGTTATTAAAATATGACTCTGCAGGTTCTGTCGTATTTCGTAGTAACAAGGCACACAAGTTTGCCCGTTTCTATTTCCGTCCTTGCACACCTACACAATATTACAACGAAGCTTTAGGGGCTGATTCAAAATTAGGAGAATGGAGAACTAAATGGTATAAAAATTGGTATGGAGAATGGGAATCAACACGCGAATGGAAAAGCAAATATCCTAAAGCTGTCGGATTAGGACTACCGAAGTGTCCGGTGCCCGTATTCTTCAAGTTCGACATGGATGAGGTCTTGGCAAAGATTCCTGAGAAATGTTATTATAGCGATAGAAATATGCAGTCGGACAATCCAAACGTATATAAAATTATTGATAGACCAGAATCGTTAGGGCTTGAATATCTTTATAGTACAATGCAAGATGCATATATAACAGCAAAGGGCTCTGGCAAATATAATCGTGAGGTACATTTGAATGAGATGAGCAAGGTCATGAAATACTCTCAACAAGAATTTCTTATTATGTCGGAATTTGACTTTAGCGAAATTAAATCTCTCCAAATCATTTGCTACGACAGGGCTTATGCAGAGTTGTTGAAACAAATCTTTGTCGATGATCCTATTTCTGAGAAGATTATGTTATACGGCGATGAAAGTCTTTTTGAGAGAGAAAACCGCAGACTTAATCTTTCGTCATCAGAAGACAACGTTCGTCTGTCAACCGACTTTGAGGATGAATACTATTTCAACATCACAGGCGAGAAAATGTCTGAAGTGGAGTTCGATTTGTCTGCTTGCGAAGTTATTCATGACACAATAAACGAACTACGCTTAAAGGGTACTATAGCATGGAAGAAGACTGACATCCCGTTCAATATCTCTTTCGTTGACCCGAAAGCAAGGACAAAAGAATGGCTCGTATATCAAAACATTTAGTATAAACGACATGAACAACATAACGATAGTAAGAGGAAACATCTTCAATACGAAAGCACAGACCGTTGTCAACACGGTCAATTGCGTGGGCGTGATGGGGAAAGGCATTGCGCTGGTTTACAAACTGCGTTATCCGCAGATGTTTGATATTTACCACGATTATTGCAAGCGGCATCTTATCGGTATAGGCAAACTGTGGCTTTATAAAGGTGATGAAACCGACCCGTGGGTGTTGAATTTTCCAACAAAATTCCATTGGAAATATCCAAGCAAAATCGAGTATCTGGAGCAAGGACTGAAAAAGTTTGTTGACACATACGAGGAACGTGGCATTACATCCGTTGCATTCCCTATGTTGGGAACACATAACGGTGGACTTGACAAAGACACCGTCCGAACACTCATGGTAAGTTATCTGTCGCAATGCAATATTCCTGTTGAGATTTACGAATACGACCCAATGGCTTCAGATGATTTGTTTGAAACATTTAAGGAAAAATGGTTCTCCATTCCATACAACAACCTAAAAAAAGTTACTAAAATTAGGCAGAAACGGCAAATTGAAACTATAAATAACGCACTTCGAGATGATGACCTAAAATCCATGATTTCACTCATCTCATATCCCAACATAGGAATCAAAACAATGGAATGTTGTTTTAAGATAGTTATGAGGTATCAAGAAGAAAGTTCTCTTTTTGACTAATAGTACAATATTAGCCGCAAGCAGTTATCCTAAAGTGTTTTAATCGTAGAAATGCTTGCGGCTAATTGTGAATTTATCTAATCCTTTCCTGCATGATGCTGTCGGAAACGACTTTCAGGGATGCTTCATATCCATCTGCCTGTTTCCGTACCCACTCGATGGCTTTCTCGTCCCGATGAATGTTGAACACTTTGTTCAGCCAAAGCACATCATTGGCATTGCATCCACCCCAAGAGCGGATGGCACGGAATTTCAACGCATCATCGGCATACTGCCGCTTGGACTGCCATTGTACGATATTGCCCCACAAGGAGAAAGCGCATACCATACTCAGCCCCACAACAAAGGAAAAGACCTTGCTTGACTTTATGTCGAAACTGTGCCTGTGGATATGCTCCTGCGGTTGCAACTCTTGTTGCTCCCCTTGTTCTTCCTGCGATTTCTTGATAGCATCAAGTTGATGCAGGATCAAGGTGGAAAGTTGCGAGAATGCCTTCCATTGTTTCTCCAATAATCCTTTAATCTCTTCAGATTGGGCTTTTGCCGTTTCCGTTACCGTCTCTTTAATTGGGGATAAATCCAACTTGTCATTTCCGATTCGGTGTTGTTGGCTTGCCACATTGGGCAACTCTTCCAATTTACTTTTGATGCCATTCAAGGCTGTTTTGATTTCTTCGAATAGGATGAATACATTGTTGCTGTCTGCCATGATTACCTGTTGATTTTACGTTGTTTCTTCTTTTTCTTGTTTCTCAGATACGGGTCGTAAGGCTGCTGTTCTTCTGGCATATTGTTCGGCGAAAACAAACCTAACGAACCGATGATAAGGTTACCGCCATTATCTGAAACTGGGCTTGCATCCTTCTGATAAGCCTGCTGTTGATTGGATTGTTCCTGCCGTTCCTCGTAGCTGTTACGCCTTAATGCAGCGTCTATCTTGGAATAGCTGAATAGCCTGTCCACTTTGGAACCGTTGAAACGGTAACCGTTCATCGTAAAGATGATACCTTGTATCTCATCAGTCTGCCCCTTGTGCTTGAAGTTGACTTCTACGTCCTGTCGTTTTAAGTTATTGACAAGCACGTTCCAGTTGCCGCATCTGCCAACCTCCGTTTTAAGGATTTGGTATAACTCATACCTCGTCTTGTCAGGTTCACGCAATCGGTCTATCTTCACCTGCTCCTTGCCATTAGCAAAATGAAGCCCGTACATCTTGGTAAGTTCCTTACAGATACGCTCGCTGCGGA
>ERZ835080.2060-NODE-2060-length-11711-cov-2.747684_pt1 | contig 11711 bp, 9 predicted proteins | sample MGYA00519688_ERZ835080 | MGnify/ENA primary metagenome ERZ835080 (study PRJEB31850, sample SAMEA3708770) | human gut metagenome | biome: human gut; feature: human-associated habitat; material: faeces | place: China | collected 2014 ... | reverse complement strand
ATCGTCTTCCAATCCTTTTACACCGTCCTTGAAATTCTTCACGCCCTTACCGATACCTTTCATCAGCTCAGGAATTTTCTTACCACCGAAAAGCAATAACACAACAATGGCGATGATCACGATCTCGCCTGTACCTAAGTTTCCTAAAAATAGTAATTCATTCATGATATTATAATATTAGTCATTAATATTCTCGTTTCTATGGGGGCAAAGATACAATTTGTAATGAATAGTAGCCTCATTATTCCAAATTTATTACCTTTGCACCGTCTTAAAAAACTGAAATTAGAAAAAAATTAGAAAGATGAAAGCGTACGTATTTCCCGGTCAGGGGGCACAGTTCGTAGGTATGGGCAAAGACCTCTACGATAATAATCCTCTTGCTAAAGAGATGTTTGAGAAGGCTAACGAGATCCTTGGTTTCCGTATCACGGATTTAATGTTTGCCGGAACAGACGAGGATCTGAGACAAACCAAAGTTACTCAACCAGCGATCTTCTTACACTCTGTCATTCTCGCGAAAACATTAGGTGATCAATTCCAACCGGATATGACCGCAGGTCACTCATTAGGAGAATTCTCTGCCTTGGTAGCTGCCGGAGCATTGTCTTTCGAGGACGGCTTGGTATTAGTTTCCAAACGTGCCATGGCTATGCAAAAGGCTTGCGAGGCAACTCCCTCTACAATGGCCGCCGTATTAGCCTTGCCGGATGCGACGGTTGAGGAAATTTGCGCGAGCATCAAGGACGAGGTAGTGGTTTGCGCTAACTATAATTGCCCGGGCCAATTGGTAATCTCCGGCTCTATCCCCGGTATCGATCAGGCTTGCGAGAAGTTATTGGCCGCAGGCGCTAAGCGTGCCTTGAAGTTGAAAGTAGGTGGAGCGTTCCATTCTCCATTGATGGAACCAGCTCGTACTGAGTTGGCTGCCGCTATCGAGGCTACGACGATCAATAAACCTTCTTGCCCGGTTTACCAGAACGTAAGCACGAAAGCCGAGACTTGCCCGGAAACAATTAAGACTAACTTGATCGCACAGTTAACCGCCCCGGTACGTTGGACCCAAAGCGTACAGAACATGATCGCCGACGGTGCCACTCATTTCATCGAGTTAGGCCCGGGTGCCGTTCTTCAGGGATTAGTTAAAAAGATCAATAAGGAAATGACTACGGAAGGTATGCAATAATTTATCTTTCAATGTAATAGGATAAAAGTCCGAAAAGGATGGAGGGTGATTTTCCTCGTCTTTTCCGGACTTTTTTATATACGATGATGATTCGAAAAGATCTTGAATGCTAAACTAATCAAAGGCCAACGTTGTTTTATACTATAAACACAATTCAGAATATAGAAAATGGAAACAATACAACAGAAAAATAGGATTATCCTACTTTGGCCGGATGGAGCGCCCACTAGTAATGGATTGGCCGGCGTAGAATTGGAAGATGCCCCGAATGCCATATCCAATATATCGAACCCTTCCCTATTGGTTTATCCGGCGACGAAGCCGAATGGCAAGGCGATCTTGATGTGTCCGGGTGGCGGACTTTCCAAGATTTCGATCGGACATGAGGGGCGTGATATGGCCGCATGGTTTAACGCGCAAGGTATTACTTATGCCGTATTGAAATACCGGATGCCGAACGGACATAGGGAAGTTCCTCTGGACGATGTTCGCCAAGGTCTCCGCATCCTCCATAATTACTCGGAAGAGTGGAAGATTACGAAGGTCGGTGTCATGGGTGCCTCCATTGGCGGTTATATCGCCGGGCATGCCGCAATATTCGGGGTAGACGACGCACGTCCAGATTTCCAAATACTCCTTTATCCGGTTATCAGTATGCTACCTCATTTAACGCACCTTAAATCGAGGGAACGGCTATTAGGAGCGAATCCCACGCATGAGGAAGAGGAAGCTTTCTCTCTGGAATTGCACGTAAACGCACTGACACCTCCCGCCTTTATAGCGTTGGCTTCGGATGACGAGGCGGTTAGCCCGGAGAATAGCGTGCTTTATTATCTCGCTTTGCTAAAAAACAAGGTGTCCGCCTCCTTACATATTTACCCAAAAGGCGGCCATAGTTTTGGGTTCCGGGACAACTTCGTATACAAACGTCAATGGACTGACGAACTGGAGAAATGGCTAAGCACGATTGAGTAAATCTCAAAAAAACGGTGCCACACAAATAAATGCGTGACACCGAAAAAGTATATATAAAACAGACCAAGCAGGTTCGCTATTTAGCGTTCCACCAAAGTGGAGTAGTCGTCAAGTCCGGGCCGCCCAAAAGCTGGAGAGCTTGCGCATAACCCGCTTGATTATTCGTTTGGATATTCGCCGGATAACGATAACGTTTCGGGTAGAAATCCCAACGGCATTCCTTAGAGGTAGCGACCGTCAAAGGAACTTGATTCAATGGGTTGTAATCCTTCTCTACCGCTTGGTTCTCGAAGAAAGGAAGACCTAAACGACGATGATCGCTCCAAGCCTCTTCCGGCAACCAAGGAACTTGCGCTATATATTTCTGGGTGATAATCTTCGTAAGGGCGTCATTATTATAAGCGCCATTCCGATAGATCGAGTTATGGGGATATTCATACGTACGGCTTTTTACCTCCTTCGTATAGGGGTCCGTATAACGGATCGTATATGATTTCGCCTCTGTCGTATGGTCGAAAGCGACGGAAGTACCTACACGGTTGTATTTCTGAGACGATAGGTAATCACCGACTTGGCTCAATAAGCCATGATACTCAAAACTAGCCGTAACACCAGACTCATAATTGGATTTAGCCGTTCCCGGAACTTTCCAGCCTTTCACCGCAGCCTCCGCCAATAAGAAGTAACTTTCCCACGGGCCGAAGAAGACACGCTTATTGGTGCTCATTCGATATTGTTTCGATATAGAGGGATAATTATAATTCTTACCTGTCAGCTCACTTACCAGACCGGCTTTCACGTCCCATTCTCCGGCGACCCAAGTGCCCCACGTATATTTCGGATCGATCGTCAACATATTCTGGGTATTATCCGCCGGATTCTTCAAGTGAACCGGCTTCACCTCGCTGGCCGCACCGATATAATCGGAATAAACCACACCATCATCCCAGCCCACTACACTAAACAACTTCGGGGCACGGGGATCTACATATTGAGGTATACCGTCGAAATAGAAACCGGCGCACGGATCATTCGTCGTCAGCGGGAAGTGCTGGTTCAAATATAAACCTTGATAATCGTATGGATTCTTCAAATGGCTTTTTAAGGAGTCCGGCAACGGAAATTCCTGTCCACCCAAACCAACTACCAAGTTCTTAAACGTCACGGACATCGCCTGCCCATTCCAAGGACGAGACATCACGCTCGTCAGCTCATCCCAACCCTCTTTCTCCTGCACGGAAGCGATATCGGTTGGCTCGGAAATAAATGTCTTAGAGGCGGCATCCTCAAATTCCGCTTTCGCTAAGGCAGGATCGACAGCCGAGATACGCATCGCCAAACGCATACGCAAGGAGTTGGCGTACTTCTTCCATTTCGCAACATTTCCCGCATAGAAAGCATCCTCGTTAGCCATAGCGGACATATCCAAGGAGGGGTCCAACGCAGACTCAGCTTCCCGTAACTCTTTCAATATAAATTGATAGATAGCCTCTACACTATCGTACTCAGCCGGTACACCGGAGAAAGCGGCTAACGCTGGGATCGGCCCGAAACCGTCAGCGACTTCCGAGTTCAAGTAAGCACGCCAGATACGGGACATCTGGATTACGTTCTTATAATAGGGATAGGTATCCGCCTCCCCATTGGCAACCATCCGCTCTCCCAGCTGGATCGCTTTGGTCACTTGATTCAGCCAACCTACGGCGTAATCATTACTCAAGTAGATCGTACTATAATCATTGTTATCCGTACCGATCGTAAAACCACTTCCCCTATTGAAACGGGAAGCACGGTCCCAGTACAAGATAAAGATACGCTCGGCTATCTCTGGGTTCATCTGGTCTCCCATGATAGAGGCATTCAGGAACCATTGGGGCTTCACCTTATCCTCTCCCACAAGATTCGGGTCCTCATTGATCTCCTGAAAGTCATTACAGGAAGAAAGAAGAGCAGCCACCGATACCAATCCGGTAAAAAGTATATTTCTTGTTTTCATCTTCATCATTTTTATCGTAATTCAAATTATCATGTATTCCATTAGAATCCCACGGTTACGTTAAACGTATAGGAACGACTGGTCGGCGCAGCTCCATTCTCGAATCCGGTAGCGTTGGTATTCGTGGCGGCAACAGACTCGGGGTCGATACCCGGCAAGTTATAATGGATCATCCAAACATTGTTACAAGTAGCGGATAGACGTACACGCTGAAAAGGCGTTTTCTTCAACATCTGTCGATTGAACTCGTAGCCAAAGGTGATATTACGCAAACGGACATTGGTGGCGCTATAGGTATAAACCTCTGGTAAACCATAATTTCCGGTAGACCCAATACGCTCCCAATAGTTCTGGGGAGTGACGGCGACCGTATTCTCCGCATAACCACTACCCTGTTGAACCACGGTATTCGGTACCACGAATTCGGCACGATCACCATTCACCACTGTTCCGGCGGCGTTACCCCGGGTATACAGGTTGGAGGCTGTCGCCGAATAGATGCTACCACCGATACGGAAGTCTATCAAGAAGCTCAGGTTAAAACCTTTATAAGAGAAATTATTGGTCCAACCCATCATCCAATCCGGACTCTGGTTTCCTACTTTCGACTTCTCGGTAGAGATCAAAGGCAAACCGTCATCACCTACGACGATCTTTCCATAGTGAGGACTATTCTCATCGGTCACACGCATAAAGGTCTGCCCGTAGATCTCACCATAATAACCACCTACCGGAGCTACGATCTGGATAGCGTCGAACGTCTTTATATCATATAGATTCACGCCCTCGTATAATTCTTTGATCTTATTCCGGTTCAAGGAGAACTGCGCCGTAGAGCTCCAGCTCAATCCGGCGGGATTGTCTAGAATCGTACCGTTCAAGGAGATCTCCAAACCCTCGTTCTGAATGTTACCTGCGTTAATCTTACGGGAAGCATAGCCGGAGAACGGATCCATCGGTAAATCCAGTAACTGGCGGGTAGCGTTGGATTTATACCAAGCGGCATCCAAGCCCAATCGGTTATTGAAGAAACGGATATCGAAACCGGCCTCCCATGATTTAATCAACTCGCTACGTACGTCCGAGTCGTAAAGTACCTTACCCGGTTTCGCCGTCGTATTCCCGTTGGGGTCCTTGCCTACAGAGTAGAAGTTATATAATTGATACGGATCCAAGTCGTTACCTACCTCAGCGAAGGAGGCACGTACCTTAGCGAAAGAGAACCAATCCGGCATGCTTCCGCCAATCTTCGGCAACATATCTGAGATCACAAGCGATAAACTGACAGATGGATAGAAATAAGAGCGGTTGGCTTTCGACATCGTAGACGACCAATCGTTACGTGCCGTAACATCCAAGAACAGATAACCATCCCAGTTCAACTGCAACGACCCATACAAGGAATTCATACGACGGCGGATCAACTCGGAAGTGACTGTCGGCTTATTCACGCCATTATTCAGCGAGAACAAGTTCGGCACCAACAACTCTCCGGCAGAAGCGTTCATCTTATTACGCTGCTGGAGCATCAAGTTACCACCGAAAGTAACGAAGCCTCCCAGCCGATCGATCAAGTTATCCTTCCGGGCCGTAGCCAAGAAACTGAAGTTATTCTCATAGAAGGTCTCCGATCCCTCGGTATACAGACCTCTCGGACTGGTATTACCACCGGCATATACTTTCTCGCTCTTCGTCGTGGTATAATAATCCGTACCACCTCTCAACTCAATATCGAACCAATCGGTCGGGGCATATTTCAAGGAGATATTTCCTAACAAACGGTTACGGGTATCCTCGTTCTGGCGATAACGGGTCACCCAATAAGGGTTCTCCTGCGGATTCTTGGAGGCGTCATACCAAATCATATTGCCTTGCTCATCCACGTCATCCTCAAATTCGCGGATATTCAAGGAACGAGGCAGGTTATAGATCGTATTGAAAGCGTTCGAGGGATTCACGCCCTGAATCGGGCGGTTATGCGCGTTTTGATTGATATAATTCACCTTGGCATCTACTTTCCACTTTTCCGCCTCATCCAAGAAAGTGGTGGCACGCAAGGTAATATTCGTCTTGTTTAGTTTTGAGCGTGGGGTGATACTAGCATCGTCGGAACGGTTTACGGAGGCGAATACCGCCGTACCCTTTATGTTCTGCTGGAAGCTGACACCCTCGTTAAAGGAGGTTCCGGTGCGGAAAAAAGCGTCGATATTATCATAAGTATGCAGAGGGATTTGGTTGCCTCTCCAATCGGTTACCATTTGTCCCATGGCTTTCGGTCCCCAGCTAAGGCGGGATTGGTTATCGTAAACGCCCACGGAGCCTTGTCCGAAGTCGTTCTGTAAATCAGGTTTCAGGAAAATCGTCTCGGCGGTGATACCGGCGTTGATCGTAATACCGAGTCCCTCGTTCTTACGTCCGGACTTGGTAGTGATCAAGATCACGCCGTTACCGGCACGTGAGCCATAAAGGGCGGCGGCGGAAGCACCCTTCAATACCGTCATGGACTCGATATCTTCCGGGTTGATATCCGAAAGGCCGTTACCCATGTCCGCTCCGGAGTTACCCCATACATCATCCACGCCACCGGTGAAGTTATCCATCGGAGTACCATCTACAACTACCAACGGCTGATTAGAACCGGTCAAAGAGTTCGCACCACGAAGTACAATCTTCGAAGAACCGCCTACACTACCACTAGAACGAACGACCTGCAAACCGGAAACCTTACCGGACAACGCATTGGCGATATTGCTCTCGCGAGAATCCAGCAAAGCGTCTCCCTTCAACTCTTGCATCGCATAACCCAAGGACTTCTCAGATCGCTTCATGCCTAAGGCCGTAACCACGACCTCATCCAATTTCTGGGTGTCTTCCGCTAATTTGATAACGCCTACCGGTTGGCCGGTATACGTAATTTCCATGGTGGAGTAACCAATGAATGAGATTTGGATTACATCACCATTCTTGACGCCATCCAAAGTGAAATTACCGTCCATATCGGTAATCGTTCCATTAGACGTTCCTTTCACGACAACTGACGCTCCGGTCACTGGGCCGAAATCATCTTCCACTGTACCTGTTACTTTCCCGTTTTGCTGGGAGATAGAGGTACCTTGCTCAACAGGTGCGATGTTGGCATACATGCTTCCCGAGAAGCATAACGCACCCGCACATAGAATTAAGCTGACAGGTTTAAAGTTTTTCAACATAACTGATGGTTTTATTGATAAATAATTAGACAATGTCTTGGCGAAACATTTGTCTTTTAAAATTATTCACATACATACACTCACTCCTGAGTTCTAGCGTAATTAAGTTCAAATAAAAAATGGGCTAACTATCGGAGTCCTACATGAACTTTTCTTAAGTAGAAGTTGTTTTATTTAGTTGGCGCCAAAATACCTAGCACATTTTATATCGGAGGCAAAGATATGAAATATTCATTATATTGTGTTATTATAATTAAATAAATCTTTCCTTATTTTTATGTTTTACAATATAAAATTAGAAATATAAACGGTTTTAAGTTAAAATCGACTTGAGTTCATGTAGAACTAAGTATCTGCGGTAAGATATGAAATCACAGTAATTCAGGCGTTTTTTCAGAATATAAAAGCAAGCCAGCTTCATTAGCAAAGTAAGTTAATTAAAATGCCAAAGTAAGTTAACTTACTTCGCCGATGAAGTTAACTTACTTTTATTAGATATCTTCTATTGAAAAAGAAGTATAATCTCTAAAAATCTTTCTCATTCGCCATATACCACATATTAAGGAACGAGGCCTTCGTGATATTCACCACCTTGTCCCAATTAATCCGGTCGGCATGGTCGCTCGGTTGATGGTAATCCGGATGCCCGTCGGTATGATACCAGATAATAGGGATACCTATCTTTGCGAAGGAACCGTTATCACTCCCTCCTACCGGGTTATCCCACGGACGATAATCCGGTGCCAGATTCAAGTTGTATTTCTTGATATCGTTCTTCAGCCAATCGCCGAAAGCAGGGTGCGCCTCCGTATAGAAATAAACCACATGGGTAGGCTTCGCCTCGTTATTGTTACGGCCGATCATATCGAAATTCAAATATCCTTTCACGTTCTTTATCTCTGGAAAAGACTGAACGAAGGCTTTCGATCCGAGAAGCCCTTTCTCCTCACCGTCCCAGAAAGCGAATACAACGGTTCGCTCCGGTTGCTGGCCCGTGGCAAGGAAAGCCCTCGCTATCTGCAAAACGGCAGAGACTCCGGAGGCGTTATCGTCCGCCCCGTTATAGATCTGGTCGCCATCCAGCATCGGGTCGATACCCAGATGGTCATAGTGAGCGCCGACAATCACGATCTCGTTCGGGTTCTTCCCCTCTATCTTACCCAATATATTATTCAAGGATAGCTTCTGGAAAACACCGGTCTGCTTGATAGCGGCCACCGAGTCCGGGTGGACTTGCCAACGGGCTCCTCTTTTCTGGCGTTCCAGATGGTAAGCCTCGAACGGATGGTAATAGGAATCGCCCACGGGATCGATACCTAAGGACTTCAAGTTCGCCACGATATAATCTCCCGCTATACGGCCTCCACGGAAACCGGCCTCACGGCCCTCCAGATCATCATCGGCCAAGAAACCGATATGCGCCTCGGCGGTCGATCTATTTATCACGTCCAAACCTTTCTTCTCCGGACTTTCCGCCCAAAGAGCCGTACTTAATGCCAGCGACATTAAGAGTAATCCTGCTTTTTTCATCGCTTTTGTGTTCAAATGATTATTGTTTTAGCTTTTTCATTCACAAATATAAGTAATTTCCCTGATACGCGAAGGAGAAGGAAAGGAAAGGGCACAAAAAAAAGGCTCACCCGGCCGTATCGCCAAAGGTAATCCTCATTTCCTATCTCTCACCATTCCGTTTTGAACGGAGGTAAGAGATGACATCTAATTTATTTCTTACTTTAATTCTTTACTTAAAAAAGACGCAGTCTTTTAGTTCTTATCCGCATCTACACTCATTTCGCTCATAAGGCGACGGATCTCAGCGTTTAATCGCTGACTCATGGCACCATTGCCAGCTGACTGGTAACGATCTGCTTGATAACGCAACATCGCTAAAGCACGAAGGCTTTTCTCATTTTCTCTCATCATCATAATCTTTTTGTTTTACGCTTCCCACGCTTGGAAAGCCAGTTAATAAATAATCCTAAAACGATCTTTCTTTCTTAATTCGTTACAAAGATAACCATTTTATCCGAAACAATGTTGTAGAACATAATAAAATATTTCATTTTTTCGATTATTTATGAATTGTGCAAATAAGTCTAAATACGCCGGGGATTACTCCACCGGCGTTAATTCACCTGTAACAGAGTCTATTACAAACCCTCTTACCGTTATATCCGACGGAATCAGCGGATGATTCCGAATTTGCTCCACGGTCTCGTGCACGGAAGCCTCGGAGGTCTCGAATCCCCGCAACCACGACTCGAAGTTTATACCGCAATATCGGATCATATCTATTCGTTCCTGCGGGATTCCCCGCTCTTTCATCTTTTCGATCATCTCGGAGCTATTCATGTGCTTGGCTCCACAATCGGTATGCCCGATTATCATTACCTCTACAACCCCAAGCTCGTAAATCGCCACCATCAAGCTCCGGATAACGCTTCCGAAGGGGTGGGATATGATCGCCCCTGCGTTCTTTATAATTTTCACGTCTCCATTCTTGATGCCCAAGGAGGCGGGTAGCAACTCGGTCAGCCGGGTATCCATGCAAGACACGATGGCGATCTTCTTATCGGGATATTTATTCGTGATATACTTCTCATACCCCTTGTTCTTTACGAACTCACGATTATAGCTTACCAATTCATCAATCATAGCGTTTGTGATTTAGCGTTATTAAACTGTTTATTTATATAACATCGAAATGTCTTAAAGCGTTCATGACACCATCGTCATCTACGGAGTCGGTCACGTAATCCGCCGCCTCTTTCACCTCGTCGCCGGCGTTACCCATGGCTACCCCGATCCCGGCGTGGCGAAGCATGGCCATATCGTTGCCTCCATCGCCAAAAGCCATCGTCTCGTGGAGCGAGATCCCGTAATACTCGATGATCTTATCGATCCCTACCGCCTTACTGCTCCCCCGCGGCACGACATCCGCAAATAGCGGGTTCCAGCGAGTAGCCTCGCAATGCGGCAAGACGGACATGATACGTTCTTCATGGCCGGGAGAGAAAAAGGCTATCAGCTGGTATACTTCCTTACCCCCGTTGCCACGCAAAGGACGCAAGGGAGGATGAGGGAAGTCTAGCATGTCGTAAAGCTGTCGCACAGAATCATCCACGTAGTTCTGGTAAATCCCATCTTCCTCCACCAAGGCGCACGGGAACGCTTCCTCATTCTCTTGATAGCGGATCAACGCCTCTATATCCCCCGACGGGATATTATGTTTATAGATAACCTTATCTTTTCCGGCCAAGCAATATCCTCCGTTCAAGGTAACATAGCCATCGAACTCTTGCGTCCCGAGGTTATTGATAGATTGCAACTGGCGGCCGGTAGCGATGAAAACCTTGATTCCCTTTTCTCGCAACAGGTCCAAGGCCCGGACCGTGGAGTCCGGTAGTTTATGCGTCTTGAAACTTACCAACGTACCGTCAATGTCAAAAAATACTGCCTTAATCATACTTATACCTATTATCTTCTTTTAATGACAAAGATACACTTTATTTGTTACATTTGTATTTTCATTTCCTTCATCAAATAATAGATATAGTTTTTTATGGAATACAGACAACTAGGAGGTTCCGGATTATACGTTCCGGCACTTTGTTTAGGTACGGCTACTTTTGGTGGCACGAATGGTTTTGAAGGTTGGGGACATACCAAGGTGGAAGAGGCTACCCGTATGGTCAATCTTTGCTTGGACGCCGGGGTGAATCTATTCGATACGGCGGATGTCTACTCCAACGGTCTTTCCGAGGAAATCTTGGGAAAGGCGATCCACGGATTGAGGAATCGCCTCTTGATCTCCACGAAGGCGACTTTCAACCTCAGCCCGGAGAGCCGTAACGCCATCGGTTCTTCCCGTTTCCATCTGATACAGGCGTGCGAGGCGAGCCTGAGACGATTGAACACGGATCATATCGACATTTACCATATGCACGGTTTCGATGCGAATACCCCGGTAGAGGAGACACTCCGAGCCTTGGACGACTTGGTGACGAGCGGGAAGGTCCGTTATATCGCTTGCTCGAACTTCTCCGGCTGGCACTTAATGAAGTCGCTTTCCGTATCGGAGCGGTATGGAGCCGGTACGTGGCCCAACAGGTTTATTACTCCTTGCTGAACCGGGAGTTCGAGTGGGAACTGATGCCGCTAGGCATCGACCAGAAGGTGGGCGCCATTATCTGGAGCCCCTTATCCGCCGGACGTCTGGGCGGGAAGTACCGCCGGAATAACCCGATCCCGACGGACGGGCGTGTCGCTCGCGGAGGAAGCCCGATACCTGACGAGGCTACTTCTTACGAACGCCTGTACGACATCGTGGAGGTATTGGAACAGG
>ERZ835080.2057-NODE-2057-length-11743-cov-3.010352_pt1 | contig 11743 bp, 8 predicted proteins | sample MGYA00519688_ERZ835080 | MGnify/ENA primary metagenome ERZ835080 (study PRJEB31850, sample SAMEA3708770) | human gut metagenome | biome: human gut; feature: human-associated habitat; material: faeces | place: China | collected 2014 ... | reverse complement strand
AGAGGGGATATTGTTATCAGACGGAGACAGAGATGCTGGTAAAAAGCCAGGATGAAAGCTCCGGTGTTGAAAAGATCATCGTACAGCAGGAAGATGGTACAAAATTGGAAGTAGAAGGAGCAGAGGGAAGCGTGTATCTGCCATTGGGCTATCAGGGACGGCTGGAGGCTTATGCGGTAGATTATGCCGGACTGGAAAGTGTGAGAAGCAGCTCAGAACAGATCATTTGTGAAGATGAGAAACCACTGATCGCTGTTACGGGAGCGGGAAAATCTGGTGAATGGCAGAAAGATTTGCCGAAGATCAGGCTGTGGATTGGAGAAAGATCAGAAAAGTATACCTGCAGTGCCGGTTTGCGGCTGGCGGTATGTTATGTGAACGGCGAGGAAATCAACAGGAAGTATTATGAGAATCCGACAGAATCAGACAGTTTTACTGTAAAGCTTGAGAAAGAATCAGTGGATGGGAGTCCGGTAGAACTGATGGTTCATGCGGTCGATCGTGCCGGGAACAGTACGGTCAGAAAAGAAAAACTTTATATAGACAGAAAATCGCCGACGGCAGAGATGAATGGTGTGACAGATGCAATGATCACAGGGGAGAAATGCAGCGGTGAGATTGTGCTGAAGGATGAAAATCTACTGGGAAAGTATGAGGTGTCTGTTACGAGAACAGATCAGGAGAAAAAGAAGGAGCTGATTTTAAATCAGGCAGAGCAGGAACTTTCAGAAAAGGAAGTCAGCATACCATTTGTATTTGAAGAGGATGGTCATTATGAATGCCGGATTCAGGTTGAAGACCGGGCTGGCTGGAAGACGGAAAAAGAGTATCGGTTTGTTATTGACCGCTGCAGCCCGGTAATCCGATATGTGGATCAGCTCAATGGAACAGATCTTCCCTTTTTTCAGTGGAATTATGAAGTTGAAGAAGCCGTTTCGGATTTGACAGATTATCAGTATCAGATGCTTCTGGATGGACTGGAATATGCAAAAGGAAGGCTTGTAACCGAAGAGGGAGTACACCGGTTGAGAGTCAGGGCAGAGGACGCAGCAGGAAATGATTCGGTTGCAGAAGCAGTATTTACCATAGATCATACACCACCGGTGCTTTATATGGGAAGATTAAAAGATGGGGCGATCTATGAAGAAAAGGTGAAGATAGAAGTCTGGGTTGACGGAGAAAAAGAGTATCTGACCGATCTCACTTTAAACGGAGAGAGACAGAAGCTGAGTACCGAAAGCAGGATGTTTCAGTGTGAAATTATGGAAAGCGGGAATTATATAATGGGAGTCCAGGCAGAGGATGCAGCAGGAAACCAGGTGAAAAAAGTGATACGGTTTGAAATAAGACCGGGAAAAAGTATCGTGCAGAAGATATGGAAGCCTGTTGAAGATCTTTTTTCAGGACATGGAGAAGAAACTGAAAATAAAATGGATCAATGGATATGGGCAGAAATTTTTGGAGCAGCAGGGATTCTGATCCTGCTATGGTATGGATGGAGAATGAAAAAAACGGGAAAAAGAAGAAAATAAAAAAAGCCCCATAAATATTCATGGAATGTTTTTTTATTTTCAAGCGTTTCAGCCCTTTCAGCCATCCGCCACAACCGCCTGCCAGCAGGCGAAAGCGGCTGAAAGCCGCCCCCGAAAAAGCACCCTTTCAGCCTTCAGTCCTTTCAGCCGGGAATTTACCGGAGCGTCGGCTGATCTCTGGATGTCCCGTAGAATCCGGGAACAGGAACATAGATCGGCTGATTACGCAATCCGAGATTCTGCAACTTTCCTTCCTGGCAAATTCTCCGGATATGAATCATAGCCGTAGAACGTACCATGCCACACAAAGATTGGAAATCTCTGCGCTGCATCATCTGATGCGTACTGAAATACTCCTTCAGCAACATATCAATCTCTACTTCCGAAAGTTTGGACGAATGAAAATTCTTCTTCAGTTGCTTTACCTTAATTAATCCGATAGAGTTTTTCAATTTCTGATCCGAACGAAAGCGGATAGCCTTCAGTTTGATTTTCATATTCCGTCGTGGAGTGTCGGCGGCTATCTCTTCCGTAGCAGTCAGCGTGGGGTAAAAATAGCCGATGCCGTCCAAATGCACCTGCCGTCCTTCTCCCAACTCCTCTCCCATCACCTGCGAAAGAGCATCCAGTACAGCAGTCACATCGACTTCATTCAGCGTACAACGGGATTGAATCTTACTCCTCATTTCGTCCGTATCTACCTGACCATTGTAAGCAATGCGGGGATGGAATCTTTTTTTCTTCGGTTGATCCGGTGATACCGGGTTCTCATACCAGTCAAATAATATAGCCATAGCTTCCTCTTTTATTAAATAAGTACTTCTAATCTGTTATTCCTACGGAAACTTCCGATGAAAGAAGCTTCATTTTCATCGGCTAATGTGCTATGGCTGCCCGGCTAATGGAGATTAGCCGATTGACTAATGAAGGATAGCTGATCAGCTAATCTGCATTAGCCTCTGATGTTTGCGCCTTCAAAGATACAACAGAAAGGCAGGAAAACCTAATGATTCCTACGTTATTTCATAAACGGAAGTATTTAAAGGAATCTATCGAAAACACTTGCAAATCGCTATCCCGGCATTGTAACTTTGATGCACGAAACTTAAAAAAAAGAACAAATATGATGGAAAAAGTAACCCAAATGATCGCCATGCTGATAAAGGCATGGAAAAAAGAGAGCGTATCACAGATTGACACACCTCCCGTTCCCGCAACGCCCGAACCGAAGCAGCAGTCCCCCAACAACTCCGCCTGCCTGACGGAACGGGTCAACACCTTTCTGCAAACTCACTATGACTTCCGCTACAACCGCCTGACGGAAGAAACAGAATTTCGCCCATTAAGCGGAGCAAAGACCGAATTTCGTCCCATCGGAAAACGTGAACTGAACACCCTCTGCATGGAGGCTCATGCAGAAGGCATTTCCTGCTGGGATAAAGATGTGAGCCGATATATTTATTCCACACAAATCGGAGAGTATCATCCTTTCCGGCTTTATATGGACGAACTTCCTCCCTGGGACGGCATCGACCGGTTGACTCCGCTTGCCCGACGTGTATCTGCACTACCTCTATGGGTAAAAGGATTCCACACATGGATGCTGGGACTGGCTGCCCAATGGGAAGGAAAGACGGGTGTCCATGCCAACAGCCTGGCTCCCATCCTGATCAGTGCCGAACAGGGACGGATGAAATCGACTTTCTGCAAATCGCTGATGCCCAAAGTACTGCAACGTTACTATATGGATAATCTCAAACTGACATCAGAAGGACAGGCAGAACGTCTTCTGTCAGAAATGGGACTGATCAATCTGGATGAATTCGACAAATATGCAGAGAGTAAAATGCCGCTTCTGAAGAATTTAATGCAAATGTCGAGTCTCCACGTCTGCAAAGCGTATCAGCGTAACTTCCGAGACTTGCCGCGCATCGCTTCTTTCATCGGAACTTCCAACCGCTCCGATCTGATGAGTGATCCGACAGGCAGCCGCCGTTTCTTCTGTGTAGAAGTAGAAAAGCCGATAGATTGTGAGGGAATCGAGCATGAACAGATCTTCGCCCAACTGAAAGCGGAGCTTGCCGACGGGTGTCCGTATTGGTTCGACAAAGAAACGGAACGTGAAATACAACAGAATAATGCACCCTTTTACCGTACTTGCCCTGCCGAAGAGGTATTTCTCAGTTGTTTCCGCACCTCAGCCTCAGCGGAAGAGAAATATCTGCGACTTTCTGCCGCCGATATTTATAAAGAACTGAAGAAACGGAATGCTGCTGCTCTACGAGGTTTCAATCCGAACCATTTTGCGCAAGTATTGATAAAAATGGGGGTAGAACGGAAGCATACGGAATATGGAAATGTATATTTGGTAGTAAGACGATGATTGAATTTGGTAACACGGCTGAAAGCACTGAAAGCGATATTTCCAGTTTTTAGGATAGTACTTTCAGCCGGAATATCGATGAACAAGGAGGTTCATGATAAAGCTGAACAATCTGAACCCTAATCGGTACTGTAATTCTCAATGTGATGCAAAGCAGTAGTAAATCATTCAAAACGGAATGAACGAAACACAATTTCACTAACTCCCCATACATTAGCTGCAAATTCTATTCGCTATATCTAAAATAGTTGAAGAAAATAATAAAACAACAACAGCGGTAAATAGAAAACATAGGCGGCAAAACATTCATTTAACCCAAAAATCATTCAAAAAACGATCAATTCACCCATTTCAAAAGACCATTTAAAAGATTGAAAAATTCACCTTCAAAATTGAAAAAAACACCAATTAACGATTTCGCATTTCTCCCATACCTTTGCAATGTCGATAAGGAACAAAAGTTTCTTGCGAAACAAACAAAAGAACAAAACAATAAAATCAGTATATAAACAATTAAAGAAACATTGCCTATTAGAAACAAACAAAATCATTCCTCTCGGAAGTTACTTCTTTTTCCTTATATAATATAAGGGCTTCCTATTAAAAAGAAAATGATGTTTTAACAAAACAAACGACCCTCATCCTTTAGATGACTCTCCTAAAAAAAAGAAAAAACAATTAGCGTATTATACATACATAGTATAATATGCAAACCCTAAAAAAAAGAATTATAGCATCACACATTAAAATCAAAACAAAAATGAAAGTAAAGAATTTATTATTAGCAGGTTTGGCAGTAGCAGCCATGACAGCTTGTAGCAACAATGACGAGATCGTTGAAAACGGCATTCAAACAACAGGTGAAGAAGCAAGTATGCAAATTAACCTCAAATTCGCTGATCAAGGAACTAGAGCTGTATCTGGTGAGCCAGATGAAGGAGCAGATTTCGAAAGGGAATCTTCTACAGTTACAGCAATTATTGTGTACCCGAACAGCACCAAAAACAAAGTCTATAAAAACTTAACATTGGTAGAAGGTAGTAACAAAACATATAAGACTGAAGCTTTCAGTGTGGAAGCTGCTAATGGTGTAAATGTTTACGCAATTATCAATTATGACGCAGACAAGGCTAATGCTCTTGCAGCGACAGCCAATCTTACAGAATTAACCGTAGGAGCACAATCACTACCTGATAAAGGTTTAGCATACATCGCAGAAACTGTAGCTAAAGAGAACGCATTTTTAATGAGTGGTTCTACAGCAGAGCCTATAGATATCGAAGCTGGTAGTACAACCAACGTAGCTCCCATTACCGTAGACCGTGTAGCAGCCAAATTGGATGAATTGACAAATTTATCAGAAGCATTTACCATTGAAAACGGAGATAAAATTTATAATACAACCGGCAAGGCAGTATCTGTTAAGCTTGAGGGATTCTCTTTCTCTAACTTATCAAGCGATTCTTATATATTCGGTGGTAAAACAAGTGCATCAAGTTGGTTACAACAATATATACCTGCAACAGGAACAGCTACTGATGCTACTTATAGATGGATTACTGAAGGAGTCACTTACTGTTTAGAAAATAATACTATCGCCAACCCAACTAGAGTTCACTATAAAGGTCAAGTTTGTTTAGATGAAACACCTATAAACGAGGACTTCTTCATCAGAGCTATTACATTTGATGGTGTAACAACATATCGTCTCTTCACTACATGGGATGCGTTGACTACATATTACGATAATGCAGCTATTACAGCACTTGATCCATCTAAACCTGCAGACCTTGCTAAATATGGTATTATGAAGTATCTAGGCGGTATTTGCTACTACGAAGCTGATATTAAGACTTACTCACCTACAGAATCTACTTCTGTTTTACGTAATAACTGGTATCAACTGACAGTTAACAAGATTACTAAGATTGGTCTGCCGACTCCGGCACCAGAACCAACTCCAGACGCAACAATGTTGACTATTGAAACTACAGTTAAACCTTGGACTATCCAAGTTAACGGTTACGACCTCTAATCTCTAAATTATATATCGGGAGAGGCTTTCTCCTCTCCCGATACTTTTCACACTCGATTTTATATACAGAGCATCGCATTCAAACAAAACATACGCTTCTCGAAAAGCATAAAAAAAAAGACAATGAAACGAATACTAACCACCATACAAAAAAGAGCAAACAAGATATTGTCAATTGCAATATTGGCTGGTGCAATCACATCATGTGATTCTATCTTGAATTACAACGAAGATTGCGACATCGAATATTGTGTTAAGTTCAAGTATGACTACAATATGGAAGAAAAGGATGTATTCGCAGAACAAGTAAGGAGTGTCACCCTTTATGCTTTTGATGAAAACAATAATCTCGTCTATCAGAACACGGATCAAGGTGAACAATTGGGAGATATAGACTACGCTATGAATATAGCAGGTATAGACCCATCTCAATGTCGGCTGATCGTTTGGGCTGGATTGAATGACGAATCATTCGCAGTACCCTTACTATATCCAGATCAATCAAAAATTGAAGAATTAAATGTAAAGACATTGCGCAAACAAGCTACAAGAAGCACCTCTGAAGAAGAAAAAGGAAAATATATAGTAGATAGTAGTCTGTATTCACTTTGGCACGGTGAAGTAAAAAAAGGAACTACTACTCGTAGTGGAAGAATACAAACCACTGAAGTGTCCTTAGTGAAGAATACCAACACCATACACGTTATTGTAGCACAGGTTAATCAGTCAAACGGACCGATAACAAAAGCACTTACCGAAAACACATTTGAATGTGCAATCTATGACGATAATGGTTACATGAACTATGACAACTCATTGCTTGAAGACAATTTATTGACTTACAAGCCCTATAATACCAAAGCTGAAGTTGTAACAACAAGAGCTTTTAGTGCAGAAAACGAACCTGCCAAAGAATATAACGGCATCACCAGTGATGTAAGTGTAGCAAGACTTGTGAAGGGACAAACTCCTGAATTAACGATCAAGAACTCTCAAACACAAGAAGTATTATTCCACAGTGACGACCTGATAAAATACTTCGAAGAAGTAGATGCGGAAAAATATAAAGATCGAAACTATTCTCTCCAAGAATACTTGGACCGTGAAGACGAATATACCATAAAAATTTTTGTAGACGAAAAACTTGCACTCATCAAAACAGTAATTGATGTAAATGACTGGATCATCCAAATTAATGATATTGAACTTTAATATAACAAAGAATGAAATACTCTAAATTGACATATTATTTGCTGGCTATCCTCTGCATAATGGCAACGTCTTGTGTCTCAGACGGAGTTATGGATGAATGTCCGGATAGCAGCAAGAGCAAACAGACTGTAAAAGATGCTCGTGTAAGTCTCGTTCTAAACTTTGCGTTCAACAGTTCTGTAACAAGAGCAGGAGAAAGCGGTGGAGACACAACAGAAGGAGAAGAAAGCGAACGCAAAATCAAGGATGTACATATATATGCGTTTCAAAATAACCAGTTCAAGGAAGAAGTAAAGTACGTATCAATATTTGGAACTGATGGAGAGAATACACGGATGATACAAGGTACATTGACTGAAACTTACGATTCAAATAATGCAGTGAAATTTGTAGTAATAGTAAATGGTGAAAACAAAAAGGTTATCACAGCAAATAAGCCCAGTAATTATACAACTCCCGAAGCACTATATAATCAATTAGTTTTCGAATTTAATAGCAACGATGACTGGAGTACAAATATCCCTATGGCAGGAATGTGCGAAATAAGACCACTTGCAGAAGGAGAAAATGTAGCAAAACTAGCGTTAACGCGTGCCGTTGCAAAAGTTAACGTAACAGTAAATGAAGGCAAAGGTTTAGATAATTTCAGAATTACTGAAATCAGATTATGCAACTATAATACATCAGGCTATTGTGCCTCTAATGATCTGAGTAAACCGTATATTCCGACTGATGTTCAGCAATCCACAACACCTATATCTTCCGGTGCCATCACAAATGCAGAAATGAATGCTTATGAGAACCATTTATATCTTCCGGAACATAAGAATGTAGGTGTAACGGGTAAAAAAGCTTATTTAGAAATCGATGCAATGGTTAAAGGAAAAAGCAAAACTTATACATTAGCATTTGCTCAAAAAGGAAATCCCCATGATGTCTTACGTAACTATATGTACGTTTTCAATATCAGAAGTGTGAAAATGGATATTGACGTAGAACCAACTATAGACTATGAAGTGGCTATATGGGATAAAAAAGAGATTGAAGTAGCACCTTTTTAATAATATCAAGGAGATATTCTGATGAAAAAGCAAAACAACATATTAAGAGTTATCAATAAATTACTGTGTATTACACTAGCTTGTAGTTTATTTCATTCCTGTGCAGATGAAGAGATCATCTCTTCTACGAAAGTAGAAACTGGAATCCCCGTAGAAGTTCAACTGGGAATGTCAATCTCTGGAATGAGCGAAGTTTCAACTCGATCACTCGACGAGAATGCAGAAAGTCAAGTAAATGACCTTTATGTATTAATATTTGACGCAAATAGCCAACAAAAAAAGACAGGCAAGTTTTTCTCTACAGACGAAATTGTCAGTACAACAACTAATAAGAATAAAGGAAGTATCGTTCTGAAAACTACCAGTGGTGAATGTCGTATCTATGCAGTAGCGAATGTTGCTACAACAGAGTTGACTGGTACAAACCTAAAATCACAGTTGGACAATGTAAGCAAAATCTCTGACTTAAACAATATTACTGCAGCTTTAACAGAAGTCAATATCCAAAGAGTACAGGCAGCTCTAAGCATGAGTGGAGTATACAAAGCTACCAATCAACCAAACAAAGCGGAAGGATATTGCGTCATAAATGAAGAAGGAAACGTTTCTGCAGGAAAAATAGAACTTAATCGTTTAGATTCTCATATCACATTCAAGATAGCAGTAGGTTCAGAGGTTAAAACCTTTACTCCTATTAGCTGGCAAGTAAAGAACGTGCCATTGAAATCAACCGTATTCCCTCAAGAAAAAAGTGTATTTACCAACTCAGATGATTTTGCAGAAGAAAGTTCTATTTCCAAAGCATTCGGAACAGTAACTAACGACAAAGTTTATCGTACTTTTGACTTCTATATGTTGGAAAACGTCAAATCTGCTAAAGAGTATAACGGAGAAAAGATAACCGCAGATGTTAGTAATATGGATATTCAAGAAAGACAAGCGGAGTACGCAAAACGAGAGGCTGAAGAAAAGATAAAGGACCCGGATAACAAAGATAAGGTTATCAATACCGGTACATATAAGTTCTCTGAGCCGTTCGCCACCTACGTAGAAATTAAGGCTAGTATGGAAATAGCCCATAAGGAAGATGGAAAAGATGTAACCCGCGTAGCAAATGTGACATACATAATTCACTTAGGAGGTGGCACCGATGACCCTGCCAACTTTACCAGTAATCGCAATACGAAGTATACCTATAAGATCCAAATTAATAACGTGGATAACATCGTTGTAGAAGTTGAAGAAGACAAAGAGAACCGTCCTGGTGAAGAGGGCGATGTAGTCGATGCGGAAGTAGAAGCCCGTACTTTGGACGCTCACTACAATAGCTTTGTTATGGGATTCAGCTACAATGACGTAGCGGACGAAAATGGAAAAAATGCTTTGCAATTTGTTGTTAAAACCCCATTTGGTACTGTGACAAACAAAGATCAAGCCGATGCAACCAGCAATATCAGCAATCCACAAGACTATCATTGGATTCATTTCAAGCAAAATACAGGTAAGGATCCTGATAAAAAATTAGCATTACATAACGGTACTATTATTGATATCTTTAATTTAGGAGATGATATAATAAAGCGATATAATAATGATACAGCAAAAGACAAGAGCAAAACTAAGCAATATTTTTATACAGTTTTTGTAGACGAGTATTATTACAGTAAGCCCCCTAAAGGAGAAAATTGGGGAAATGATGCTACCACCTATTGGCGTCACTTTGCTAATGCTGCAGATCGTTACATCATGTTGGTGTACGCACCTAAGTATAGCACTGATAATGAAAGTAGCTACGCAAAAGCACGTTATATGCTTACACAGCGTTCCATCCAAACTTATTATAGCACAGAATCAGGAATTGCGCTGGGCATGGAGCATATTAACGAAACTGGAGCAGCAACAATATGGGGAAACATTACAGATGCTGTGTCTTACAATGGTTTATGGAACACTTGGCAGTATTTAAAAAATAATAACTCTTGGGATAGTCATGTCACTCGTACCAGTTGGGATCAAAATATGAATACATTCACAACCCAAAACGAAGCAGTTGTAGTAGCACGCTGCCTGTCTCGCAACCGTGATGAAAATGGGGATGGTATAATTACTGCTAATGAAGTGAAATGGTATGTACCTACCAGCGAACAGTTAATGGGTATGTATTTGGGAGCAAAAAGTTTGCCATCACCATTGGTTGACTCTGAAAATATAAACTTTATATATAGCGAACGAGGAAATTATCATTATTCTACCAGCGATAAAAAAAGAATCTGGGGAGAAGAAGGCGCCTCTGTGGGTGATTTGTATGCCGACGGCGGTAACGCTTGGGGAGCAGGAAGTGCACAGAACTTCCGATGCGTACGTAACTTGGGAATTGATATAACACAAGCGAATGATATCAAAAAAGAAACCTATCCTAAGCAGGCTTTTGAATACAAAGAGAAGGCGACAGTAAAAGTCTATAATAAAATTTTGGATACCGACGAAACTGTTGATAAAGAACGGATCTTTGTGATGTCAAAACTGACTGATCAAAATATCCGTTCACGACTTCAACAAGGTGAGCTTGCTATTCATAATAACTTCGAAGATGGTAATAAGCCTGCTTATGCATTCCAAATGGCAAAAAACAAGACAGAAAGCGGTAAAGGAAACCAAGGCGATCCCTTCACTATTACGACATGGGAAAGAGTCATACGTTCTTATTGGTATGACTGGCGTAATTGGGAAGGCTATTATCGAACTTACGATGGCGACCGCAGTTGGTGCAAAAATTATACCGAGGAAAAAAACGAAAGAGACAAAGGTCTTTGGAGAGCACCTAATCAAAGGGAAATGATGCTAATGTATATCCATGATTCAAGTAATGTAAACAATACGCTATCTCGTACTTTATGGAAATACAAAACAGGAAATGAAAAAGATGGGTATACACGCTTTTTCTGTACATCAGGCAATTTGAGTCTCTCAAACGATGGAACTAACGGAAGTGCTAATGAAAGAATGGGAACTCTTTCTATTCGCTGCGTACGAGATGTAGAAATAGTTAAATAGAATAGTAAATAAAACTTAAAACTCTAAGATATTATGACACCAAAAGACATCCTGCAACTAGAATCATCAGATATGCGCCAAGCCTATCTGTTTGAAGAGAACGGACGCTGGTATGCTTACGAACATTCAGCTAACCGGATCGAGAAATTTGTGAAGGGCTTTGTAGACTTCAGACACAAAGTGCAAGATGTCTGCGGTCGGATAAAAGTAGAAATCGACCTCAGCATATTGGAAAAGTGTTCCATTACACTGTGCGAAGATTCACTGCTTGTACTTGATTGCCCTGCAGCATAGAAAACTGCAGAAGAGTATAAGCTTCATAACTCGTAGTAAGAAATTACACAATATATTGTTTGTTTTGTTTGTGTTCCTCAATCCACTCAGAGGCAGCTTGTGAAAGTAGCGCTGAGTGGGGGGGATTTTTTGTGCAAAAAGAAAATGAAAGGAGAACAAATGATGATGACAA
>ERZ835080.2055-NODE-2055-length-11761-cov-6.798650_pt1 | contig 11761 bp, 7 predicted proteins | sample MGYA00519688_ERZ835080 | MGnify/ENA primary metagenome ERZ835080 (study PRJEB31850, sample SAMEA3708770) | human gut metagenome | biome: human gut; feature: human-associated habitat; material: faeces | place: China | collected 2014 ... | reverse complement strand
TGTACTCCGGGATCTCGCAGTCCTCATAATCGGACAGGTTCGTAAAGCGGCGGCCCTGCATCTTGACTGCGTTTACGAAACCGACGAATTTCTCGTTTTCGCGGATCGGCACCTGGAACGGAGCGATCTTTCTTCCGAACTTTTTCTCCAGCTTTACAACCAGCTCACGATAGCTGGCATGATCATCGTCCATATTGGTAACGAAGATCAGTCTTGGCAGATTGTACTTTTCGCACATCTCCCATGCTCTTTCTGTACCAGGCTCAATGCCTGCTTTACAGTTTACAACGATAATGGCTGCATCAGCAACGCTGATCGCCTCCTCTACTTCTCCTACAAAATCAAAAAATCCCGGCGTATCCAGAAGGTTAATCTTAATTGGCCCGTCCTCGCCCTCATATTCCAGAGGAATCAGGGTAGTGGAGATAGAAAACTGTCTCTTGATTTCTTCCTTGTCATAATCGCTGATGGTGTTTCCGTCCGGCACCTTGCCCATACGTTTTGTAACACCAGTCAGCAGCGCCAATGCTTCCGCAACGGTTGTCTTACCAGCGCCTCCATGTCCAAGTAATACAACGTTGCGGATTTGTTCAGTTCCATATACGTTCATAAATTTCCCTCCTGTATATAAAATTTAAGCCATGCGTATATTTTACTAAATTTTTCTGATTTTTCTCTTTGCTACTATCTTCTTATTCTTTTTAACATCCTTTTGGTGGACATATCAATCTTTTTTTGTTTCTGTTTATCTCGAAAGTTTTTATCCGAGTCCCATAGCTACCTTGTTTTATTGAGTTGCATATTTTTGTACGGATTTTCCCCTTGGATTACTATTGTATACTCCGATACCATTACTCAACTTTTCGTACCATTAATCCTATTGACTTTTATTCATGGTGTTAGCGCCCATTCGATTTTTCACAAGTGTATATGTTTTTTTCTCAGCGGTATATATTTGCTCCTGGGCGCTTCGATAAAGCCAACGGTCGCAATTGCAGGAATCGCCTTCTTTGCTTGGTACGTTATAAAGATAAAATTATGCAAAATACGCTCTTTGCTTTCAATTAAAAAAATCAGTATTGGTGTATGCGTACTTTTCAGCCTGTTAACCGGTATGTTTGCAGGATATTGTGCAAATCAGAGCTTTACCCACACCACTATACAGCCCTATGGCTATGATTTTTCCGACTCTTCTCAAGAAATGCCATGGTCTCATTTTCTGATGATGGGACTTACAGTGAAAACAAATCCTCAGGGGCAAATAATATCATATGGCGCTTGGAATTCAGACTCAATCGCTTATACTGCCAGTTTTCCCAGCAAGGAAGAAAAAGTTGCCGGAAATATAAAGGCGGTAGAAGATACTCTCCATTCTATGGGTGCTGCAAGGTATTTCCGTTTTTTAAATGAAAAATTACTATGGATTACAAATGATGGTACTTTTTTCTGGGGAGGGGAAGGCGGTTTTTTTCAGGGAGTTTCCCCTTCTGTAGAAGCGATGCAGGGCAATTGGGGAAAAACACTAAAGTCTTGGATTGTCATTGATAGTCCCAACTATTCATTCCTGCAAACACTTCAACAAGGATTATGGTTACTATTTCTTGTCCTAATCGCGGTACCTTTATTTATTAAGGACGAATTCGATTTGACATGTGACCTCATTGGTTGTCTGCGTTTTTCGGCAGTTGGAATTCTTAGCTTCATTTTGCTTTTTGAGGGACGTAGCCGGTATTTGATATCATTTCTTCCTGTTTTTGCGATGCTGGCTACTTATGGGCTCATTTGTATCGATAAAAAGATTCATCGAAGAGAGTGATTTGATGGTAGTGTCAAGGATAGATAAGGTACAATAAAGGAGCTGTTGACGGCACCTATTTGTATTCTCTTCTGTATTTCTCTTATGGTCTATTACTTGCACTTGAAAATCCCATTGTCCTAAATAAAGCTGGGCTGAATGTTTCAGCCCAGCTTTATTTTTTTAGAAATAAAATAATAAATTCTATTCCAACATGTCTCGTCAATTTACCAAGTAAACCTCAGGCTGTCCCTCGTCGGGTGCTTTCCCAGAAGTAATTTTATGGCGGCTTTGCCCGGAGATGTTCTGATATATTGGTCCAGATGGAATAATTCATACATCTTTTTTACCGAAACCACCGTTTTTGCTTGTCCCGTTATCATGAACAACTCCGGTACAAAACCGTCCGGCATCTGAAAATAAACCTGCGGGTCATCTTCTAGGAAAAGATACCCATTTTCATAGGCTTGTCCATTTGTGCAAATATCTTCGGGGCGGAATATATATTTTTGACCGGAAGCGTCCGTAACACTGGCCTTTAAGTTCTGAATGATCAGGCCACCATAGGAAGCCGGGTCCCATCGCAATCCGGCATTCTTTTGAACCTTGGCAATTCCTTTATAAAGAAAAGAAAATTTTCCTACACGGGAGACGCATTCCTGCACGAAACTGTTTTCCTCGCTCCATCCATTCCCGTCATCACAATACAACTTTTCATCCATGACCGGAAGCTGCTCCTGCAGCACCGCAGTGTCTGCATCTTTTTTCTGTATGAGTTCCAACAGATATTTTTTATCTAGATATGCCTGATGCCCTTTACGCAATACTTCACTACCGCCTTGCGGCAGCAAAATCATCAACTGCTGATTTCGCTCAGTAATTTTTTGATACCGGGCTCTCCAGTAATCAGCACCATGCTTTGTATAAGAATTACTTGCGTTCTTCCACAAACGATAGACCGCAGTCACCGAAGCTTCATTTTCCACCCCACAAAATGAAGCCGTTCGCAACAGAAAATCCCAGTCCTCTGTCACTTCCAGAGAGATATCAAAGCGTTGGCCCATTTTCTTATAAACATATGTCGGAAACGCCAGCGACATAAGTGGACAATAATTTGTATGCAGCTGTTTCTTCCAGCTAAAATCCGTACAAAACCTCTTGTCAAATGCACTGATTGCCCTCAGGCCGGCTTTTCCGCGCGGCGTCACGAATTTCCAATCCTGCCCAACTGCATAGGTATGCAAAATCGCTCCCGGCGCTCTTTTATAGATACGCTTAAAAGAAGATACCCAATCTGCCGTCAAAATGTCATCGTCGTCAAACACCGCAACATATTGTCCCCGCGCTTTCTCAAAACCAAAATTGATTGGCTCCGCACGCCCCCCTGTGTCTAACGGATAATACCGCAGTCTCTCCTGCATCACTGGAGGAAGCTCATCCAGAATTTGCTGTAATTTTTTTCTGTTTTCCTGCGGCACCTTATGACCTATCAAAATAACTTCGAAATCCATGTCTTCCTGCGCAGTCAGGCATAAAAAAGCCTCCCGCAACGACTGCGCACGTGTTCCCTGTGTACGCATCACAACCGTCAAGAACGGGGACGAGTTTTCTGCATTTTCGGTCTTTTGTTCCGACATCTCCGTCCACCGATAAAGCCGTACAAACTGCATCGTTTGCGCAGATGGAACGGTTGTTTCTGTGATTCCGCACAGGGTCTTATGCAACTGTGCACCGGGCGCCTCAAATGCATTTTCCAATACGTTTTCTTCCAACACCTGTCCCATTATATCATCTTTTGCATACAGCTTGAAGCCAACTGCCGACAAACATTCGTCCATACTTTTTTCGGTAAAGCTGGGACAGCCACACATTTCATACATTGCATGAAAACGTTCGCCGCCCGATAGTGCCGCAAGCGCAAGCGGTACCCATCCTGCATTTCCCTCTGCCAGCAAAATCGGACACCGGAACTGTTCCGCCTTTTTTTTCAAAATTTGCGCAGTCTTTTCTGATAACCCCATACAGAATACAATAACGTCCGGCTGAGTCTCTCCGTCATCTGCGGCGCAACTTCCTCCAGCCGCTTCTATCACCTGCTGCAACGCCGGATATGGTTTCATCAAGAGGACCTTTCCTAGCAGGCCCTCATTTTGAAGCAGCCGAACAATGTGGCGCTCCATTTTTTCACTTTCATAAATTGCCATGCTGTTCTCCTACCCCATTTTGAAGCGTGAATGTCCGTAATCGTCTCCTACGAACTCCGCTACTTTGTGCTCCGGATCTAATGGAACTGGTAATGTTCCTTCCTTTTCACGCTTATGAAATTCTTTTAAAACTTCCGCTTCGATTTCTCCATTACTATCTTCAAACTGCTTTATCAGTTTTTCTACACGTTCGGGATTTGACCATTTGTAAGCCATAAACAATGCCGCTTCCGCGGAATAATATCGTTCTGCATTGGTTGGCTGCCATTCCGCGTTTGCAGAAACTCTTTTGTCATGAAAGGCCACTGCCGAAGGAACATATATTACCTTATACCCGGCCAGACGAACCATCCAGGAAAAGTCCAAATCATCACAATACATAAAAAAAGTATTTTCGTCGAAGCCGGACACCTTGTCAAATGCCTCGCGCTTAATCATGGTGCACGCAGTACTCGCCCAACTGGTCTCTCCTGTATCTTCATCATATTCTTTGTGGTGCTCGATCGGCGTTTGCCTCGCCTCTGTTATACCAACACTCTCATCTTTAAACGGTTGCAGCAGCTGTGCGAATATCCTGGGATTGACGATGATATCGGGATTCATGATCATAATGTAATCACTTGTCCCCTGCTTCGCCATTCTGTTATGCCCTTTAGCCGTTCCTGTATTCTCATTGAAAAATTCGTATCGGAGTGACAAACGATCGAATTTGCGATTCAGTTCTGTAATTTCTTCCTCTGAAAAGAGAGCAGCAGACGAGGCATCGCCCCAAATCAGCACGGCATCCCTGACGCACTGATTTGTTTCTTCATCTACGCGCATGGCATTTTGTAGATTTTCCAGCGTACGTACAAGTGCTGTCTTTTGGTTGTTGAACAGCACTGACTGGATTTGTACAGTTACACTCAAGACTTCCGCTCCTCTGCTTTTAATATCGACTGAATCGTTTGGGCATCTCCCCATACGCCGGGAGAGTCATACGGACGGTCTGGAAATGCGCCGTATTCCAGCTCAATATCAAAATGGTTTTCTCTAATATACCACTCCACTTGGTTCGCTAGTGTTTTCGGTTCTCCTGTACAGACGTTGATGACACCATTTTCCTTTTCCTGCAGCGTAGCCGCCGCAATCTGCCGTGCCAATTCCTCCACATGGATAAAATCATACTTGTTTTTCCCGCTTGTAAATGGGAACGTCTTTTTTCCATCTGAAACGGCCTGCGTCAGCTTTGCAAAAATAGAAGAACCGTGTGTGTCATCACCATAAATATAATAGGCGCGCAACCACCGAAGGGCTATCGATTTATTCTGTGCATACAGCAGCAGAGACTGCCTCAGAGCATTTTTGGCGATTCCGTATTGGCTTTGCGGCATGCAAGGCGTAGAAGCTGTAATTGCACCCTCCCAATATCCTACTTCATGCATGCTTCCCATGACAGACAGAACTGGAAGTCCGCCGTCAATCATCCGATTTAAAAACACGACATGCTTGGAAAGATCCTCCATATGTGCGGGGGAATTATGGATAAAACCATCCCGCCAAGCAAGATGCACCAATACATCTGGCTTTCCCAACTGCTCGTAAATGTTGGGAGCTCCACTGAAAATCGGGATGTCCGTAAACTCTGCCCGGTCATCGATTCCTTTTTTTATAAAATCGGACGCAACTACGCGACAACCGCGATCCAAAAATTCTTTAACGACATGGTGCCCGATATATCCGCCCGCACCAGTAATCAAAACTGTTTTTTGATTCATATCACTCGTCTCCGTTTTTCTCTCCATGATTTATTTTCTCTTCCAGCTCAGCTGAAAGCGGTGCAATTGTTTTTTTTCGAAAGATTGTAACCGGGCTTTTTTTTAAATTTTTCTCGAGTTCCCATAAGCACTTTTTTTGCTCAACAATTTTTGTTTTCAGACATTCGTTTTCCTGAATAAATTCTTTTTTCTCGGAGGCCCAAGCCTTTCTTTCTTCTGCAATTCCGCTTTTTTGTTCTTGAATATCTCCTTCAAGTTTTTTTTGCCACCTGTCTTTTTCGACAACCTGCGTTTCCAGCTTCTGAATCCACTGATCTTTTTCGGCAATTCTCTGTTCCATATCCTGTATTGTTTGATTTTTTTTCTGGAACAGTTGCTCCAAGTCCAAACTTTGCTGATTAGCTATTCTTAATCTTTCGTTCAGCGAATCGCTCCAACTCTTTATTTTTTGAATTTCTTTCCATAAGATGTCATTGGCATACCACATTGCAGCAGTCTGCTGCAACATATAGTAAAATCGCCCCTGAAATTCTATGTCCCGACCCGCTTTTTTTTGCTCCTCTATAAAATCCCTCATCAGAGACGCTAAAATATCGTTGACATTACGAGACTGCTGTGTAGGATATCCAAATGGATCGAATCCCTGTTCGTACAAAATCGCGCTCCATCGTGTTTTTGGGGGTTCAGCCAACACTTTCTGCGATATACCTCTACAGACCAGATAATAATCTAAATTCTTATTGTATATTTCTATTTCCGAAGGAGCTTCAATACGCCAGCGCAGATATTGCATGTCATATAAAAATTCCCTAGGAACATAAAAGCCCATTGCAACAAACGCGACAAGCCAAGCATCGCTTTCCACGCTGCTTTTTGGATAATTGAGGTCATGCATCCCCTTGAATTGATACAAACCTTTTTCAGCACAATACATCTGCCGTCCATACAAAAGCGCTTCATACGCCATATTGGAAGCACGCGTAATAATGCATTCACATTTTGCAATAAAGTCACATGCAAACTCACTGGAATCCGGTCGTGTTCCGAAAGTATCAAACGTGCTGCCCGGAACACCTCGTGTTAATATACTTTCCAGCGGGAAATTACGGACTGCCATTGCAATTAAGTCCTCATTTCTTGTATGCGATTCGGGGAGCATCAAATCTGCAATCCCGCTTTGAAGAGCTACTCCGCATTGATATTCCGGGGAAAGTTCCACTAAATTCACTTTATTTTTGTGAGCAGGCTCCAACATCAAAGCCAATATTTCTTTTGCCGACAGAAGTCTTTCTGGCTGGAGTTCTTTCTTGTACTCGCAAAACGTACGAAATCTCTGTTCAAGGCCGCAATTTGTAAAAAAGCCATAGGTGTCCAAATAAATCGTATTACGGTAAACAGGGCCGCGGAATGCTCCGGCATCGTAGTAAAATATTGTTACATTATGTTTTTTCGCAATTATATCCACGCTGTGAAACTGTCGAAACATAATCAGCGCTTCCACCCGTTCGCCCGAATTCCTTTGCAATTCAGAAAATGTGGCCTCTAACCACTCTTCCCACGGAATATACCGCTGCTTCACAAGAAAAGCTGTCATGTTGGACAAAGAGCCTGTTTGCAGAAACAGGGGCTCGAACAGTTTTTCCGGCAGCACACAAAACCGCACACGGTCCATTTCCTGCTGTGTTATGGAATGGGAAACAATCAGTTCTCCCTCCACTTCCTCTCTTCCTTGTTTTTTCCATTCGGAAAGAGGACAAATGTACTCTTCTTGCGCAATGACCGTGCCAAACGATTCTTTGCTTTGCATTTTTACAAATTCTAAAAACTCATATAACCAACGCGCTTTATTTCCCGGCGCGGGGTCAAAAATGAAAGGTATTATCATATTTTTCTCTTTCGTTTTACAGATAATGGCTCACTTTACTAATTCAAATCTATTATAAATACGCTATTTCTAACTCTCTGCCGTCTTCCCGTCCCGTCGGAAAGCTCTTGCTACTGAGAGGGACTTAATCAGCCTCATGCTACAAACTTTTCAAATCATCTACACAATATGGGTCAATTTGAGAAACACTTTCATCCATATCCAGCCACGCACGGGCGCAGGCAAGATCCAGTCCATCGTCAATATCAATGCTGGTGCGTTTATCTAAAATATATCTATAAGGATTCGGCCCATGAAAGTAATTCCATTCTATCATTTTTTTTCTTGGTGCAAGCAGGATGCCATCTGTTACAAAATAAAGCGGCTTGAGCTGCTGAGACGGAACATGCTTAATCCCCAGCTCATAATTCACCGGGCCGTTATCATCCCAAAGATAACGACGGAATTGCTCCATTGATACCAGAGAATCATATCCATTTTTCAGGGCATCGCTTTTATATAGACGAATTGCCTCGCGATAATGTTTCGGAAAAACCAGAGGCGCTGTGCAAGTCGCCCACAAAATATCTTCACCTGAAACATTTTCACAAATATGCGCAACAACTTCCCCAAATGTCTTAGATTTTTCATCACAAAATTCCAGCGTCCTTTTATGCGTTTTTACCCCCTGAGAAACCGCCATTTCGAGCATCTTGTCTGAATCAGAAGAGACCACAATGGTTTCTATTTCCTTTACCTGTTTTAGCTGGTTCAGCTTATTAATCAGCAAATTTGTGCCTGCAAAGGGCGCCACATTTTTATTTTTGAGCCTACGGCTCCCTTCACGCACGGGGACAACTGCGGTAATTCCCAAATTAGATACACCTCTTTCTTTTCTGTCTCTCTCTTATTTTTTTATTCGCTTTAATATATTTTTGATACACACCACAAACCGCCAGCAAACTGATTCTTCCACCTGTATGCAATAGGCATACAGGTCTTCTGCCGATGCCGCTTCAAAATCGACCGATTCTGGACCAGCCAGTTTCCGTAAGCCTGCGCCAAGCGTCCGCAATATGCGGCGTAAGATATGAGTAGCCCGCCATGTTGCGGAATTTGTCAGACCGATCGCCTTTATCCTCCAGGCCTCCCGATCCAGCCCTTCGTTGTTTTTTTTCGGCTGCCAAAACAATCCGTATACATCCTGTGCAGACAGCGGCAGTGTATATGCCGCCATTTTTTGAAACAGCCGGCCACGATAAGCCGCAATCTCGGCATCTCGTTTTGCAAATGCCGCTTCATCCGCCGGTACACGGAAAATACTGGTTGCCTTCTCTATGCCCCAAACAGGACTCTGGCAAATCATGCGCATCCACAAATCCCAGTCTTCTAAAGCATCCAACCCCGGGTCAAGCCCCCCGCAGCTCTGGTAAAGCTCCTTCCGAAAGACAACAGCTTGGATTGGAACAGGGTTGTCCGCCAAAAAATCTATAGGGCGGAGCGAGCCTTTTCCCACGTTTCTCTTCGATACAAATTCCATCCGCTGTGCAGAACGGCACCGCCCTTCCACAGCCATCGCGCACCAAAAGCCAGATTCCGGATGTTTTTCGATGGCATGCGCCATTACTTCCAGATGATCGGCAAAAAAATAATCGTCATCATCCAGAAAGCATACATACTCTGTCTTTGCCCGTGCAACGCCCTCATTTCCAGCACGGCACCGGCCCCACCGAGCTTTTGCGGCCAAATAGGTTATATCCAGCCATGCTCGCGCCTCATCTACGACACTTTCCGCCTGCGGAACTTCGCCATCCTCGACCACAACTACTTTGAAAAAAGGATGTGTCTGGTTGCGAAGGCTTTCCAGTGTAAAACGCAAAACTTCCGGCCTTTGGTAGGTGCGGATAACGACTGTAAATTCAACGTTCTTTTTCGGAAGCTGGTTCTGATAAAAAGCTCCCGCACGGGCAAACTCATAATCCAATCCTATAAACAGCGGCACAAAACCACTGCTCAACACGGTGCTCTTATAAAATGCCCTGTATTCGCTCCTCTTTGCATCAATGCGTTTTTCTTCCGCTTCCCATTTTGCTTTTATATCTTTTTTTATATGCGCCTGTGCTGCTTTCAGCAATTTCTTTCCGTCGCTGATCTGCTTTTGAGTCCCGTATTTATACAATAAGACAAGGTTTCCAGACATACTGCCTATGATCTGCGCAGGTTTTTCTTCTCCGGGTTTTTGATAGGCATAATGCCATGTGATTGCCGCCGGTACATATTGCAGCCTGTAGCCCAGCGCACGGATGTGCCAGGAAAGATCGACATCCTCTCCGTACATGAAAACGCTCTCGTCAAAACCGCCCGTTTCTTCAAAAACACTGCGTTTCAGAACAAAACAGGCTCCGCTGATCCATGAGGTTTCCAATGTGACAGGGTCGTAGTACTTGGGATGCTCATAGGGAAACTGCCTCAGTTCGAAAGCAGCGGTTTGGGAGGAAGCCTTCCGAATCGCTGCTTCAAGTTTCAAAAATGCATCCGGGAATATTTCCGTATCTACGTTATAGAAAAAAACGAAATCTCCTTTTCCCGCGCGTGCCGCCGCATTGCTCCCTTTTCCAAAGCCCCCGTTTTCAGGCTGCCGCAAAATCTCAAACAAGCCAAAGCGGTCTGCATACATTTCTTTTTGTCGCTCCAATACCAGTATGGTATCATCTGTGGAACTGTTATCAGCAAAGTACAGATTAATACATTTTAAATCATACTCAGCTTTTGCAAGCGCACGAACACAGGCTGGAATCCACTTTGCCGAATTATATGTCACCATGCAAACATCAAATGTCATATTTCTTCTCCCGGAGATTTCTAACCACGGCTTTTCGCAGTGATATTATATTATAGCATTTCACAGAAAAAATGGAAAGCGTTTACACGTTGAGAAGCCTGTTTTAAAGGTTGTAACCCCAAATCACTTTCGCTGAAAGCGGGCGTCGCATGTGATTTTTCGCTTTCCCTGTATCGGATTTACTGTTTTCTGTGGATTTTTTGTAAAATATTGATATACTATCTTAAGCAGCACTTTAATGCCGAAAGGATGGATGGCGTGAGAGTCAAGTTTACACACAACAAATTTCGAATCGTTGCAGCAGCTTTGACGTGTCTCATTTTTCTTTTCCAACTGCCACAGATGTTTTTTCCCGCCGAGACCAGCAAGACGGGTGAATACAGTTCAACCTATACTGCCGCAGAAGCCGCCGCCTCCTGGGAAGCTGTTTTAAACGCTCAGCCGGATGCTGCCCATGAAGAGCTGCTTTTGATGGAACAAAGCTTTTCCGCTTTGATCCGCCGCCCCCAAACACTGGAAATTCGTCTTCGGCCAGTTTATCCGCTTGAAAACAACGAGCTCTATGCCCTGCTCTATGACTCACGCGGAAATATCTTCATGCAGTCGGTGCTGCCTACTGATGAGCTTTCCCCCTACACCGGTATACAGCTGGAGGACGTTCCGCACTTGAAACCGGGGACTGAATACCGTTTGGTCCTCAGCAGCCGGGCTCCCTCGGAGGATTTCTCTCCTTTGGCTCTGCTCGACGCGGCTGGAGCGGACTGCATTATACACGCCTCAACGCCGTTTGATGAGATTTCTCTTGATTTTTATGTGCACGGCGTGCAGCTCCACCGAACCTATTTCGCCTACCTGCTGGCCTGCGCTCTGGGAAGCATACTGTTGCTGCTGCTGGAAGTCACGCTGAAAAAACGCGCGCTGCGCATCCCGAGTTATCTTGCCGTTGGCGGTGCCGTTATGCTGAGCAGCCTTGAGGCTGTGCAGCTTTTGCAAGAGGCGCATATTTATACACTGCCTCCGCTTCCTTTTGTCCTGTCCTGCTTTATCTGGGGTCTTGTGTGCTGCTTTTTCTTTGCCGTCAGCACCCGTCTTTCATTCGCGGCTGCTGCCAGTTCCACTATTGTGATCGTTTTGGCACTTGCCAACCATTATACCTATCTGCTGCGGCATTCCATTCTTACACCTGCAGACCTTCTTGCTGTGGGTACCGCCATCAATATTCTGGACAATTACCGGCTGGAGCTTTCTGCCCCCATACCCGATTTGCCGGACAGAAAAACAATCTGTATAATGGAAAGG
>ERZ835080.2052-NODE-2052-length-11770-cov-2.825779_pt1 | contig 11770 bp, 11 predicted proteins | sample MGYA00519688_ERZ835080 | MGnify/ENA primary metagenome ERZ835080 (study PRJEB31850, sample SAMEA3708770) | human gut metagenome | biome: human gut; feature: human-associated habitat; material: faeces | place: China | collected 2014 ... | reverse complement strand
GTATAGGCTTGTTTTGAGGAGCTGGGCGGTTGCGGCCGCGATTCGCGCTAGCAGATGCGGGGGAGCTGCTCGCCAACCAGCATATCGAGCACGCGAGTGGAGCCCCAACCGCAGCGGACGCGAACCGTGGGGCGTGCGTCGCGCCTGGTAGAGGCCGCCTCGCAAACCTCGCCTATGATGGCAGCGCTCTCGCCGTAGCGGCTGGAGCGCATGGCGGCAAGCGCGGCGTCGGCCTCGTCCGCGGGGACAACGGCGACCATCTTTCCCTCGTTGGCAACCTGCAGCACGTCGTATCCCAGCATCTCGCAGGCGCCGCGGACTTCTGGGCGCACGGGGATGGAGTCCTCGTCCACATGGATATCCACGCCCGATGCGGCGGCGAATTCGTTGAGGGTGCTGGCAAGGCCGCCGCGCGTGGGGTCGCGGAAGCAGCGCGCATGCGGTGCGGCGTCGAGCACGTTGTAGATGAGATGATTGAGCGGCGCGGCGTCGGACTCGATGGCGGTGGAGAACGCCAGGCCCTCGCGTTGGCTCATGATGGCGATGCCGTGATCTCCCAATGTGCCGCTGACCAGCACCTTGTCACCGGGTCGGCAGGCCGCTCCGGAGAGCTCAACGCCCGCGGGCACCTCGCCCACGCCTGCGGTGTTGATGTAGACGCCGTCCGCGCCGCCGCGCTCGACCACCTTGGTGTCGCCGGTGATGATGGCGACGCCCGCCTCGCGCGCGGTCTGCGCCATGGTGTGGACGATCGCTCGCAGGTCCGCCATGGGATACCCCTCTTCCAGGATGAAGCCGCAGGAGAGGTAGCGCACGCGCGCGCCGGAGGTGGCGACGTCATTGACGGTGCCGCATACGGCGAGCCTGCCGATGTTTCCGCCGGGGAAGAATTGCGGCGTGACTACAAAGCTATCCGTTGACATGGCGATGCGACCGGTGGGGGCAAGCTGAGCGACGCCGGCGTCGTTGCCGGCGAGGAGCTCTGGCGAGCCGAACTCGTCCAAAAACAGCTCATCGATGATGCGTTTCATCATCTGCCCGCCCGACCCGTGGCCAAGAAGGACGGTTGCGTCTGTTGAGGTATCCATGGTGAAGGTCACCCTTTCTTGGTTGCGATGGCGCCGGGGCGGCAGGGCCGCCGGGGCGGGGTTGATGCGGACGAGGACGGGCGCCGGCGTGGTTTTTGCGTCTTGCCGGGTCTTTGCGCCTTGCCAGCTTGCCTATGCCTCGCGATAGCGATAGTAGGCAGCGCAGCTGCCCTCGCTTGAGACCATGCAAGGGCCCACGGGCTTTTCCGGCGTGCAGGCGCGCCCAAACAGCGGGCAGCCGCCGGGGGTGATGACGCCGCGTAGCACGTCGCCGCAGCGGCAGCCGGCGGCCTCACGTGTGGGTTCGATGTCGACGTCAAAGCGACGGCTTGCATCCAGGTGCGCGAACTCGTCTCGAATGCGCAGGCCGGAGGCGGGGATGGCACCCAGTCCGCGCCATGTGGCGTCGACGGGCTCGAAGACCTGCTGCACCAGCTGGCGCGCGACGGCGTTGCCGCCCTGGTTCACGCCGCGGCGGTAGGCGTTTTGGATGTCCGGCGCGCCTTCGGCAACCATGCGGACCAGCATGGCGATGCCCTCGAGCACGTCGACGGGCTCGAAGCCGGTGACAACGCCCGGGGTAGAGAACTCGTCCACCAAAAAGCGGTAGGTCTCCACGCCCGTGATGGTGCAGACATGGCCCGGCAGGATGAAGCCGTCGATACGCGTCTGCGGATCGCTGGCGATGGCGCGAAGCGCAGGCGGCGTGGTCTTGTGGGCGCAGAAGACGGAGAAGTTCTCTATGCCGCGGTCGTGCGCGTCGAGGATGGTCGCCGCGATCGCGGGGGTGGTGGTCTCGAAGCCTACGCCCATAAAGATGACCTGCAGGTGCGGATTTGCCTGGGCGAGCTCCACGGCGTCTAGGGGGGAGTAGACGATGCGCACGTCGCGGCCGGCGGCCTTTTGGCGCGATAGCGATCCAGGTACGCGCATCATGTCGCCAAAGGTGGCGATGACCACGCCGTCTAGGCGCGAGAGCGCGATAGCGTGGTCTATGTCGCGGTTGGAGGTGACGCAGACTGGGCAGCCGGGGCCGGAGAGCAGGTGCACGCCGGCGGGCATGATGGAGCGAAAGCCATAGCGCCCGATGCTCACCGTGTGGGTGCCGCAGACTTCCATAAGGTTGATCTGCCGATCGCCCGCCATGGCATGGATGGAGTCGATGAGCCGGCGGGCAAGCGCGGCGTCGCGGAAGGCGCCGAAGTCGATATCGCTCATGCGGCACCGCCGTCGTCGAGCGAGGGCTCCGCGTGCGCGGCGGCTGTTTGCGCGGTGGCTGTCTGCATGGCGCCCGCCTGCGCCAGGTCCTCGTCAAAAAGGTCGGGAAGTTCGCGCACCAGGCGCAGTGTCTCCTCCGCCTCTGCAGGGTCGATGACCTGGATGCCAAAGCCGGCGTGCACCAGCACGTAATCGTCCACCTGCGCGGTGGGTACCAGGCGCAGCGACACCTCGCGCTGGACGCCCAGCATGTCGACCGTCGCGCGGCCAAGGGGGTTTATCTGCAGGATCTTACCGGGAACTGCAAGGCACATAAGACCTCTTTTACGGGTAGGGGCGTCCGCCGCGCACGGTGTTGGGCGGAGCGGGCGCGCGAATTGTTTTCTTGCTAGATGGTACCCCGCTGGCGCGGCATCGCCAATGACAAGCGTTGGTTTGGACGCGGATTGGGGAGCGACAGATCCGGGGTGCGGGGGTGGTCCTGGGGAGTGGGGGCCGAGCGAGAGGGGCGGGCCGCCCCAAGCGGGCTCCGAGCCAAATAGCGCCTTACTGCGAAATGGAGGGTGTGCCAAATAATCGCTTAGTGCGGAGGTTAGGACAAATAATCGCTTAGTGCGGTTCGGATTGTGTCAAATAGTACGTTAGTGTGGTGAAAAAGGGTGATAGATTGGTACCTTATGAATACGGTATCTGTATCGGTCGAGGTAGATGGCTTGGACGGTGGGGCTTGATGCATAATGAATTCGCTTTGAGATCTCTCCGGACCGCACTAAGGCACTATTTGTCCTAACCTCCACACTAAAGGCTTTTTTGACACGCGCCGCTGGCTGACACGCGCCGCTGGCTGACACGCGCCGCCGGCTGGCGTGGGTATGATGGGTGCGGAACGCAAGAGCGCGCGGGTGCGCTCGCCGCAGAAGAAGAGGGGTGCCATGACCTGGGAAGATTATGTTGTAAGCGATGTGTGGGTTGACTGTGACCCCGGCATCGATGACGCCGTGATGCTGGCCGCCCTTTCCGGCGCGGTTGGGCGGGGGCGCGTGCGTCTGCATGGGCTTTCGAGCGTTGCGGGCAACATGTCGCTTGACGTGACGACGGCGAATCTGCTGGCACTAGCCTCTTATTTGGCGCTTCCACACGTGCCGGTTGCCCGCGGGTCGAACCGCCCCTTGGTGCGCGCCGCGTGCGATGCCGCCCACGTGCACGGGGCGAACGGCCTGGGCGAGGTCGAGGTCCCCGCGGGCGACCGAGCTCTTGCCAACGATTCTGCAGTGCTGGCAATGCACAAGGCCATTTGCTTGCTGGCGCCCGCGCGCCGCATAAGGCTGGTGGCTACGGGGCCGCTCACCAACATCGCCCTGCTGCTGCGCGCGTTTCCAGATGATGTTGCCCGCATTCAAGACGTGGTCATTATGGGTGGGTCTACCTGCGGCGGCAATGTGACCCCGCGGGCGGAGTACAACATTTGGGCGGATCCTGAGGCGGCGCACATGGTCTTTGCGTCGGGCGTGCCCGTGGTGATGTGCGGGCTGGACGTCACGCTCAGAAGCGGGCTGTCCGCAGAGCAGCTGACATCGATGCGCGATGGCGATAGCGAACGCCTTTGCGCGCTGGCTCGTATGCTGTCCTTTTACAAGGGCGATCCCGCCTCGTGGCCGCATGGCGTGTGCGTGGTGCACGATGCGGTGCCGCTGCTCTACGTGCTTGCGCCCGACCTGTTTCAAGGAGTGCGCGGCGTTGTTGAGATTGGCTTGGGCCAGGACGACCGTGGCGAGACGCGGCTTGTCGCTGCGGACGACGGCGCGGATGCTGGCGCCGCGAAGGTCTCGGGGGATGTGACACCGTCTAATGCGTTGGTTTTGAGCCTGGTGGACGCGCTGGGATTCCAGAAGGTCCTGGGCAACTTGATCCAAGCGGTTCGCTAACGGCTTTTGGATGCCTGCGCGGCGGCTTGGGGTGTATGGCCTAGCGCCCGGCTTGGGACAGAAGGCGCCGCTCCAGGCCCCTTGCCGCGCTTCGCTGCCGTGCAAATGCAGCCCGCGGCGTCCCTGCCCGTGCGATAATCCCAAAGAGAAATCCCATCCAAGCGACCATAGATTGCGCTGGCCGCGGCGCCCGGGAGGCATCATGAGCATCTTGTGCTTTGGATCTGCAAACATCGACGACACGTATCGCGTGCCTCATATGGTTGCGCGCGGCGAGACGCTGGCGGCGACCAGCGTGGTTCGTCGCGCCGGCGGCAAGGGTCTAAACCAGGCGATAGCGCTCGCGCGCGCCGCGGCGGGGCGCCTGGACGTGGCGTTCGCCGGCTGCGTGGGGGCGGACGGCGCGTTTTTGCTGGGCGAGCTTGAGGAGGCGGGCATCGACGTGACCCGCGTGGAGGTACTTGAGGACGAGCGAACCGGACTCGCCGTTATCCAAAATGATGACGCGGGCGACAACTGCATCATCTTGTACGGCGGCGCCAACCGCCGTGTGACGCCCGAGCTGGTTCGTCGGGCGCTGGCGTTTTATGGGCCCGGCGACATGGTGGTGCTGCAAAACGAGGTTAATTTGGTGGACGAGGTTATCGACCAGGCGGCGGACCGCGGCATGCAGGTCGCGCTCAACCCCTCGCCCTTCGATGCGTCGATTATGGACCTGCCTTTGGATAAGGTCGACTACCTGCTGGTGAATGAAATCGAAGCGATGCAGCTGCTCAAAGCGTTGAGCGCCGCTTCTGTGGGCGGTGCCGATATCGGGGCTGGAGAGGCCACCGCGACCGCGGGGGCTGACGCGACCGCGGGTGATTGGGCAGCGGTGGCCCGCGCGCTGGGCGAGCGCTTCCGCTCCACGTGCATCGTCATGACGCTGGGGGCGCAGGGAGCCTATCTTATTGACGGCGCCGCGTGCACGCACGTGCCGGCATGCCCTTGCAAGGCGGTGGACACCACGGCAGCTGGCGACACGTTCACGGGTTATTTCTTGGCGGGAATCGCGTTGGGTGACAGCGCGCTTACGGCCATGGCTACGGCTGCACGCGCGGCGTCGATCGCTGTCTCGCGCCCGGGCGCTGCCGCTTCGATTCCGTCTGCGGACGAGGTTGCCGCTGCGGACGAGGATGTTGCGGACGGGGCTGTTGTTGCGGACGAGGGTGCTGCGGACTTGATCGTCGTAGACGGAACTGCCGAGCAGCTGGTTTAGGCCAGGCTCAAGCGCTGCCGAGCGACCGCTGCTTGCCCGTAAGCGATGCACCCATCGTTGACGGGGGCGCTGTGCGGGATAAGCACTTCAAGCCCCGCGCGCTCAAGCCCATCACGGATAAACTGCAGCAGCAAGCGGTTCATGAAGACGCCGCCGGAGAGGGCGACGGCATGGATGCCAGCATCGCGGCAGATGTCTTCCGCGGCGGCGCAAGCAGAGCGGGCGACGGATTGGTGGAACGCTAAGGCCAGCGCATCCGTAGGCGCGCCGGCGTGAAGTCCATCGAGAACGCCTTGCAGCGCAGGTGCGGGATCGAGCGTCAGACGGCGCTTCGGAAGCTCCTCGTCCACACGCGCCATATGCGAGCGGGTCTGGAAGTCTGGTTCTGCGGGGCCTTGACAGGACAGCGCGAAGGGGGGCAGGTCGATGGCGGGCGCGTTGCGGTCGTGGGCTCGCCATGCGGCGGCCTCCAAGAGGGTTGCGGGTTCTCCCTCGTAGGTGGCGGTGCCGCAGATGCCCAGCAGGGCCGAGGCAGCGTCGAAGAGGCGGCCCATGCTGCTGGTAAGCGGGCTGTTGATGCCGCGCTCGACCATCTGCAGCGTGACCTCGCGCATCGTTGGATCAAGTTTGCCGAGCGCTGCCGCCGCACCGGGGTGGTCCAGCAAGTCGGCAGCGTAAAGGAGGGACAGGGCGTTTCTGCGGGCGTCGCGCACCGATGCCGCCGCGCCCGGCAGGCGCCACGGCGCGAGCGATCCCGCCCGAGCGTAGCCGCCAAGGCCGCAGAGCAGCAGCTCGCCGCCCCACACGGTGCCGTCCGTGCCCGCGCCGGTACCGTCGAACGCCAAGCCCAGGACGCGGTCGTTGCGGGAGTGCTCGGCCATGACGGCGGCGATGTGGGCGTGGTGGTGCTGGACTTCTACGAGCGGGGCTTGGTGCTGCGCTGCCTGCTGGCGCGCCCACTGACTTGAAAGGTAGGTGGGGTGCAGGTCGCACGCGATGGTGGTTTGCCGCAGGTCGAAGAGGCCGGTGAGGCGCTCGCGCGCGGCGTGCCACGCGTCGAGGGTTTCGGCGTTCTCTATGTCGCCGATATGCTGGGACAAGAAGCAGCTGGCCGAGCCGTCCGCGTTCTCGCGCGTGAGGGCGAGCGTGGCCTTCTGCTCGCTTCCGCACGCCAGGATGCAGGCGTCCTGCGCGATGGGGGCGTTTTGGGTGGCGGGCGGCAATGGGCGTACGGGCAGCGGAAGGGGCTGCGGAGCGTATCCGCGGGCGCGGCGCACGGGCATGGCGGTACCGTCGACGATGCGCACCACGGAATCGTCGTAGCGCGAGAGGATGTCGCGGTCGTTGCCCAGCAGGGCGTCGGCGATGCCGGCGGCGACCAGGTGCTCCCAGGCAAGCTCGTCGTCTGTTTCGATGGGTTCTTCGCTGACGTTGCCGCTGGTCATGACTAGCGCGGTGACGCCGGTCTTCTCGCAGGCCGCCAGCAGCAGGTGCTGCAGGGGCGTATAGGGCAGCATGACGCCCAGCTCCGGCAGGTCGAACGCGACTGCCGGCGCGACCGCGGGCGCTGTTGCCGGGCGGGCGCCGGGCGCGGGCTTGCGGCGTCGCAGCAGGACGATGGGCCGTACCGATCCTGTGAGCAGCTGCTGCTCGTCCTCGTCCACATGGCAAAGGGCGCGGGCGCGGTCGATGTCGCGCACCATGATGGCGAGCGGCTTGTTAGAGCGGCGCTTGCGGCGGCGGAGTTCGAGCACCGCTGCCTGATTGGCGGCGTCGCAGGCGAGGTGAAAGCCGCCCAAGCCCTTGATGGCGACGATGCTCCCTGCGGCGATGAGTTCGCGGCAGCGCTCGATGATGGCGTCGCTTTCTTGGCGGGTGCGCCCAATGGCGGGGACTGGTCCGGCGTCGGGCGCGGTGCCGGGCTGAGGATCGCGCTCGCGCCACGTGATGTGCGGGCCGCACTCAAAGCAGGCGTCCGGCTGGGCGTGGAAACGCCGGTCGAGCGGATCGGCGTATTCGGCAGCGCAGGCGGGGCACATGGGGAAGCGGTCCATGGAGGTCATGGCGCGGTCATAGGGCAGGTCGCGGATGATGGTGAAGCGCGGTCCGCAGTTGGTGCAGTTGATGAAGGGGTAGTGGTAGCGCCGGTCTGTGGGGTCGAAGAGCTCGCGGACGCAGTCCGGGCAGGTGGCGATGTCGGGCGAGACCAGCGTGGTGTGCGCTGTCTCATCCTCTGACGCGCGGATGATGAACGCGGGTGCGCCGGGGGCGGAAGCCGCGTCGCCGCTGCGGGACGGATGGTTGTCGAGCGGGGTTACCGCCACGCGCTCGATGCGGGATGCGGCGGGCGCGTGGGCGGAAAGCGCGCGCACGAACTTGCGCATATCCTCGTCCGCGCCATGGGCCTCGATGTGTACGCCGTCGCCGGCGTTGAGCACCCAGCCGGATATGCGGTTGGCAACGGCCTCGCGAAAGACAAAGGGGCGCATGCCGACGCCCTGGACAATGCCGGTGATATGGATGAGGGCGTCGGTCATACATGTTCCTAACTTTTGGGGTGCCGTCGCGCGGCGCGGCGCGGTGCGGGCTGCGCCGCAGCGGGCGTTGCGCGACGGATGCCGCTACAGCTCGAGGCTGGAGTCGGTCGCCGCGCAGGTGAGCTCGCCATGGGAGACGCCGCGCAGGCCCAGTAGCTTGTCGGCGAGCTCGTAGACGCGCTCGCCGCGGCCCTTGAGGGCGAGAATCTCAAGGCAGTTGTGGTGGTCCAGGTGCACGTGCATGGTCGAGACTATCTCGTCCGTGTAGTCGTGCTGGACCTCGTCCAAACGACGGGTGAGGTCGCCGGTGTGGTGATCGTAGATCATGGTGAGCGAGCCTATGACCTGCGCGTCTGGCGTGCGTTGCGCATCCTCGACCAGCGAGGCGCGGATGAGGTCGCGGATAGCCTCCGAGCGGTTGGCGTTGTCGCCGCGGCGCTTGATCTGCTCGTCGAACGCGCGGAGCAGGTCCTCCGGAACGGCGATGGAGAAGCGGGCGAGCTCGGCGGCTGCGCCCGGGGTGGTGGCCACCGCCTACACCAGCTTTACGGAGCCAACGGAGTTGTGGTCGGCCTCTATGGCGTCCTCGTAGCCCTCGAGTGCATCGTGGGCTTCGTGCAGGGCGGCCATGGCGGCTTCGAGTTTGGCGCCGATGCGTTCCATGTAGAAGTTCTCGGTGGCGTGCAGCAGCTGGTGGCTCCATTCATGGGCAAGCTGGATGGTGTCGTCGACCTGCTTGACGCTCATGGCGAGCTGGCTCATGTTCATTCCCACGTCATGCATGGCTTCCTCCTGGGGTAGGTTCAAAAAACGGACGGTTGTGTCGCTGTTGGTTCAGTGTACTACGGCGGGGCTTTCACGGTTCTTACGGATAATTGCACTACTTTTGAGATTTGATTTGTATACCAAATCAATAACATATCGAAATTCGAGGTAGCGGCGTTAGGTTACTGGGGTCTACTCAGCATTTTTTAAAATCGATGCAATTATCCTCAAGAACTGCGCAGCGGGATGGCTGCGCCTGTCTTCATGCGTGTTGTTATTGGACAGGCGGGGCAAAAAAGAAACCCCGGCGCCAGAAGGGGAGGGCGCCGGGGCGGAAGGGGGCTGTTGGTTTGCCCTCGCGGGCGGGGCGGGGTTTACAGGTGCGCCTGCAGCTCCGCCATGAGCTTGGCCTTGGGCATGGCGCCCACGGTGCGGGCGATTTCCTGACCACCCTTGAGCAGAACCAGGGTGGGGATGGACATGACGCCGTACTTCATGGCGATATCCTGGTTCTCGTCCACGTTGCACTTGGCGACCTTGATCTGGCCGGCAAGGTCATCGGCGATCTCGTCGACGATGGGGGAGAGCGTACGGCAGGGGCCGCACCACGGTGCCCAGAAGTCGACCAGGACGGGGGCGTCCTCGTTCAGCAGATCGTTAAAATTGGCCATGGTGACCTCGGTGATGTTTGCCATGGTTCCTCCTATTGGCGTGCCCGCGACGCTACGGCGCGCGGTGGTTTATCTCATCGACAAGCGTTATACCCAAGTTGCGCCAATGCTTGCAACGGTTTGTGTGACAAGGTTACCGACATTGCGAGACGCCGTCCGCGCGGTAGAATGGTGCGGCATAAGAGAAAGAGGGAATCCCATGAACATCTCTATCGCCGATCGCAAATCCGCCCTGCATAATCAAGCGAACCAGGAGCTTGAGTCTCTGGTGTCGCGCGGCCTGCGCGCCGTGGGCAACGGGTTTTCGCCCGTTTTGCTGGTAAAGGGCGATCTTAACGCGGCCGAGATCGCGGGCGGCGAGCTCTTGGCGGGCGCTGACGGCAACGCGTTGCGTTCCGCCCTTTCCGCGGTGGGGTTTGCGCCCGAGGATTTCTGCGGTATGGCTGCCGTGTATGGTGAGGGCACAGACGCGTCTGCCGGCGCCTCGGGCGGCCCGCTTTCGGTTGAGTTTTTCCGCGAGGCCGTAGAGGCGTTCGATCCGGAGGCCGTGATTTTGCTGGACGATGCCGCGACGGCGCTTATGCGCGAGGCGTATGCGGACGCCCTTGCCGCTATCGAGGACTTTAACACGGCGATGCTTATGCCGGGTCTGGTGGCCCCCGTGCTGGGTCGCCGCGTGCTGGCGCTCGACGGATTCGAAGCGGCGCTTGCGGATCGCGCGGCCAAGCAGCGCATGTGGGCGTACCTCAAGCAGATTCGTCCCGCCGCCGCTCCGTACTAGAGATTCGCTCCCGGCCGCCTCACGGCAAGTCTGCGCCATGTTCTGGGCGAGCCCGTCCGCGCCGCGGGTCGGTGGCGCCTCATGTGCATGAAACGTTAACAGTCTTTACACCTGTCTTGTCAGGTGTATGGTCTGGTGCCATACTTTCCCCAACGATTGAGAGCGCGTCCGCGCGGGCGCGTCAAACAGGGGGAGACAATAATGAATCGACAATTGAATGGCGATCTCGCTAAGGACGCCGATGCGCAGAATCTGCTTGAGCGCATCGCCCGGCTTAAGCAGGATCGCGACGCCGTGATCCTGGCGCACTATTACGTGGCGCCGGAGGTCCAGGCTGCGGCAGATTACGTGGGCGACTCGTTTTACCTGGCCAAGCTCGCCGTCAGCCTGCCGCAGCAGACCATTGTGCTGTGCGGCGTGGAGTTTATGGGCGAGAGCGCCAAGCTGCTCAATCCGTCCAAGACCGTGCTGCTGCCCGAGCCCGCGGCGGACTGCCCCATGGCTCACATGGTCAAGCGCGAAACGGTGGAGGCCGCGCGCGAGCAATACGGCGACGACCTCGCGGTCGCCTGCTACGTCAACTCCACGGTAGAGGTCAAATCTTGGAGCGACGTCTGCGTGACCTCGTCCAACGCCGTCAAGATTGTCTCCGAGCTGCCGCAGCATCACGTGTTGTTTATTCCCGACCGTAACCTTGGCCGCTATGTGGCCGAGCAGGTTCCGGGCAAGCACATCATCCTCAACCAGGGCTGCTGCCCGCGCCATGAAGAGGTGTCTTTGGACGAGCTTCGCGACCTCAAGGCCCAGCATCCCGCCGCGCGAGTGCTGGCGCATCCCGAATGCACCGAGCAGGTCCTGGCGGAGGCCGACTACATAGGCGCGACCTCCGGCATCATTGCGGCCGCGGAGGCGAGCGACGCGGACGAGTTCATCGTGGTCACGGTTCGCGGCGTTCTCTACGAGCTGCAGCGACGCTGTCCCTCCAAGCGTTTCTATTTCACTCATACGCCTCCCACCTGCCGCGATATGGACATGGTCACCCTGGAAAAGGTGGCGGCGTGCCTGGAGACGGGTTTGGGCGAGGTCGCGGTCGACCCCACCGCGGCGCCCCAGGCAAAGCTGACGCTCGACCGCATGCTTGAGTACGCGGCCCGCTAGAAAGGGGAGCAGATGGACTGCGATGTTGTCATTGTGGGCTGCGGCGTGGCCGGCCTGTATGCCGCGCTGAACCTGCCCGCCACCTCGCGCGTGGTCATGCTTTCAAAGGGAGAGCTGGACGAGTGCGACTCCATGCTTGCCCAGGGCGGCATCTGCGTGCTGCCGGAGGGCGACGATTACGATTCCTTTTTTGAGGACACCATGCGCGCGGGGCATTACGAGAACCGCCGCGAGAGCGTGGACATCATGATTCGCTCCAGCCGTTCGGTCATCAACGACCTGGTGGCGTTGGGCGTGGAGTTCAATCGCGAGGCGGACGGCTCGCTGGCGTTTACCCGCGAGGGCGCGCATGCCCGTCCGCGCATCGCC
>ERZ835080.2051-NODE-2051-length-11773-cov-3.418416_pt1 | contig 11773 bp, 7 predicted proteins | sample MGYA00519688_ERZ835080 | MGnify/ENA primary metagenome ERZ835080 (study PRJEB31850, sample SAMEA3708770) | human gut metagenome | biome: human gut; feature: human-associated habitat; material: faeces | place: China | collected 2014 ... | reverse complement strand
TAGGTAGAACATACCGCCGTCATGAATAAGGCGGGAATCAAGGTTATCACATATAATTTTTTTGCTTGTACCAAATATACGGTTAAGGCCCATAGGGTAAATACCGCTAACGTCTGGTTACTCCATGCGAAATAACGCCAGATCATATCGAAGCCGTCCTTATCTTTTTGACTATATAATAAGATTCCTATCGCAACGATAAACATGGGAATACAGATCATCAGACGTTTGGCCACCGTTTTTTGCTCCATATGCAGGAAGTCTGCGACAATCAGACGAGCCGAGCGGAAAGCCGTATCGCCAGAAGTAATCGGAGCTGCTATCACACCCAGTATCGCTAATACACCTCCGACAGCGCCCAGCCACTCTTTCGTGATACTGTCTACTACGACAGCGGCATTGTTCTCCTCCATTCCGTTATTATGGAAGAAATACGTAGCGGCGGCGGCCCAAATCAAGGCTACGATACCTTCGGTAATCATCGCTCCGTAAAATACGGGACGGGCGTATTTCTCACTTTTCATGCAACGGGCCATCAATGGACTTTGGGTAGCATGAAAGCCAGAGATAGCGCCACAAGCGATACTAACAAACATGATCGGAAAAATAGGCAAGCCTCCCGGATGCGTATTACCAAGTCCATCCGTAATCTCAGGTAACGGCGGCTGGTTAATAAATAACATAACCAAGATACCTACGGCCATAAATAGCAAAGCGATGGCAAATAATGGATAGATCTTTCCGATAATCTTATCAACAGGTAATAGAGTAGCCAGTATATAATAAATGAACACGACGATAATCCAGAACGTAGCATCTAGATATTCCGGAGTCAGTTTAGCCAGCAACCCTGCAGGCCCAGCTACGAAAACAGCACCCACCAAGATCATCAAGATAACCGTAAAGCCCCGCATAAATTGCTTAAAGTTGTTCCCCAGATACCGTCCGATCAATTCAGGAAGACTTTCTCCATCATGCCGCAACGAAAGCATTCCCGATAGGAAATCATGGGTAGCGCCCGCAAATATACTTCCCAATACGATCCAAAGGAAAGAAGCTACCCCAAATTTAGCCCCCATGATAGCGCCGAAAATAGGTCCCAGACCCGCTATATTCAAAAATTGGATCATGAAAATCTTCCAAGTAGGCAAGGGTATATAATCGACACCATCTTGTTTCGTGAAAGCAGGAGTAACCCGGGAGGGATCTACGCCAAACACCCGCTCGACAAATTTACCATACGTAAAATATCCAACGATAAGGGCTATCAGACAACATGTAAAAGTAATCATGGTTTTCTAAAGAATTAAATTGTCAAAGGAAAAGGTATATACGAGAAAACCGTACCAAGGGCATTCTAACGAGTAATTGTCAGAATGCCCTTAGTACGGTCTTTGTATGAATCAATTAATTAAGTAAACGCTTAACCGTCTCGGAAATCATCCGTCCTTCGGCTCTTCCTGCCAATGCTTTTGAGGCTACACCCATTACCTTACCCATATCTTTCGGGCCAGCGGCACCAACTTGAGCGATAATAGCTTTCAATTCTTTCTCCAATTCCTCGGCAGACATTTGTTGAGGCAAATATTTCTCAATCACTTTTACTTGCTCCAACTCAACATCCGCTAGGTCTTGACGGCCCTGTTGCACATAAATCGTAGCGGAATCTTTCCCTTGTTTCACCAACTTCTGCATGATCTTCAAGGCATCCGCATCCGTCAGCGTATCATTGGCTCCCGGAGCAGTTTTCGCTTCCAAGAAAAATTTCTTTACATTTCTCAATGTCTCCAAGGCGACTTTATCTTTCGCCTTCATCGCGTTTTTAATGTCTTCACTGACTTGTTCAAATAAATCCATATCCTTATTATATTATTAACTATCGGAAACTGATCACTTGTTTACCCCCCCGCTGAGAATCTTGGCGAGGTTGGTTAGTCGGTTGCTTCGCCGTTGTCGGAACCGATACTTGAATATCCTCTCCCGCTACTTTGGAACGGGCACGGGCTACGATCTTCGGATCCCGGTTATAAGTCGGATTATCCTCTATCAAAGCGATCAAGGCATCATCGTCCAACTCTTCCTGAGTCAAAACTACCGCTTTCGCACGAGAGGTAAAACGACCCGCCTTTTGTGCGGAAGCACCATAATATTTACCAATCAAATCACGCTCCTTACGCTCTTTCTCGATTCGCTCTTCTTCTAAACGCAATTCTTCCTCTGTCATCTGAGCGGCTTCAGTCCTGCGTTTATCAGCGATCAATGGAATATCATCCATCGTAAATCCAGTAGCGAGGATCGTCATTTTCACTTTATTACCTAATGTATTATCCACGGCAGTACCCCAAATAACCTCTATATCGCGGTTGAACTCGGACATAAAGTTATGCACGTCGTTCATCTCCTCCATGCGCAACTCGGCTTCCTCGCTGAAATATACGTTGAACAGGATTTTCTTGGCGTTCTTTACGTCGTTGTTACTTAATAGCGGAGAATTCAGAGCGTCTTCCACCGCTTGGCGAACACGTCCTTCTCCTTCACCAAAACCATTACTCATCAAAGCGACACCACCATCTTTCATCGTGGTGTTAACATCGGCGAAGTCGAGGTTGATAATACCCGGAAGCGTAATGATCTCCGCGATACTCTTGGCGGCGATCGTCAAGGTATCATCGGCCTTGCCGAAAGCGTTCATCACGGAAAGGTCCGAATAAATCTCACGCAAACGCTCGTTATTGATCACCAATAAGGCATCCACGTTTTTCGCGATCTCCTCCACACCATTCAAGGCCTGTATAATCTTACGCTCACCCTCGAACAAGAAAGGAATGGTTACGATACCTACCGTCAATATTCCCATATCCTTCGCGATACGAGCGATAACCGGAGCGGCACCCGTACCGGTACCACCACCCATACCAGCGGTAATAAATACCATCTTCGTACCGTCGTTCAACATACCTCGAAGATCGTCCAGACTCTCCTCGGCCGCCATCATCGCACGTTCCGGCTTATTTCCTGCGCCCAATCCCTGCGTGATCTCACGTCCCAGCAATAACTTGATAGGAACATCCGAACGGTTCAAGGCTTGATTATCCGTATTACATAACACGAATGTAACATCGTGTATGCCCTCCTTATACATATGAGTAACAGCGTTTCCGCCACCGCCTCCAACACCAATCACCTTAATGATTTTGGGAGTATCCGTAGGATAATTAAAATTTAATATTGTATCGTCCATTGTCTTCCGGTTTTATTACATTCGTAGATCACGTTATTTACTCTCGTTATCATCGTCATCGAAGAGGGTTTTACCAAAGGTATCGATTCCTTTTGTCAACCGCCCGAACAAGCCGGGACCTTTTTTCTTCTCTTTCTTCGGCTTCTCCTTGACGGGTTCCGGAGTCGGTTCCACTGTCGGTTCAGGCTCAACCACCGGCTCAATCTTAGGCTCCGGTTTAGGAGGAATATATAACGCGCAATTCTTAGTTCCTTTCGCCAAGAGGCCGACGGCTACCGCATATTCGGGATTGCTGGCAACCACTAAATCACCACTAGCGACAATCCCCTTGCGAACCGCTGAATAGCGAACCTCCATCTTCAAGCGTTCGCTCATAACAGCCGGTAAATTCTTCAAAGCGGCGCCTCCACCCGTAATCACGATGCCAGCACCGAGAACGCTCATCAAGCCTGTAGCCTCCAGACGAGCATATACATTCTCTAAGATCTCATCCATACGGGCCTCGATCACACCGTTCAACTCGGCCAGCTTAATCTCACGCAAGCCCATTCCATCCGCTAAACTCACTTGGATGGTCATATCATTATCCCGGTCCGCTTTCGCGCTACCATAAGTGATCTTCAAGCGTTCCGCCTCAGACTCTACAACCCTGAGATTGGTTATATCTTTTGTTATCAAATTACCTCCAAAGGGAACAACGGAAAGGCTGGCCAACTTACCACCCTTATAGACAGTTATCGTCGTCACGCCGGCACCGAAGCCGATCAAGGCGCAACCCAAGTCCTTCTCATTGTCGCTCAAGACCACATCACCCAACGCTAGGGGCGACACGAGAATACCGGCGATCTCGATCTTCGCTTGTTCCGAGATGCTATTGATAATATTTAATTTCAAGGAAGGACGTCCAACAATCAACTTGTAACGAGCCTCGATACGGCTACAAGGCACGCCCACCGGGTTGGACTCTGGTTTATCATCTAAAAAATAGGAAGGAGAAACCACATCAAGAACGGTCAACATATCCGGACGATAATCCTTACACTCTTGATAAAGAGAGTCTATGATCTCCTCCGTGACCACTCCTTCCGTTCCCAACACCTTGCAAACCGTATGCTCGATAGAACGGAGTGACTGGCCACCCAGTCCCACATATACCTGCCCGATCTTGGCCCCCCCCAGTTTATTCTCCAACTTGAGGATCAAGCGTCTTATCTTACTCGCCGTCTCCTTCACGTTATATACACATCCTCTTCGTATGCAGGTGCCGGAGTTCTCAACTTCGTAGGCGATGATTGAAAGAGCGCCCGTCGCATTCTTAGTCCCCACCATTCCTACCATATGGGAGGTACCTAGGTCAATAGCTGCTATAAAGTCTGTGTATGCCATATCATCTATTTTTTAGTACAAACAATCTGATTCTTATATTTTAAATTAATCATACTGTACTTTTCCCAACCCACTTTAGGGATCGCTTGTTCATAGAAAAGCTTTAAATTCGCAAGCTTTTCTTCGAATTCATCCAAAGTACCCAACATGATCCGGTGGTTACCCACTCTTGGAATAAGTTCTATATCATTATCCGGATAGACATAGATTTGTTCAATCTGGTCATTCCAGAACTCATTCTCTTGCAAAAATAATGCAAATTTGTATAAGTCGGTCACCGCAAGCTCTTTTTCCACATATCCACTCACAATTGGCACATGCGCAGCATACCGACGACTGATCGGCATGGTGGTTCCCAGATTATCCACGTAATAACTACCTCTTACGCCCATAATCCGGAGGATAGGCATCTTTTGCATGACCTCTAGTTTGATAATCCCCGAAGGAGTCTTATACGCCTCCACTTGGGCGATCATCTCATTCTTAAGCAATTCCGTCTCTATCCGATCCGTATTCACGTCGGCCATTGGCCGCTTGATCGGATCTAGCCCGGCTTTCTTCAGTATAGACACAAGGTCACTCTCGCTCACGAAGTGTTTATCCAGACTGTCTTTCACCACGACTTGCAGATCTTGGCAAATAGAGTCTTGACGTATTTCCCGAAAGAAAAACGACACAAACACGATGTAACAGAACAACAACGTGGCTACTACTATGGAAATTATTCGGATCACGGTTTCCTTATTTGTTTACATAAAATCTCTTTTACAGGCTCCACCAAACGGTCGATATTGCCGGCGCCTACCATTAATACTACCTCATATTTCCCGGCGGCAACCACGTCCAAAAGCTCTTCCTTCTTACACAGCGTCTTGGAAGGGATCGTCACCTTATCAAAAATGATCCGAGAGCTCACCCCCGGAATCGGTTCCTCACGAGCCGGATAGATATCCAGCAAGATCAACTCATCCAATAAAGAGAGACTCGCAGCGAAATCTCCAGCGAAATCTCGGGTACGGGTATATAGATGCGGCTGGAAAATACCTGTCACCTTACGACCCGCATATAATTCCTTCACCGACAAGATACTCTGTCGCAATTCGGCCGGATGATGGGCATAATCATCGATCAATACCACTTGATCAGTCTTCAAATGGAAATCGAAACGGCGGCGAGGTCCGGCAAATGTAGCCATACCCTTTTTCAAATCCTCAGGTTTCACTCCGTTCAACCAAGCGATCGCCATAGCCGCTACCCCGTTCTCTATATTAACCTTTACGGGAACACCTAATTCCACATCAGGAATACGGATTTCCGGACCAACGAAGTCAAAGGTAATATTTCCGTCGCAAATACGAATATTTTCAGCGTAAAAGTCCGCTATTTCCGTAACGGAATAGGTATATTTCTTGACACCCTCCTGTAAACGGGGCGTTACGTTGATTCCTTTCTTGATCAGTAGACAACCATCGGGACGAATTAAGGAGGTAAATTTCTCAAAACTCTCCCGGTAAGCCTCCGCCGTACCGTAAATATCCAGATGATCCGGATCCGCGGAAGTAATCACTGCCATATAAGGAGTAAGCCAATGGAAAGAACGATCGAACTCATCCGCCTCGATCACGGTAAAGTCGCTCGTATCCGACAACATCAAATTACTCTCGTAGTTCTTTAGGATTCCTCCGAGGAAAGCATTGCAATCCACCGGCGATTGTTTCAGCAAATGAGCTAGCATAGAAGTGGTGGTCTTGCCGTGCGTGCCCGCCACGCATAAACCCCGGCTGCTTTTCGTGATCTCTCCCAAGACACGTGCCCGCTTCATCACCTCAAAACCGTGCGCCCGGAAATAGGTCAATTCCGTATGCGACTCCGGGACCGCCGGCGTATAAACCACCAGCGTATCATCGGGCGACTTGAACGCCTCCCCGATCAAAGCTACATTATCCTCATAGTGAATATCGGCTCCCTCCTTTTTCAACTCCTCGGTTAAATCGGAAGGGGTCTTATCGTATCCGCCCACTCGTTTTCCCTTAGCGAGGAAATAACGGATCAAGGCACTCATTCCAATGCCCCCGGCACCTACGAAATACACCGCTGTCACTTTATTTATATCCATATTCCTTATTTCTTATCTATAATCTTAACAATCTCATCCACGATACGGTCCGCGCTATGGCGTTGCGCCAAGGTCTCGATATTACGGCTCAACGTACACAAACGTTCATCGTCATGAACTATCTTCAAGGCAGTAGGCACCAAATCCTTTTCCGCATCTTTATCGGCGATCATAACGGCGGCATCCTTATGGACCAAGGCCAAGGCATTCTTGGTCTGATGATCTTCCGCCACATTCGGCGAAGGCACCAAGACCACCGGTTTTCCTAATAAGCAAAGTTCCGAGATAGAACTAGCCCCCGCACGGGATATCACCAAATCGGCCGCTGAATAAGCATAATCCATACGGGTAATAAAGTCTGAGCACCAAACCGGCATTCCCCGGTACGCCTTCAAATGCTTGGAAGCGTCGCTGTAATAATACCTACCGGTTTGCCAAATAACCTGTACATCCGAGGCGAAGAACTTATCCAGATCCCCTTGAATACTCCGGTTAATCGTCCGTGCGCCAAGGCTACCACCTACCACAAGGATCGTTTTTTTCTCCGGAGAAAGCCCGAAGAACGCCAACGCCTCCTCTTTCTTACTCAGCGCCTCTTCCAAATCCTGTCGCACCGGATTTCCCGTAATCACGATCTTATCCGCCGGAAAGAACTTCTCCATGCCCTCGTAAGCGACACAAATCTTGCTCGCTTTCTTCGCCAACAACTTATTGGTCACACCGGCATACGAGTTTTGCTCCTGTATCAATGCGGGAACACCTTGCGAAGCCGCCATCCATAAAGTCGGTCCACTGGCATAACCGCCCACGCCGACCGCTATATCTGGCTTGAACTCACGGATCGTCTTCCTCGCCAAGCGCAAGCTTTTCGCTAAACGAACCATGACCTTCACGTTGTTCATCAAGTGGGCACGATCAAACCCACTCACCGGTAAACCTACGATTTTATAACCGGCTGCCGGAACCTTATCCATTTCCATGCGGTCTTCCGCCCCCACAAATAAGATTTCCGCATCCGGAAAACGTTTCTTGAAAGTATTAGCGATAGATATGGCCGGGAAGATATGGCCTCCCGTACCACCACCACTTATTATGATCCGGTACTTTCTCATACTTTTGACTCTACAGTTATCGTTTCGACAGCCGATAGCGGATTATCTTCTCTCTCTCCCTCGACCGCCTGATTTATTGTCTCTCCGGATGGCTCGTCGGAAGGATTCTCTGGATTCTCCGTATCCTCCTCTTCCTCATCCTCATTTCCGATATTGGCTCCAAAACGACTTACGCTCAATATGATCCCGAAATAGATACAAGAAATAAGCGTAGACGTACCACCCCGGCTCACCAACGGCATCGGTTGCCCGGTAACGGGCACTAAATTCACAGCTACCGCCATATTCGCCAAAGCTTGGACTACCACCAGCAACCCACATCCCAACACTAGGAATTTCGGGAATGATTTATCACATTTCCGGGCGATCATCCCAACCCGCACTAGCAACATTATATAAAGCAACAGTACAAAGATTCCCCCAACGATACCCAGTTCCTCTATGATAATCGCATAGATAAAATCTGAATACGCCTGTGGCAGGAAGTCACGCTGTTGGCCATGTCCGGGCATCTGCCCAAATACGCCTCCCCGGGCAATAGCTATCTTCGCATGGGTTACCTGATAATTATCATCGGTTATCTTATACGTACCACTCTCATCCAAATTATCCTTATGCCCGTCGAAGAAACGCTCCAAACGCCCCTGCCAAGTAACGAATCGATCCGGCAAATACTGGGTAATAGCGGCCGGCGTAAACTTAAGCAACGCCAAGAACAATACCAACGCCAACATCAAGATACCCGCCAGCTTCGCCAACTTACCAAATGGCAACTGACCGATAAACATCATCAGGAAACAAACCCCGAATAGCATAAACGCCGTAGAAAAGTTCTCCGGCAGAATCAAGACACAGGTCAGTCCTACCCCAATCAGTATATACTTAAAAATCTGGTTCTCCGTTAATTTCCCCCGTTTGCTGAGCAAGAAAGCGACAAACACGACACAAGCCAGCTTCCCAAACTCCGAAGGCTGGAACTGTATCCCCATGATTTCCAGCCATCGATGCGCATCATTAGCGTCCACGCCGATAAAGGGCGTCACGATCAACATCAACATCGAGACCGGCAATAATATAATAAACGCAGAAAAGAAGCGACACGGTATATTATGCAACAGCAATACCATGACGAAACCTCCCAATAAAAAGGTGGCGTGCCGTACGATAGGCGCCCAGTGATTCGCGTTCTTATAAGCGATCGTACTGGTCGCACTGAACACCTCCACCACCGATATAAGACACAGGAACATGAAGATGATCCATATCACCCGGTCGCCCTTAAACAGTTTACTCGCCAGATCCATTTTATCCTTTATTACAAATTACGTACGCAAGCCTTGAACTGATCGCCCCGATCCTCATAGCTCTTGAACAGGTCGAAGCTGGCGCAACAAGGAGAGAGCAATACCGTATCTCCCTTATGAGCCATCTTATAAGCTTTCGCCACAGCCTCTTCCATCGAGCGGGCGTCTTCTATATTCGCCACTTTCCCGTCGAAGAACGCATGCAGTTTCGTATTATCCACACCCATGAAAATCAATGAATGCACCTTTTTACTCACTAGTTCCTCGATCTCCGAGTAATCATTCCCTTTATCCGTGCCCCCTAAGATCAAAACGACCGGAGTCGTCATACTCTGCAAAGCATACCAACAAGAGTTTACGTTCGTAGCTTTCGAGTCATTAATATAATCAACACCACGCACGCGAAGCACCTTTTCCAAACGGTGCTCAACCCCCGTAAAATCACTGAGTGAGGCACGTATTTTCTCATCATGAATGTCCACGATCTTGGACGCTATCCCCGAAGCCAAAGAGTTATACAGGTTATGCGTACCAGTCAATGCCAATAGGTCTTGTTCCATCGTAAATGTTCCGTTTGCCGTTTCAATAACTACTTGATTATTTTCCGTATATCCCTTCATGCCGTTCTCATGTGTCTCGGCGAATGGGTAAAGAGTAGCCTCAGGATGCCGTTTGGCGATCTCACGGGCTATGATCGGGTCATCGTTCCAGAAAATGAAGGCGTCGTCCTTCGTCTGATTTTGCAAGATGCGGAACTTAGCGTCTACATAATTCTGCATCTCATAGTTATAACGGTCCAGATGATCCGGTGTTATATTCAATATAATAGCGATATCCGCTTTAAAGTCGTACATATTATCCAGTTGGAAACTGCTCAACTCGATCACGTAGACCGCATGTGGATCTTCCGCAACCTGAAGCGCCAAGCTGTTTCCGACATTTCCGGCCAAGCCCACGTCCACGCCCGCTTCTTTCAAGATATGATACGTAAGCATCGTCGTTGTCGTCTTGCCGTTGCTACCCGTGATGCAAATCATCTTCGAGTCCGTATACCTTCCGGCAAACTCGATCTCGGAGATGATCGGCGTACCTTGCTTCTTCAATAACTGTATGATAGGAGCCTTGTCGGGAATACCCGGGCTCTTGACAATTTCGTCGGCATTCAAGATGTCGGCTTCGGTATGCTGTCCCTCTTCCCAACGAATCCCGTGGTTGTCCAGCATCTCCTTATACTTAGGTTTGATAGACGATTTATCGGACACGAACACGTCGAATCCTTTCGCCTTCGCCAAGACAGCGGCTCCCGCACCACTCTCCCCGGCCCCTAATATAACCATTCTCTTACTCATCTTTTATCTCATCTTTAACGTAACTATCGTCATAACAGCCAAAATAATACCGATCAACCAGAAACGGACCACGATCTTCGATTCAGGCACGACATTGAACGGCTTTTGGATCAACGCCTGTATACCCGCGTTTCCCGGCTTCTGGAAATGATGGTGTAAAGGAGCCATCTTGAAGATACGGCGACCTTCCCCATACTTCTTCTTCGTATATTTAAAGTAGGCCACTTGCAACATGACCGATATATTCTCCACCAAGAAAATACCGCAAAGGATCGGAATCAACAACTCCTTACGGATGATGATCGCGAAAACAGCGATAATACCTCCCAAGGTCAAGCTCCCCGTATCTCCCATAAATACTTGGGCCGGATATGAGTTGTACCATAAGAAACCGACCGTGGCACCGATAAAGGCAGCGGCATAAACCACCAACTCCTCCGCACCGGGTATAAACATGATATTCAAGAACGAGGCGAACTCAAAGTGGGATGACATATAGGCCAAAATACCGAGAGCCACCCCAATGATCGCCGATGTTCCGGCAGCCAAGCCGTCCAGTCCATCCGTCATATTGGCTCCGTTCGACACGGCTGTCACCACAAAGATCACCATCAGCACGAACACCAGCCATGCGGCCTCCTCCTTATAATCGCCCGCCCAGTTCACCAAATTGGCGTAATCGAAATTATTGTTTTTCAAGAACGGGATGGTCGTCTTTGTCGATTTGGTCTCCACCGTATGATAACGCACCTCCTCGATCACGTTATCATGGCGCACCTCCATATTCTCCTTGATCACCACATCCGGGCTCATGAACAATACCAAGCCAACGATCAAGCCCAGTCCTACCTGCCCGACGATCTTGAAACGTCCGTGCATACCTTCCTTATTCTTCTTGAATACCTTGATATAATCATCCGCGAATCCCAAGGCACCCAGCCAGACCGTAGTCACCAACATCAATATCACATAGATATTATTCAGCTTGGCACACAGTAAAGTCGGGATCAATATAGCGATAATAATGATAATACCTCCCATCGTCGGCATTCCCTTCTTGCTCATCTGGCCCTCCAGCCCAAGATTTCTCACCGTCTCGCCGATCTGCAACATTTGCAACTTATCGATGATACGCCGGCCGATCGCCGTAGAGATAAACAAGGACAAGATCAAGGCCAACCCCGAGCGGAAAGATACGTACTTAAACATACCCGCTCCCGGGAAATCCAACTGATCCAAATAATTAAAAAGATAATAAAGCATGT
>ERZ835080.2046-NODE-2046-length-11798-cov-14.400664_pt1 | contig 11798 bp, 15 predicted proteins | sample MGYA00519688_ERZ835080 | MGnify/ENA primary metagenome ERZ835080 (study PRJEB31850, sample SAMEA3708770) | human gut metagenome | biome: human gut; feature: human-associated habitat; material: faeces | place: China | collected 2014 ... | reverse complement strand
CCCATCAGTACGGTAATATGGGCAAAGCTACGGGTCAGCTTCTTCCGTCCGGCTCCGATGCTCTGACCTACAAGAGTGGTGGCCGCATCCGCGTGTCGGGAAAATCAGAAAAAAGTTGAATACCACATCCAGCACGCACATGATGACGCCCAACAGACTGGGGATACGCATATTTCCACTACAGCGAAGCATACCGCCTGCCAGAAAAATCATTTGCAGGACAGGCAGGAAAATGGAAAATATGAAGAAATAAATGGAAGCATCCCGACGGATGGAAACATCGCCTCCCAGCCATGCCGGCAGCGAAGAGCTGATACCTGCACCCAATACAACCAGCAGCAGCCTTGCAGAGTCCCCAGAAAAGCCATGTAGTGGTCGATACCAGTCCGATGGAAGCAGATGCCTTCGCACCGATACGTCCCACCATGGCTGCATCAATATACTGCATGATGATGGAAGACAGCTGTGCAATGATAGCCGGAACGCTGAGTTCTACGGTCAGGCACAGCTGCTGCCGCAAGGTCATCGGACAACCGTCACGGATAAGGTCAAGCAACACATCTGTTTTCTTTTGTGCAGCCGGATGCTCCCTGAATTGCTCCGGTAAGGCTCCATTTGTGTCCGTTTCAGGTAAGTTACGTTTCATCGGGTCATCCTTCTGTTGTTAAGGCATCGACAAAGCCCTTGAAGCGCGACAGGGCATCCTGTAATACCGAACGCGGACAGGCAATGTTCCAGCGCAAGAATCCTTCTCCTTCGGCGCCGTACATGGTACCGCTGTTGAGCCAAAGTCCGGTGGTTTCCAACAGGCGGGTCTGCAAGGTATCGGAAGGCAGATGCAGTGCCCTGCAGTCTGTCCACACCAGACAGGTTCCTTCCAGCTTCGTCACGGGTATTTCAGGCAGGTGGGTACGGAAGAATGCACACAGACAGTCATAGTTGGCCTTCAGATAGTCCAGCAACTCAAGAAGCCAGTCCTCGCCTTCATTATAAGCGGCGATGGTAGCCTCAACCCCGAAAGGATTGACATCGCACACCTCGTTGATGTTGATGGCGCGGTCTATCCGCTGGCGCACGGCCTCATCGCGGGCAATAATGCTGGCTATCTGCAACCCTGCAATATTGAAGGATTTACTGGGTGATACGCAGGTAACCGAATTCCACGAATGCTCCTCACTGACAGATGCATACGGTATATAGGTATGCCCGGAGAAAACAAGTTCGCAATGTATCTCGTCCGATAGAACGGTCACATTATTCCGCAGGCAAATCTCCCCTATCCGGCACAGTTCCTCACGGGTCCATACACGTCCTGCGGGATTATGCGGGTTGCACAAAAGCAACAACTTTACGCCCGGTTCTTTCACTTTACGTTCCAGGTCGTCAAAGTCGATATGGTAGGTACCGTCCTCGTATATCAGAGGATTGGTGACAACGCGGCACCCGTTGTTACGGATGGATGAGAAGAAGCAATTGTACACAGGAGTCTGCACAACCACCCCGTCACCCGGTTCTGTCAGAGCCTTTATGACAGCAGATAGGGCCGGAACCACTCCGGAAGTGTATATCATCCATTCTTTACGGAAAGTCCAGTGATGGCGCCTTTCAAACCAGCGGGTTACTGCCGTATAGTACTCATCGGGGACACGCACATACCCGAATATACCGTGCACTACACGTCTGGCCAGTGCTTCGGTAATTGCCGGTGCCGTACGGAAATCCATATCGGATACCCAAAGGAGTTCACCAGACGGAGGTTTCTGGAGTGCCAGCCAAGGTATTCGCCGTTAAGCTCAGAATCGTAGATAGTCACATTCTCCACTTCCCAGAAAGCATCCTTAGTGGTAATCTTAGCATTGTGAATCTCCACATTCTTCACATACTGGAAAACATACTTGCTGTCACTCTCCAGTCCGTCCACATAAATGTCATTGCTGAACATGAAGGGATAAGTTCCTCCATGCAACTTAAGGTTTTTAATACGGATACCGTTGCAACGCCAGAATACCTCATCAGCATCGTTCATCGTGACGTTTTCAATGTCAACCTCACTCATCTCGCGGAACATTTTGGGAGCGTCAATCACGGTATCCCTCATCTGCAGATGGTCGGAATACCATAACGCCGAGCGTCCTCCCACATCGAAATAGCAACGCTCAATCTTAAAACCGTGAACTTGCCAGAAAGGGTAATTCCCCTCAAAACGGCAATCTACTGCCTCAATGTTGCTGCACTCCTTGATGGCCGATTCTCCGGCACGGATTATTACGTTTTCCAAACGCAGATTATGCGACTCAAACAAAGGGCGTTCGCCCCCGAATTCTGAATTTCTGATAACTTCCATATAATTTTCTCCTCCAATCATATCTGTTACTTATCAATTAACCGATACAAAAATAGAAAAGGGCTGAATGACGGATAGTATACAAATCCTCGGACTATATACCCATGTTACAGATTCTAGGAAAAGGCAGACAGAGCTGGCTTTGCATATACAGCAGAAGCTGAATCATATTCCACGAGTCAGGAGGAGTACTTTGTCCACATTCCCGCCAAGATTCGCACGAAATTTTGTAGCTTTGCAGACAATTTTGAAAAAATGACAATGAAAAATAAACTCATCCAAATTTCTGCATGGATTGCGACCCACATCACCCTTGTGGTGGTGCTGGTGACGGCCGTGGCTCTCTTTCTTCCCTCCTCGTTCGTCTGGATAGATACATCGGCCATCACACCGATGCTGGGCGTGGTGATGTTCGGCATGGGACTGACGCTTCGTCCGTCCGACTTCCGGTCGGTCTTGCAGCACCCGAAAGACATCCTCGTCGGCGAACTGGCACAGTTTCTTATCATGCCCTCGCTGGCGTGGCTGCTCTGCAAGTTATTGTCGTTGCCGGAAGAACTCGCCTTAGGAGTGGTTCTCGTGGGATGTTGTCCGGGAGGTACGGCCAGCAACGTTATCTGCTACCTGGCTAAAGGCGATGTAGCCCTGAGCGTGGCCATGACCGGAGTTTCTACACTGCTGGCTCCCATCGTAACGCCTGCTCTCGTATGGCTGCTTGCCGGAGAATCGGTGAAAGTAGACGTGGCAGGCATGTTTTTAAGTATCGTACAGGTGGTAATAGTGCCCATCGTACTGGGAGTAGCTGCCAATCATTACTTCCAGCGCACCACCCGACGGATAGTACCGTTGCTACCGATGATTTCCACCTTGTCCATTGCGTTCATCATCGGCATTATCGTAGCACACAACGCAGCCAGCATCCTTGCATGCAGCCTGATAGTGGCCGTAGCGGTGATTCTGCACAACGTACTCGGACTGGCCCTGGGCTATGGTCTCTCCTCTCTGGCCGGAAGCAAGCCATCCAAACGATCGGCCATTGCCATCGAGGTGGGTATGCAAAATTCAGGTCTGGCCACTTCACTGGCCGCCACTCATTTTGCTCTGTTTCCCATGGCGGCCGTACCCGGAGCCATGTTCTCGGTATGGCACAACTTTTCGGGCAGCATTGCGGCACAGATTTTCAGAAGACAGGCAGATAAAAAATAAGGAATCAATGCCTGCACATGCAGCATGAGAATGACAGCATAAAAAAAACCTGCGGTTCAAAGACGCATCTGAACCGCAGGCTTATCATGTTTCAGTAACTGATGTTACTGCGCTTTTCCCAATAGCACTTCTTCTCCCTGCACAAAGGTAATGTCACGAGGAATTCCTGCTCCGTTAATCCGGTCAAGGTCGGCCTGAAGTGCCGGAGTGATTCCACCGTTCTCTTCTCTGTATTTCTTCGCAAATTCCACATTGCCGTCACCCTGCGTCTGAAGAATCAACGCTGCCCAACCGTTCATGGCTTCCTTGGCCTTTGCAAAATCAATCACATACTGACCTTTGTCATCACGTGAAAATGCTCCTGCTTTCTCCATATAATTGAAGCACATCATATTGGCTTTTCCGTGTGAAGAAGCTGCTCCAAAACGGACTGAACGCAAGATGCCTGCAATGTAAGTAGCCATCGCATCCTCGGCTGTAATGTTCGTAATTTCACCCATTTCAATCAGCTTGGTCACCATGAACAGGCCCAGAATGTCAGCCTTGGCTTCTTCCCAGGAAGTCTTCTCTGTGCCCATCACTGCATCCACGCTTTCATTGGTGCGGATGGTCTGCTTCACACCCAGTCCGTGTGCCACTTCATGGAAAGTCACGTTCCAGAAAAACGCATCGAAGTTAAGGTATTTCTGCTGTTCGGGCGTAACAACAAGCTGTCCGATAGGCAACAGAATCTTGTCAAACTTAGCCTTCATGGAGTTCCGCAGTTGCAGACGGCGTGTACCTTTCAACGCATGTACCCGCTCGTCGTTCGGCAGGTTGATGGCAATCGTCTTGCTTCCTGCGTTGCAGTCGCCGGCATAGTACACCGCATCATACACATTCAGGTCTGACGACGTGCCCGGCACGAAGGTTTTATATTTTGGCGGACAAGGTAACTCTTTCTGAAGGGCCGGAAGCATGGCTACGAACTTGGCCAGGTCCTTGCTGCGGACTTCATCCTTCAGCAGAATAAACGACTCGTACGATGCCTTGGTTTCGCGGAACTTATCATCATAAGTTTCAATAGGTCCTGTCACAAAGTCAATCTTGCTGTCCTTCATGTCCATCCATGCCAGATCGCTGGCCAGATAATCATCTGTCTTGAATGCTTCGATACGCTTTTCAAGGTAGGTTTTCAGGCCCGGGTCTTCTGCCAGTGCCACCGCTTTCTCCAGCAAAGCACAGATACGTTCTATTTCCGGAGCATAGGCTTCATGATACCATACGCTCTTTAGAGAACCGTCTTCGTTGCGGCGAATAACCGTGTACCATGAGTCCTTGTTTTCATCCTCAAAGGCATTGAACTCGGCTTCGGTAATATCCAGCGGGTAATAGTTGCATACATCCGGTTTCTCACCATAACCAGCCAGGAAAGGCTTGTTATTGTCCAGACGGTCCCATGCGCCATAGTGAATCATGGCAAACTCTTTCGCATAGCTGTCGGTAATAGTATCAAGCAGGCTTTTATCACCGAATGTCTGCTTCCAGAAAAGGTCGTCGGTAATTTTCCCCACCTGGAAGAATATTCTCACCAACTCTTTTTCCTTGTCGCTCAAGTTATTCACAAGGTCAGACTTGAGTTCAACAGATGCATACTCCTCTACCTTTGCTTTCATCGGCGATTCCTTCTGCTGGTTGCTGCACGAGCACAGGCTGGAAGCCATCGTAGCAACTCCCAACAAGGCTGCCGAAAAATTAATCATTCTTTTTCTCATACTTCATTGATTGTTTTGTTTGTTTGCGAAGATACGAAAAGTCCTCAATATCTCAGACATTCAGTGATATGGTTTTGCTTCTGTCTACACACCTTTCATATGGAAAAGCTGATAAGCCTGTAATACTCGGCAAAAAAACTATAAATTTGCTATCGAGTTTAAAGCAAACCAATTGGAAGAAAAAACCAACTCAAAACAAGATAACATAAAAAAAGTAATTGTGATTTCAACCAGTCTGCGTGCTGGTTCCAACAGCGACATGCTGGCCGACAAGTTTATGGAAGGTGCCCTCCAGGCAGGCCACGAAGTAGAAAAAATCTCACTCATCGGAAAAGATATACGTTTCTGTCGCGGATGTTTAGCTTGCCAGAAATTGGGCAAGTGTGTGATTAATGACGATGTAGACGCTATCATGCAGAAAGTACTGCATGCAGATGTCATCGTATGGGCTACCCCGATTTATTATTTCGAGATGAGCGGACAGATGAAAGTACTCATCGACCGTATGAATGCAATGTACACCCTGGATTACCAGTTCCGCGACGTCTATATGCTGACCGTGGCAGCCGAAGAAGAGCCGGAGGTTCCTCAACGTGCCGAAGCGGGTCTCACGGGCTGGATTGACTGCTTCCCGAAGAGCCGCCTGGCCGGTACGCTTTTCTGCGGCGGAGTAGCTGACTCACGCGCCATCAACGGACACAGCAAGCTGAATGAAGCTTACGAGATGGGGTTCCATTGCTGATAAGATTTCAGAAAAAAACTACGCCTGACAAAGTGATTCATGCGACATCACTACCTCCAGAAAAATTTAATAACTCTTGTTCCGGAGCTCCAGCGTCACGTCCATATAGCTACGCTTGCCTTCAATGTAGTCGGCATACAAAGTTTCCGCATCCTTACCTTTTAGGATGCGGCACTTGCCGCACGACTCGCAATCGTGCAGGCACTTCCAGGCATCGAGCACATACGCCCTGCGAGCTTCCCAGGTGGATTGTTCAATTGGAGGAGGTGTCATAGATTCTGTTTTGCTTCATACAATAATACGCAAATATATCAGTTTTGTTCATTATCTTACAAGGAAAAATTACCGTAGCCATGAAACAAAAACCCCTACACTCCTGCCCCGAACTGATTGACTACATCAATGAAACGGGTTTCCTGCCCTTGCTAAGCATGGGTATTGCCGGATGGTCGGCCGAAGAAGTCACGGACGAAGACTGCCAGTACACCCGTTTGCCCGACGGCGGATGGGAATGGCCGCTTTGGGAATGGAAAGGTGCCATCCTGCAAGAAAGCGGTTGCGCATACGGCAAGTTCTTCAAGGACAAAGCTGCATTCATCAGCCGCGAGTGGTGGCCCGACTTCTGCAATTACCGGCGGAGTCTGTTTCCTTATCCGGAGGCGGGAAGTATTGAAGAAACCATCCTCGACGTACTAAGATGCGAAGGCAGCCTGATTACACGAGAGCTGCGTGCGGCATGCGGATTTACAGGACCAAAGATGCGGAGCCGCTTCGATGCCTATCTCACCCGACTGGAAATGGGCGGCTACATTGTGACGGAGGATTTTATCTACCCCCTCGACCGCCACGGACGGGAGTATGGCTGGGGCTGGTCACTGCTCACCACGCCCGAACGTCTCTTTGGACGGGAGGCCTGCCACCCCGACCGCAGTCCGCAGGAATCACGCGAACGGATGCTCACCCAATTCCGGAAGATACTGCCGCATGAATCCGAAAAGACGTATGCAGCCCTGCTGAAATAAGTCTACAGGAACATCGTCAGCAACGGAATGCTCAGTACGGAAAGCAAGGTGGTGAGGAAGGTTCCTTCTGCCATGATGACCTCCCCTTTCTGATACTGAATACAGAACAGGGTGCCGTACGAAGCTACGGGCATGGCCGCCAACACCACATTGATAAATCAGCAACGTGCTGGGGAAATTAAGAATGCTGGCATAGAACACCGCACTGGCTCCGAAAATGGAAGCCACAATGGGATAACCGATGAAACCCACATTGCCGAATGCCAGCATGAAACTGTAAATACCGCGGTCGGACAGCTTGACGGGCAAATAGCGCGGAAGCAGAAAGGCTAACCCGATAAGCACCACCTAGGTAGCAAAACCCACCACGAGCAAAGGCAGAATCAGCTTCTTGTCAGGAAGCGTGTCGCCCATCACCGACGAAAGTATCAGACTGGGACACGTCACGTTGATAACCAGTCCCGAAAGTTTGCGGTCGAAATCCGCATCCATCATTTTCTTCTTACTCAGATAATAGCCGATGATTACCAGAATAAACAGGATAATCATCTGTGTAACGATTGCATCCATTGTTTCTTCTTACCTTAAAAAAAGTCGTGCAAAGATACAGATTTTTCTTTACTATTTCATGTTCACCATTAATCGGCTTTTCGTACATTTGCACCGCATTTTAAACGTATCAACGACACATCGTACACTAAGATTTTTATCTCTACCAACACATGAAAAAACTAAGCAAAAATGCCATTATAGGCTATCCGGCAGGAATTATCACCGGTATTACCTACGGATTGAATCCCTTATTTGCGATGCCGCTGATGAAGAACGGTGCCGCCACAGAGTCCATACTTTTCTTCCGCTACGCTTTCGCAGTGCTGCTCTTAGGCCTGTTCCTGCTGTTCCGCAAACAGAGTTTCCGGGTTTCAGGAAAGCAAATCGGCGTATTGTTCATCCTCGGACTGCTTTACACCTCCAGCAGCATCTTTCTTTTCGATGCATACGAATACATCGCTTCCGGACTGGCTACTACGCTGGTATTCCTCTACCCCGTCCTCGTGGCCATTATCATAGTGTTCCTGAAAGTCGTTCCCTCATGGCCGGTATGGCTTGCCATTGCCGCCACCTTCGGAGGTGTGCTCATCATGACACAAAGTGACGGTTCACAAACCATCAACCCCATCGGTGTACTGCTCTCCATCGCCTCGGCACTGGTGTATGCACTCATGGTAGGAGCGATTGTCTTTATCGGAAAAATCCTCAGTTCCGACACTGCAATTACGGCTGGAATCACTACCGAAGCAGACTGGCTTAACCTTGTGGGACTTGCCCTGCTGCCAACCATCGTTTCTACGGCCACCCTCGCCATTGCCTCCCGTAACATCGGAGCCACCAAGGCTTCTGTACTCGGCGTATTCGAACCCATCACCGCCATCATTGTCGGCACACTGATGTTTGGCGAACCGCTGACCACCAACATCATTGTCGGCATTTCCATTGCCATGGTAGCCGTCACGTTCATGATTACTGTGACCAAGCGATAACGCATATAGAGCAAGTAAAGACATGAGAGACTTTGCCGCAATAGATTTTGAAACCGCCAACAACCAGCGCGCATCCGTATGCTCGGTGGGCGTGGTCGTGGTGCGCGACGACGAGATAGCCGATACCTTTTATTCCCTCATCAATCCGGAACCGAATTATTACACATACTGGTGCTCACAGGTACACGGACTTACCCGTGAAGATACCGAAGACGCACCGGTTTTCCCCGCCGTATGGGCACAGATTGAGCCATTGATAGAGGGACTGCCGCTCGTGGCACACAACCGTCCCTTCGATGAGAGCTGCCTGAAAGCCGTCTTCCGCGTCTATCAGATGGACTATCCCGACTATGAATTTTATGACACCCTGTGCGTGGCACGCAGAGTATTTCCGGAGCTCCCCAACCACCAGTTACACACCGTGGCCGCTGCCTGCGGATACCGCCTGGAAAACCATCACCACGCACTGGCCGATGCTGAAGCCTGCGCGTGGATAGCCAGAGAAATATTATAACACCACACTCATGCAAATCCTGCTCGCCATCGATTCCTTTAAAGGCTGCCTTTCTTCCGAAGAAGTGGAAGCCGCCTTCTCGCAGGCCCTCACCGCCCGCGGGGCAGAAGTCCGTTCCCTCCCCATGTCCGACGGAGGTGAAGGGATGCTTCCGGCCTTTATCACCGCCCTCCACGGGCAACTTCTCCAAGCGAAAGTACACGACCCGCTGATGCGTCCCGTCACCGCTTGCTACGGCATTGCTCCCGATGGAACCGCCGTCATTGAAACTGCGCAAGCCTGCGGACTGACGTACCTGTCTGCCGAGGAACGCAATCCGTTAGTGGCCACCACCTACGGCGTAGGCGAACTCGTGGCACACGCCGTACGGCACGGATGCCGGCGCTTCCTCATCGGACTGGGCGGAAGCGGTACGAGCGATGCCGGAAAAGGCATGCTTCAGGGCCTGACCGACTCCCTGACTCCCGGCGGTACGATAGAAGACGTATTGAAAGGTTCCCTGTCCGACTGCCACTTCATACTGGCCAGCGATGTACATAATCCGCTCTACGGACCGGAAGGCGCCGCTCACATCTTCGCCCCACAGAAAGGAGCCACTCCCGCGATGGTGGAAGAACTGGACCGACGCGCCCGTCAGTTTGCCGAAGAGTCCGCCCGACGCATGGGCAGAGACGCATCCTTCCAACCTGGTGCCGGAGCTGCCGGCGGACTGGGATACGCCTTCCTGCAATATCTTCAGGCTACCACCCAATCGGGTGCCGACCTCCTGCTCGACCTCTGCGAATTCGACACCCTCCTGACACATACCGACCTCGTCATTACCGGTGAAGGACATGCCGACCGTCAGACACTCATGGGCAAGCTTCCCGAACGAGTAATGCGACGGGCACAGGCACATCAGGTTCCCGTCTGGCTGGTAGCCGGAAAAGCCAGCGATGCCGAGTCCCTACTGAATGCCGGATTCAGCAGAGTGGACAGCCTTACGCCCGACGGTATGCCCCTTGCAGAAGCCATCCGTCCGGAAGTCGCCCGGGAGAATATCCACCGGTGGGTAGAAACCGTATGGAATCAGCTGAAAAAGTAGTATCTTTATCCCCCCAATACACACCCAACCCGTAAAAACATGAAAGCTTATTCATTACTATATTTGTCGCTGTTTTCCTTTGTAACAATCTCTGCATGCAAGCCATCCCGTACAGCTCAGACGGAAAAAATGAAAGAAATGGAAAAGAAAGAGTTCAAAATGCTCGAGAATTCCCAGGCAAAATCAGAAGAGGAAGCCCTGGAAATTTCTTTCGGACCTTCCCATGAAGGCCTGGTCAACTGGGTACTTTCTGATACCGCCACCTTCTCCTACCCTTTCACCCGAAGTATCGAAAAGGAATACGTCACCATCGCCACTTCAGCCGACAAATGCCTGCGCATCTATTCATGGAATACGGGCGAAGGCGGAACCATGATCTGCTGGGGTAACCTCATCCAGTACAGAAGCGGAACGGAAATAAAAGCTGTCCACCAGTCGCTCGACATGCAACTGCACCCCGACGGCGAGCACGATGAAATGGACTACGGCAGCTACATCGACACCATCTATACCTATCCTTGTACAAACGGCAGCAAACTGTACATCGCCGACGATTATTTCAGAATATCCGGTAACTATTCCACCAATTCCTTGGTAGCCATGCGGATAAAAGACGGAAACCTCGTCAGCGCCCCCTGTTTCGTACGCCACGGTAAGCGCACAGACACCGTAGGCTTGGAACACACCGTAGCCGACTGGTACTTCCTTGCGAATCTGGGCGAAGGATGGGACTGGCTCTTCCAATTCGACCCAAAAGCACAAAACCTGTACGTGGCCACTACAGACAGCATGAGCAGCATTACCGACCGATACGACATCTACCATTTCAATGGCACGGACTTCGTCTATCAGAAAACCGGAGCTCCTTTCTGGCTGCATCCCCAATTGCATCACTACCAGCGTCTGGAACTGTTTTTCAGAACGAAAGATTACATCATCCGCATCGACAAGCTGGACGAAGAAACCATGCGATATGCTTCCTGGAAAAGCACACAGCAGATGTCAGATACTCCCGAACTGGTGCTGACCGGCAGCTATGTAGAGAAGGACAACACCTTCCTATTCTCAAAAGGCAACTACCGCTATGTGGTGACTATGGGCGATAAAGCCATCCTGAAAGTGCAGCACAACGGAAAAACGATTCTGCAACAGACGCAAGAAACGAAAGAGTTCTGATACGCGAATATGAAGATAACGATTGCGCAAGTCCCATTGGTCTCCCAATAACAGATTCCAGAAAAAATCCCCAAACTATTTACTCTCCGGCTGAGCAGGCGAAGAAAGCTCCTTGTTGGCATCATAGCTCTGTTTTGACGGAATCACACCTCTTACCCCACCTTTCGGATTAGGCACATCGCCCTTGTAGCGCGGAATCAGGTGCATGTGTACGTGAAAGACCGACTGTCCAGCCGCCTCGTTCACATTAATACCCACATTGTATCCGTCAGGATGGTATCGCTCGTCTACCTTCTGCTTCACGTACTGAAGCACCACATTCATGGCCTCCCGTTCGTGATTAGTCAGGTCGAAGTAAGAGTAAGCATTCTATTTTCCGCCATGACAATTTTATCGGCTGTTTTTCAGCCGATAA
>ERZ835080.2043-NODE-2043-length-11838-cov-2.826615_pt1 | contig 11838 bp, 11 predicted proteins | sample MGYA00519688_ERZ835080 | MGnify/ENA primary metagenome ERZ835080 (study PRJEB31850, sample SAMEA3708770) | human gut metagenome | biome: human gut; feature: human-associated habitat; material: faeces | place: China | collected 2014 ... | reverse complement strand
AGCCGCCACGGTGACGTCGGAGCGGCCCGTGCCGCGCATCCGGATCGACTTGCGGGCGGTTCGCGCGCCGCTTGCCTGGGTAAGCAGCGCGGTTATACCCTTAACACCCAGGTTGAGCACCAGGATCGCAAGCGACAGCGCGAAGATGGAGTCGAAATCCGCCACGTGCTGCAGCGCGGAGATCTTGGTGGTGACCACCATGGTGCGGGCGCTGGTGAGAAACACCACGGCGGAGATGGTGACCATGGACGAGACAAAGTAGTAGCCAAACACCTGCAGCAGCGTGGGCCAGGCGTTGGGCGTGACCACGCGCAGGATGGTCTTGATTCAGGAGCCGCCCATAAGGCGCGCCGTGGTCTCCCAGCTGGCGTTCACCTTGGTAAGCGAGTCCTTCATCATCTGGTAGGGGGTGGCGAAGTAATGCACCACGTTGCAGATGACCAGGATGGCGAGGGTGCCCTGTAGCGGCGTGCCGGTGAAGGCGAGTAGAAACGCGATGCCCAGCACCATGCCCGGTACGGCGTTGATAACGCTGGAGATCGAATCGAGCAGGCGTTTGGCCTTGGCGCCCAGGTTGGAGCGCGCGGTTACCAGCGCGGCGGCGTAAGCCAGCGTGCAGCCGGCGAGCGCGCTTAAGGCGGCGACCGCAAGCGAGGTGCCAAAGACGCCGGCAAGGTCGGGATCGGTGAAGACGGATGCCACATGGTCCCAGGTAAAGGCGGGCTTGAAGGGCCACATCTCAATAAAGGGGACGATGAGAATCACCGAGAACACGCTGAGCACGCCCGCTAGCACCGCGGCGGATGCGGCCCCGCACGCGACGTCGCGCACCCGCGATCGCGGCAGCTCGACGGCCTCGACCTTGTTGTAGCGAATGGCGTGGCGCTCCAGCGCGTACATGAGCGCGATGCTGATGGCGGAGGGCACCAGCATGATTACGGCGATAGCCGCTCCTCGTCCAAAATCCAGAATGGCGCCCAGCATCTGGCTGTAGAGCTCCATGGCAAGAACGTTGTACTGTCCACCCACGGAGGTGGGGATGCCATAGTCGGTAAATGCCAGGAAGAACGACTGGATAAACGCCACGCACAAGGCGCCGGCCAGCGGCCTCACGATGGTGCGTGCAAAGGTCTGCGCGGGCGAGTCGCCCATGACGCGGCTCACGATAAGGTAGCGCTTATCGATAAAGCGAAAGCTGTTGTCGATAAGCAGAAACGCGGTGGGCAGCGTGTAGATGACGTAGCCCATGAGCAGGCCGTTGAAGCCGTAGATGTCGAATGCCTGAAAGCCCAGGGCTCGGGTGAGCAGGCCCTGGCGTCCAAAGGTGTAGATGATGGCGAAGCCGTAGGTTATGGTGGGCAGCAGCATGGGCAGCTGGGCCAAAAGGCCGATGGCGCGTTTTAACGGCGCGGGCACGTTGGTGCAGTTGACCGTGTAGGAGAGCAAGAACGCAAGGCCCGTGGCGACCAACGCGGAGGCGCAGGAAACGGTGAGGCTGTTGGCTATGCTGGTGAGAAAGTCCGGGTCGGCGAGGGTGGCGGCGTAGTTGCCCAGCGAGGCGCCGCCGTCTGCCCCGGTAAGGGAGCGGATAAGGACCAGGGCTGCCGGCAGGGCTAGGAATGCGCAGAAGAACGCGGTCACCAAGACCAGGATCGCGCGAAGCTCCTTTTCGGACGAGAGGGAGGTGCCGCGGGCGAAGCCCGCGCAGCGAGGATTGCTGAATTGTCATGAGGGCCCTCCGTCTTATGCGACGTCCGCGGCGGCAAGGGGAGAGCGGGCGGCGGAAGGGCCGCCCTCGCCAAAGAGCGCGTAGATGTTGTCGCGCTTGATGGCGAGCTAGCGAAGGATAAAGTCGCAGATAAACTGGCTGGAAGGGCGCTGGATGATATCCTGCGGCGCGGCGAACTGGGCGATGCGGCCGTCCTTCAAGATGAGGACGCGGTCGCTCATGGTGAGCGCTTCCTCGGGGTCGTGCGTGACCATGATGGTGGTGAGGTTGTACTGCTCCACTATCTGCATGATCTTGCGCTTGATGGACTCCTTGATGACGCCGTCCAGCGCGGAGAGGGGTTCGTCCAGTAACAGGACGCGCGGCTTGACCACCAGGGTGCGCGCCAGGGCGACGCGCTGCTTCTGCCCGCCGGAGAGCTGCGAGATGCGCTTGTAGAGGTGCTCTTCCAGGCCCAGCAGCGAGATCATCTCGGCCACTTCCTGGTCCGTGGAGACGCCGGGGTTGTTGCGAAGCCCATAGGTGATGTTGTCATAGGCGTTGAGGTTGGGGAATAGGGCGTAATCCTGAAAGACGATGTTGAAGCCGCGCTTCTCCATGGGCGTGCGCGTGATGTCGTCGCCGTTCCACAGGATTTGGCCATCCGTGGCGTCCGTGATGCCAAGCAACATGTTGAGCAGCGTGGTCTTGCCGCCGCCGGACGGTCCCAGCACCGAGACGATCTGTCCGTCCTCGATGGCGAGGTTGATGTCGTCCAAGACGCGGTGGTCCGCATACGTCTTGCCGACATGCTTGAGTTCGAGCATAAAGCCCCCCCCTGGTCGGTCGGCCTTCTAGCAGGCGCGCCGCGAGCGCATGGGTGCCCCGTGAGCGGGGGACCGGTGTATGGGTACGCGGGCGCGCGGGTGAGCGCGAAATAATTGCGAGCCATGGCCGTGGGAGGTCGCGTTTGCAGGGCCCCGGGTCTAGCTCAGGTCTGAGTTGCGGGAAACGCGGCAAGGCGATATCGATTATCGGAGCGGCGATTTATGGGACTGAAAGCCGTTTGTAAGGTATGGGCAAGGGATGGGGCCGTAACGTCACGCGTCTGCAAGGACGCTGCCGAGACGTAAGGATATCCGCGGGATTCTCGTCCTAAAACGCAAACGCCGGACGCCTCGCGCGCCAGATGGGTACCAGCAACGTATTGGGGCGCGCCGCCACCGGTGCTTCGATAAGCGCCGCTGGTTCGTCTGTATCCGCAAGAGACCCTACAAGGGGGAGTTCACATGATCAAGCTGATCGCGTCCGACATGGACGGCACGCTTTTGGACGAGAACGGCGAGGTGCCGCCGGAGACCTTCGACCTTATCCTAGCGCTGCGCGAGAAGGGGATCCATTTCGCCGCGTCGTCCGGTCGCCGCTACGACCGCCTGTGCCAGTTCTTCGCCCCGGTGAAGGACAAGATGGATTTTGTGGCATCCAACGGCGCGCAGGTCTACGTGGAGGGCCGGCAGGTGGGTCGCGAGGTCTACTCGCACCTGTCCATAAAGCGCCTTGCCCGCACGGTGGCGATGTTCGACAACATGCACTTGGCCCTGTTCGACCGCACCAAGTCCTACCTCATGGATGATGAGTGCAAGTTCGTGCGCGAGATCGACAAGGACCTGCCCAACGCCGAGCGCATCTGGGAGCTGCCGGACGCGGGCGTGAACATCATCAAGGCGTCGATTTTCTGCGATGACGGCAACGTGATGGACAACGCTTACGTGCTTACCCGCGAGCTGGGGGACGAGTTTGTGTTCGCGCCCTCGGGCAACGCGTGGATCGACGCCATGCAGCCGCATGTGAACAAGGCGACGGGCGTGGCCGAGTTGATGGATCACTACGGTATCGCCCGCGAGGAGGTCATGGCGTTTGGCGACTCCATGAACGATTACGAAGCCATCCGCTTTGTGGGCGTCGGCTGCGCCATGGCCAACGGTCGCCCCGCCCTGCGAGCCGTTGCCGACCGCGTGGTGGGCTACAACTACGAGCAGGCGGTGCAGCGGGAGATGCGCAAGCTGCTGGAGGCGGCGGAAGCGTAGCGGCGGCGTAGGTGGACGAGGATTCCTGCGAGAAGTCCTTTGTGCACGGAAGGGCCCGCCGGCCTTTATCACGGAAATGCGTTCGGTGCGCTTCGCGCGCCTCAGAGCATTTCCTTAGATAAAGGCCGGCGGGTCTGTTGCTGTGAAGGATGCGTCTCGCCTTGCCTGCCAGGTGGGTAGCGTGCGTATTCGCTGGCTAGCTTGTGGGTAGATACGTGCGCTCGCTGGTCGAGGTGTCTTCAAGCTTGATGCTTGTGATGCTGCTCACCTGCTCCGGGTCAACCAGCCCACTCATTACCAGTACATCTCCTGGTGCATCTGGATGGGAATCAACGCCTGACTGCACGTAGGTGTTGAAGATGCTGACGCCCTCCTCGTTGAGTAGCTCATCCTCCAGGATTGTCCACGATGACCCGTCGGAGAGGTTCAGCTTTAGCGATTCTCTGATTCCGTAATGGTCTTTGAACCAGATGCTGAAGGGGCTTATATAGCAGGTATTGTCGCTTTGCTGATCGCGAAATTCACGCGTTTCCAATAGACCGCTTGGGGTGAAGACCTCGCTGTAGACCTTGCCTTCCTGCAGTTCGTTTAGATACCATTTCACACCGCTCATAACGGTGGCTGCTCCGGGGGTCTCGTCATCAGCTCGGTCTATGTCGTCAATGGGAGTGAAGTACATGGTGCCATCGAGATGGGTATCGCTAAGCGTTTCTTCGTCATAGAACGAGTACGTATTGAGGTCTACGCCGTTTGCGCACTCCATGTACATACCGCCCACGTAGCAGTCGTTCGATCCATCAAAGATAATTTCATTTGTAGACCCGTATTGCATGGCAAGGTGCAGGCCGTCTGGGTTGTCAAGGGAGAAGCGCACCACGCCGCAGCCGTTCTCATCCGCAATCATATCCCTAATGGTCATGGTATAGCCCCAGGTGTGCAGTTGTATGCCCACAGCCTCGACCTCATTCTCCATGTCTGATATGACGTCTTCCGCGGCTATCACGCGATATTCCTGCTTGCATGGGATCCTTTTCGAATCGTCTGCGCCTCCGATGGCATCCCAGGCGACTTGGCTGGATCCGTTGTCGCCGCGTGGCGCGAATGCCTTAGCGAAGAACTCCGAGTTCGAAACGGCGCTCACTGCGATGCCTCCCATAGCGGCGATCGCGATACCTATGGCTGCGACCACGGGGATGGAGCGTAGGGCCAACCGTCCGGGCTTGGGGACCCCGTGTCCGTGGCCCTTCTCCGCGCGTTCCCGCGACTCGGCGACCACGCGGTCATAGAGATCGTCCGATGCATGCAGCGTGTGCATGGCCTTGTCGATCTTGTTACTCCTCATGGCGATCATCCTCCAGATAATCGGCTTTTAGCTTGGCGCGCCCGCGTGGAAGGCGGGTTCTGGCAGTTGCCGGGGGAATCTTGAGTAACGCGGCGACCTCGTTGGTCGAGAATCCTCCGTAGTAATACAGGACCAAAGGCACGCGGTACTTTTCCGGTAGCGCCAGCAACGCGGCGAGCACTTCGCGGACCTCTTGCTTGTCAGGTATAGATAGCGTCCGCGCATGGTCGTCGATGTTTTCGATCCAGCGCCAAGACATGCGAAAGAGCGATTTGCAGCGGTTGATGGCGACGCGCGCCAGCCAGCGGCGGACGTGCTCATCGCTCTCAAAGGCGACGTCGCACCTCATGAGTTGGACAAAGACGTCTTGCGTGACATCGTCCGCGTCCGCGGGGTTGCGCAGGTAGGTGTAGGCGATACGGTATACCAGGTCGCGGTAGCGACCCATGACGTCTTTCAGCTCTGTAGCGTCCATGATGGCGGGCCCTCCCTTCGCTTGGTCGTGTGCGTTGCTTGTAAGGATCCTCAACCAATCTACGTTTGAAGGCGCCCACATGTTTCATGCTGTCCTGAAAAAGCTTGCCGGCACTATCTATGGAAAAGCTCTGAGGCGCGCGAAGCGTGCCGAACGCATTTCCGTAGCTAGTGCCGGCGGATTCAACGGGGTTGCCCAGCGATGTATGGAATGACTGTTATCCCACGCAGGAGAGTATGTAGGCGGGAACGCCGTCCTCGTCGTTGCTGGCCAAGATGACGTCGGCGGCGTCGCGGACCTCGCGCTCTGCGTTGCAGACTGCCGCGCCGCAGCCGGCGAGCTCGAGCATGGAGATGTCGTTGTGGTTGTCGCCAAAGCACGTGGCCTTTGAGGGGTCGATGCCAAGGTGTCCGCAGAGCCAGGTCATCGCGGTGCCCTTGGAGGTGCCTGCTTCCATGACCTCGATGTTTTGGGGATAGGAGCGTGTGATCTCGATGCCGTCCACGGAGCGTAGGCGCGCTAGGATTGCGTCGCGATCCGCTGAGTCCTTCCAGTACATCGCCACGCGCTCCAGCACATCGACGCGCTGGATGGTCTGCTCGGGCTCCTCGTCCACGGGCGTGCGCGTGTTGCGCATGGACTGCAGGATAAAGGGGTCACCCATGAACTCGTCCAGACGGTTATAGAGGTCGCGGCGCAGCAGGCAGCCGCCGTCGGCGAAGAGGTCGAAGGTAACGTCGTAATCGCGGGCGATCTGGTGAACGGCCAGGGCCTTCTCGCGGGAGAGCGGCGCGCTGTAGATCACGGTTGCGAGATCGGTGTTCTGGGGGTTCTTCGCATCGAGTTTGGCTGCCACGGCGCCGTTTGCGCTCACGGCGTAGTGCACGGATGGGTGGGCGAGCACCTCTGCGGGAATGCCGGAGAGCGGGCGACCCGTGCAGGGGACGAACTCGATTTCTGCCGCTGCCAGTGCGTCAAGGGCTTGCCAGCCCATGTCGCTCACTTGCTTGGTGGAGGTGAGAAACGTGCCGTCCATATCTGAAAAGAAGATCATGGGTGAACTCCCCGGTTTAGCGTTTACAAGGTTTTAGGCAAAAAGCCCGCCCTCACAGGATACATCGTGAAGGCGGGCTTATGGTTTTTATCGGCGATGTTTAACGCGTGCGAGGTGCTCGCGGGTGCTTGGCGACGTGGGCCGACGCGGGCGATGGAGGCGGGGCGTGCGCGTTAGCGCTGGCTTAGGGGCACGTACTCCATCTCGTCGTAGACGGTGTTGTATGCCGGGCGGATGATGCGGTGCGCACCGAAGAGCTCTTCCATGCGGTGGGCCGCCCAGCCGGCGGTGCGGGCGACGGCGAACATGGGCGTGAAGAGCGTCTGCGGGATGCCGAGCATGCTGTAGATGAAGCCGGTATACAAATCGATGTTGGCGCAGATGGGCTTGGAAGTGCCGCGCACATCGCGCATAACTTGGGGCGCCAGACGCTCGACGCTCTCGATCAGGCGGAACTCATCGCCCAGACCCTTCTCGTCCGCAATCGCTTCTGCGTAGTGGCGGCAGATCTTGGCGCGCGGGTCCGAGAGGGTGTAGACGGCGTGCCCCATGCCGTAGATGAGGCCGGAGCCGTCGAAGGCCTCGCGGCGCAGGATCTTCTCGAGATAGGCCGCGATCTCGTCGTCGTTGTCCCAGTTTTTGACGTGGTTGCGGATATCCTCGTGCATGTGCACCACTTTGGAGTTGGCTCCGCCGTGGCGCGGGCCCTTGAGGGAGCCGATCGCCGAAGCGTAGGCGGAGTAGGCGTCCGTGGCGGAACTGGACAGCACGCGGCAGGCGAAGGTGGAGTTGTTGCCGCCGCCGTGCTCGGCGTGGAGCATGAGCATGACGTCGAGCAGCATGGCTTCGCCGCGGGTGAAGTTGTCGTCCCCGCGAAGCACCTGCAGGATGGTTTCCGCTGTGGAGAGCTTGGGGTCGGGCGTGGGGATGAGCGCGCGGCGGCCCTGCTGGCGGGCGATCGCGAGCGCATGGGCCATGGCGGCGATGCGCGGCAGGCGGGAGAGCATGGAGACGGCGACGTCGATCTCGTGCTCGGGCGAGATGTTGTCCGGCTCGGCATCGAAGGCGTACAGCAGCAGCACGGCGCGCATGAGCACGTTCATGATGGAGCTGGAGACCGTGGTGATGGGGAACTGCGCCACGTAGCCATCGGAGATGTGGCGGTATGCGCCCAGGCGCGCCTGGAAGTCCGCGAGCTCGTCTACGTTGGGCAGGGCGCCGGTGATGAGCAGGTAGGCGACCTCTTCGTAACCAAAGCGGCCCTCCGCCTGCGAGCTATTGATAAGGTCCTCGATGCTGTAACCGCGAAGCGTCAGCTTGCCCTCGTCCGGAACCAGCTTGCCGTCCACGATGTTGTAGCCGTGGACGTCGCAGATGCGGGTGAGGCCGGCCACCACGCCGGAACCGTCCGCGTTGCGCAGGCCGCGCTTGACGTCGTGCTCTTTGTAGAGGCTTTCGTCATAGGGCTCGCTAGGGGCACCGTGGTAGAGGCGCTCGCTTTCGGGGGAGACCTGGCGGCTCGCTTCATAGTCGATGACCAAGCGGCTCAGCGCATCGTCGAAGCGGTAGTAGATGTTTTGCGTGGTGTAAGCCATGGGGTGCCTCCTATTCGCAGGGGGATGCGTCGATGCCGCGGGGCCGCCGGCGCGGTGCGGGGCGACGGCGCGGCATCGAGGTCGCGGAGAGCGACTAGAGTCGATACATGAAGTTGAAGACGTCCTCGCGCTGGATGGTGACGGTGACGCCCACCGCCTCGCCGCCGGCGGCCAGGGCCTCCTGCAGGGCGGTGAAGTCCATGGGGCTCTCGGACATATCGGCCAGCATGGTCATAGTGAAGATGTCCTCGATGATGCTCTGGGTGATGTCGCGGATGTCGACGTTGGCCTCGCCCAGGATCTTGGAGATCGCGGCGACGATGCCGGCGCGGTTCTTGCCAAGGACGGTGATGACGATGCGATGGGAATCGGTCTGTGCCATGGTGGGACCCTTCTGGTTGATGCGACGCCGCCTGCCTGTCGCGGGCGTCGAGTGCCCGCGCTCGAGCGGCTGCGCGCACTTTGATTTGGTACAGTGTTCACCATTGTAGCGTGTGTTTTGCGTCACCTGTTGGATAACCGTGAGTATTACAGGGATGTCACGGGGTCACGGGCGAGGTCGGCCGCGAGAATTGTTGCAATTTGTAGTTCTCGTGCATAAGGGTTCGCCTGTGGTAGACTAGCAAGGCTGTTTTGCCTTGGTCGGAAACCAAGGCACCCCTTAGTTCTGGTCGGTAACCAGAACGCGAGTAATAAGAGGAGCCCTGCCATGAAACAAGGTATCCATCCCGAGTACGTCGAGTGCACGGTGCGCTGCTCCTGCGGCAACACCTTCAAGACCCGCTCGACCAAGCCCGAGATCACCGTCGAGCTTTGCAACGAGTGCCACCCGTTCTACACCGGCCAGCAGAAGTTCGTCGACACCGGTGGACGCGTCCAGCGCTTCGCCGACAAGTTCGGTGGCGCCGCTCAGGCCGCCCTCGAGCGCGAGGCCGCCAAGAAGGCCGCCAAGGCCGCTGCTGCCGCTGAGGCTGCTGCCAAGAAGGCCGCCGAGCGCGAGGCCAAGGCCGCCGAGAAGGCCAAGCGTGCTGAGAAGTTCGCTGCCGAGGCCGCCAAGAAGGCCGCCGAGGCTCCCGCAGCTGAGGCTGAGGTTGCCGAGACCGCCGAGACCGAGGCTGCTGCTGAGTAGCGTCTCGCTGTAACAGGCATTGAAAAACCCCGCATCGAGTTTGAAGCTCGGTGCGGGGTTTCTTTTTGCTCAGTCGATGTTCGTTGACGGCGCGAGTGCAGTCGTCTGGGCGAGGTGAGCGACCCTTTCGCGCATCGTCGCCCTGCCGTCGTCGGTGGGAGCGGGCGTTTTATCTATGCGTGCGCGCCTTGCCCGTGAACTCGTCTACGTCGATGCGCCACACGTGCGCGCGGTCGATGATACCCGGGCCGTAGGCGGTGGGGGCGTCCGGCGCCAGGTGCTCCATGATGAGGTCAAGGCCGTAGACCTTGTCTTCGCCGCTGGTGACAGGGTGGAGCGTGCCGGTTCCCATGATGCTGCGATACGCGAACGAATAATCGCAGGCGTGCTCGCCGGAGATCACGCCGTCCTCGATGTCCATCTCGATGGCGACGGGGCAGCCGGTGTTGCCCGCGCTCTTCCACGCGGCGGCCTTGCGGCCTTCGCCGGCAGAATGCAGCCACAGGCTCAAGCGGCGCGTTTCATCATCAAGCTCAAAACCAAAGCTCATGGGGACTATGAAGAGCCCCTGGTCATCAACGCACGCGATGCGGACCGTCTTGCATGCTTCAAGGATTTCTCGCAGTTTGGCGATATCCGTAACCTCGCGTTTCGACAACCTCATGATGAAGCCTCCTTGGCCGGTCCGCCCGCGCATGGGTCCATCCGCGTGGGGCGCGGTGGGGTGCGGGCGGGCGCTTTTTTCGAACCACACCATAGTATCAGGATGGCGTCCGTGTCTGGGCGCTCGCACTTCGCGTTTCCTTATCATGCGTCTTTCTAAACCCGCATGTTGGTTGCTCTTCCGTGGTGTGGGAGCCGCACGCAGATGTGCGCAAACCGTGTACATGTGTAGACGTTTGCATGGGGCGCTTGTGGGATACTCCGCTCGGGAATAGTATGAACGGCGTTCAGTTGAACATAGTTCATTATTTGGACGAGTAAGAATCGGCTGTGACCTGACCGCGAGGCAGGCGGGTGGGGCGCTGCCGGCCATCGTCCACATGCGTATACAAGGGAGGCCCCCATGAGCAACAATACTGAGAAACAGGCGCGTTCCGCCGGGGCGCGCGTCGTCGAGATCGAGAACTCCATGAGCCCTAAGGCTTTCTGCGTGACCAAAGAGGTTCTGCTGGGCATCGCGGGGTTTGTGTGGTGCGCCGCGGGCTTCAACATCGTCCGCATCGGGTTGCTCGCCTACGCCGAGCAGTCGGGCGCGCTGCTGATCGCGGGCCTGCTCGCGGGCAGCGTCGCCGTGTTCCTGGTCTTTTGGACCCGCATCTTCTCCAAGCTGCTGGGCAAGCATACCGACCGCATCGTGGGCTACGGCAACGCGCGCCAGCCGTTTTGGCGCTTCTTCGACCGCCAGGCATTCGTCATCATGGCGGTCATGATGACGGCTGGTATCTCGCTGCGCGCCTTCTCGCTGGTTCCCAGCTGGTTCATCGCCTCGTTCTACACCGGATTGGGCATCGCGCTCTTTGGCGCGGGCGTGGGATTCCTGATCAACCTCGCACGCCTGCTCAAGGCATCGCGCAGGACAGGCACGCTGGCATAAGGGTTATTGGCGCCGAGCTGCTCGTCCGCTATTTGCCGATGACGTGAGACCACGGCGCTTCCTCGCATGAGGGGGAGCGCCGTGGTTTCTACGTGTTCGCTCACATTAACCGATGGAATGCGCGGGCAAATGGTTAGAGTTATGGTCGTCTGAGTATCTACCGTGGAACGCAGCGCGCCCGTCCGACCTTTGGGGCCCGCTTCGACCCACGTCAGCCCGTATCGCACGGGTGAGGATCATTGAAGAGGAAACCACATGGGATTCGTTTCTAAGCTGCTTTCGTTTGGCTCTGATAAAGATCTCAAGCGCTACTACAAGCTGGTTGATAAGATCAACGCCCTCGAGCCCACCTATGAGAAGATGGACGAGGAGGAGCTCAAAAAGCAGACGGACCTGTTCCGCGAGCGCTACGCCAACGGCGAGTCGCTCGATTCCATGCTTCCCGAGGCCTTCGCCGTCACCCGCGAGGCGTCCAAGCGCGTGCTGGGCATGCGTCACTTCGACGTCCAGCTGATCGGCGCCATGGCGCTGCACGAGGGCCACATCGCCGAGATGAAGACGGGCGAGGGCAAGACCCTGGTTTCCACGCTCGCCGGCTACCTCAACGCTATCGCCGGCAAGGGCGTGCACATCGTCACCGTCAACGACTACCTGGCAAAGCGCGACTCCGAGTGGATGGGTCGCCTGTACCGCTATATGGGTATGAGCGTGGGCCTTCTGCAGAACGGCATGCCGCTGGAGCTCAAGGGCCCGGCCTACCAGGCCGACGTCACCTACGGCACCAACTCCGAGTTCGGCTTCGACTACCTGCGCGACAACATGGTCACCTATGCGTCCCGCCGCGTGCAGCG
>ERZ835080.2041-NODE-2041-length-11854-cov-4.492923_pt1 | contig 11854 bp, 8 predicted proteins | sample MGYA00519688_ERZ835080 | MGnify/ENA primary metagenome ERZ835080 (study PRJEB31850, sample SAMEA3708770) | human gut metagenome | biome: human gut; feature: human-associated habitat; material: faeces | place: China | collected 2014 ... | reverse complement strand
TGAATCTGTTCTTTCACTTTATTGCATCACCGATCAATGCAGGAGCAGTTGCAATGGTAGCAGGACTGATCGTAGTACCGGTAGTGAGTGTGCTTACACCAAAGCTTAAGAAGGACAGAGTGGATGAGATCTTTGCCTGCTATGATGAAAAGGTTACGATCACCAAGAAACGTTCGTTGGAACAGAATTAGTGAAAATAATCTGAAAAATCAAACATATTAAAAAACATCAAGTGAAGTGATTAAAATTATCACTTCCTTTTTGTTTGGGGATATGTTAGGATATAAAAGTATTAAAAATGAACAACAAAGTTGATGAATATTATTGCTGATTTGGCAACGATGATTTGATTTGAAATATGAGGCAAAAGGAGTGGAGCTTGAATTATGAAGAATTATCAGAAATATGAGAAAAGTTATTTTATGCCGCCGGAGGTCACATATGACTGGGCGAAAAAAGATGCGGTAGAACAGCCTCCGAAGTGGTGCAGCGTAGACTTAAGAGATGGTAACCAGGCGTTGATCGAGCCGATGAGTCTGGATGAAAAGCTGGAGTTTTTCCAGATGTTGGTAGATATTGGATTTAAGGAGATCGAGGTTGGATTCCCGGCTGCTTCCGAGACAGAATATCAGTTTATGAGAACCCTGATCGAAAAAGACATGATTCCGAATGATGTAACGGTCCAGGTATTGACACAGGCAAGAGAGCATATCATCAAGAGAACATTTGAAGCTGTAAAGGGAGCACCTCACGCAGTGATTCATTTATACAATTCTACCTCTGTTGCACAGAGAGAGCAGGTGTTCAGAAAAGATAAAGAACAGGTAAAACAGCTTGCGATCGACGGGGCAAAATTACTTCTGAAGCTTGCAAGTGAGACAGACGGTAACTTTACATTCGAATACAGCCCGGAGAGTTTCCACGGAACAGAAGTGGACTATGCGGTAGAAGTGTGCAATGCGGTGCTGGATGTATGGCAGCCGACAGCTGATAATAAAGCGATCATCAATATTCCTACAACGGTAGAAAACGCAATGCCGCATGTATTTGCAGGACAGGTAGAATATGTAGATAAGAATCTGAAATACCGTGATGGCGTGGTACTCAGCCTTCACCCACACAACGACCGTGGATGCGGCGTGGCAACTGCTGAAATGGGTATTCTTGCAGGTGCAGACCGTATCGAAGGAACCTTATTTGGAAATGGAGAACGTACCGGTAACGTGGATATCGTGACACTGGCACTCAATATGTTCTCGCAGGGTGTAGATCCGGGACTGGATTTCACTGACATTCCAAAGATCCGTGAAATCTACGAACGCCTGACCAGAATGCATGTCTATGAAAGACAGCCATATGCAGGAGATCTGGTATTTACCGCATTCTCCGGTTCCCATCAGGATGCCATCGCAAAAGGTATGGCATGGCGTGAAGCGGAAGAAAGAGATCACTGGACCGTACCGTATCTGCCGATCGATCCGAAGGACATCGGAAGAACTTACGATAAAGATGTTATCCGTATCAACAGCCAGTCAGGAAAAGGCGGTGTAAGCTACATTCTGAAACAGAACTTTGGCATCAGCGTTCCGAAAGAAATGCGTGAAGAAGTCGGCTACATGGTAAAAGATGTATCCGATAAAGCACACAAGGAGCTGACTCCGGACTGGGTATACCACATTTTTGAAGATCATTATGTAAATTACAAAGGAATCTTCTCTATCGATGAATGCCACTTCAAACAGGAAGATGGTATTATAGCAGATGCAACCATTTCCCATGCAAATGGAAAACGTGTGGTAACAGCAGGCGGTAACGGACGTCTTGACGCAGTCAGCAATGCGATCAAACAGTACTTTGGTATCAGCTATGAACTGAGCTTCTACGAAGAACATTCCCTGACACGTGGTTCTTCTTCCAAGGCATGTGCTTATGTAGGTGTCATCTGCAATGGAAAGACCTACTGGGGAGTCGGAATTGATGCCGATATCATCAAAGCTTCTATTGAAGCATTGACAGTTGCTGTCAACAAGATCGATGAACTGAAGAATGCGAATGAATGTAAAGATGAAAGAATGGTAGAGATCATGAACTATATCCAGGCAAATTATCTGGATGTATCTCTGGATGACCTTGCAGAGAAATTCTTCCTGTCCAAACCATACCTTTCCAAATATATCAAAGAAAAATCCGGAACGACTTTCGGGGATATTGTCAAAAAGGTCAGAATGAAAAAGGCACGTGCCCTGTTAAAAAGCAGCAGCATGACCGTTGAAAATATTGCACTGACCGTTGGATACCAGAATGTAGAGCACTTCAACAGGCTCTTCAAAAAGGCGTACAATATCACACCGGTACAGTTCCGCAACCAGAAATAAATAATACAGAAAAATGACGAAAAAAGGGCGCAAAAAACGGTTAAAAAGACGTTTTTTGCGTTCCTTTTTTGTCAATGTTTATGAATGTGAACAAAAATTCATATTTACAGGCAAAATTATTGACAAAGTAAACAAAAAAAAGTAAGATATTTGTATGTTCATAATAAAAAACAAAAGTTAAAAATTATGAAAAAGGAGGAGTGAAGACATCTGAGGATGGGGAAATAATTAACGATTGTTTTTTGCTGGATGAATAGAATACAAAAGGTTATCTTGGAGGAAAAAATAATGAACGAACATGATGAGGCGTTAAGAAAACAAACCGCCTTTTTAGGACAGCCAAAGGGTGTGGGAACCCTGAGCTTTATGCAGCTTTGTAACTCTTTCGCAAGCTATGCGATGAGTGCGGTACTGATTTACTACTTATACGCAAATGCACCGGAAGGACTTGGATTCAGCAAGGCAAATGCAGCACAGCTGATCTCTTTATATTCAACAGTTGTCGTACTGACAGGTATTGTCGGAAGCTTTGTCTGCGACCGTATCTTAGGATGCCGGAAGTCCTTATTTGTATCAAGATCACTTTCATTTATTGGATATGTATGCCTTGCATTACCACTTGGCGTTCCTGGCTATGGAATCGCTATGGGATGTCTGGCAATCGGACCGATGTTCGGTGGCAGATGCCTGGATGCTCTTCTTGGAAAATTCTATGATGAATCCGATGGAAGACGTGACAGCGCTTACACGATTTCTTACGTAATTTCCAACATTGGTGCAGCAGCTCCGGTACTTTCCGGTATAATCGCAGCAGCACTCGGATATCATGTAGCATTCGCGGCATGTGCAGTCCTTGCATTCCTGGGTATCGTTGTATATGCAGTTACATACAAACCGTTCTTCGGTAATATCGGTATTGAACCGGATGATCCGCTTCCGGATGATAAGAAACGTTCTTTCATCACAAAGATGATCATTGTACTTGTTATCTGCGCAGTTGTTCTTGCAACGCTTTTTGCAACAGGAACATTAAGTATTTCTGTATTTTCAAATGTAATCAGTACTGTATCGATCATTATCCCGATCGTATACCTGGTAGTTATTTACAAAAGTAAAAAGACAGAGCCACATGAGAAGAAGAAAATCCTCTGCCTGGTTCCGCCGTTCATCTGTAACGCAGTTACCCTGCTGATCTGGACACAGACAATTTCAATCCTTGCAATCTTCTATGAAGAAAAGGTTAACCGTGTACTGTTCGGAATTGAAGTGCCTGCAGCATCTATGCAGACAATCCCAGCAGTATTTGCAGTTATCATCGGAAGTATCCTGACAGCAGTATGGACAAAACTCGGAAAGAAACAGCCATACGGAACCACAAAGATGGGTATCGGAACAATCTTCTGGGGACTTGGAGCTTTAATCATTGCACTCCTCTATGTAATCTATCCTGGAGATGCAAAAGTCAGCGCATGGTGGATCGTATTATTCTATGCAATCCTGATGCTTGGTGAAGGATTTACCTGCCCGATCGGTTACTCAATCACGGCTGTTGCAGCACCGAAGGCATTCATGACACAGATGATGACAATCTGGTCAATGTCACAGTCTACAGGAGCTGCTCTTAACACGCTGCTCACAAACTTCTACAAAGAAGGAAGCGAAATTCCGTTCTTCGTAGCAATCGGTTTGGGTGTATGTGCAGTCGGTGTGGTTGTAGCAATTTTCAGTAAAAAGCTTGCAGTCGGAATGGGACTGGACAAGAACGCAGAAGCATAAAAGATTAGAAAATAAGTTTATGTTTCAGGAGGATGAAAAATAAATGTCAGAGAATTGTAATTATGCACCGGTCGAAAAAGTCATTCTGATCGATGACAGAAGAATTGAGATTTATTGGGGCGAACAGATGCGCCGTGCTGATAATGAAAACGATTATCTGGTAAAATACAAAGGGGAAGTACAGGAACTGGTACACTGGACCAGTGATATGACATGGGATTATGGTACGGTATACCAGAAAGAATCCATGCGTACCACACTTTCCCTGGTTCATCCGGTTGATCCGGAATGTGCAGGAGAGGTTACCGTACAGGTTGTCGGAAAGCTGACTGATGTAAAAGACAGACCGGTAGACAATGAAAAGGTCTACCAGACCGTGTATCAGCCATATTATGTAGTCCGCAAAAAAGGAACCTCCGGCATTGTAGTAAAAGCCGGAGAAAAAACAACACCGGCCGTAGTGGACAAAGCACTTGCAATTATTGATATGATGCTTGAAAAGATCCCGGAAGTAGCAGAAGAGCTTGTCCGCAGAGGCGCAGAGGTATCTGTGTTCGGACTGCTTGAGAATGCATATGATGTCCCGGAACACAGAATGGGATATCTGCTTGCAACCCGCCATGTGGCAGGTTACGGCGGTGAGATGACGAATCCGGCATCCTCAATTTCAGAGGCAAATGTGATCCGTCTCAGAACCGGAAGATATGCAACCAGTTATCCGAATGAAATGATCCTTGTCCATGAGTTCGGACATGCGATCCACCTGGTTGGAATGAATGGTCTGAAAGATCAGACGCTTGCAGACATGATCCGGAAAGCATATCAGCATGCCAGCGACAATGGTTTGTGGCCGGACACTTATGCGATCAGCAATTACGAAGAGTATTTTGCAACCTTAAGTACTGTCTGGTTCAATGTCATGCAGGAAGGTGTTGACGGACGATGGGATGGTATCCGCGGACCGGTCAACACAAGAGAGGAACTGAAGGTCTATGATCCGGAAGGATATGAGCTGATGAAGCACATTTATCCGGAGAAGACACTTCCGGAACCTTGGCATTATAATGTAAACATCTATGATATTGATGGAAAACCATACAAATCATATGATGAAAATATGAAATTCAACTGGGATTTCATTCAGTAGGAGATGGAACAATGAATACACGCATACAGAAAATTGTAGATGCTGTAAAGAAAAATGGTCATGACGGAATTGTGATCAGCAAAGGCAGCGACATTAAGTATCTGACCGGCTTTACCGGAGAATATGGAGTTGCGGTCCTGCTTTTGACAGAAAAGAAAAACTATTTTGTAACCGACGGACGGTTTGAATTCCAGGCCGCACAGGAAACAGAAGGATTTGAAGTTGTCGTCTACGGTGAAGGACTGAATTACTTCAGCCAGACCGGTAAATTGGCGGCAGAAGCAGGGGTAAAACAGTGTGCAATCTGTGGAGCAGATCTTACATTTGATGATTATCAGGATCTGGTAAGTCAGGCTCCTGATACCAAATTCGTTTCCGAGGGGTCTTATGTAGAACCTTTACGTGCAATCAAGACACCGGAAGAAATCGAGACGATCGAACAGGCATGCCGGATTTCAGAGAGATCTTTCTATGCACTGCTTGATGTGATCAAACCGGGCGTTACAGAGATCGATATTGCAAATGAACTGGAATATCAGTTCAGAAGCCGTGGCGGCTCCGGATTCTGCTTCGAGACGATTGTAGCATCTGGTCCGGATAACGGAGCAAACTGTCATGCGACAGCATCCGATAGAAAAATCCAGCTTGGTGATTTTGTGACGATTGATTTCGGAACTTATTATCACGGATACTGCTCGGATATTACCCGTACTGTTGCAGTAGGGAAAGCCAAAAATCCGGAGCTTTACAAGATGTTTGACGTAGTCAGAAAAGCAAAGGATGCTGGTCAGAACAGCCTGAAACCGGGAATGGTTATGGGCGAGCTCAGAGATATCATCGTGAAGGTAGTAGAAGATGCAGGCTATCATATTCCACATGGTCCGGGACACAACTTCGGACTGGATATTCATGAACAGCCGTATATCTGTACCGGCAGTAAAGTGACCCTTCAGCCGGGAATGGTTCATACGATCGAACCTGGAATTTACATTCCGGGAATCGGCGGAGTCCGTCAGGAAGATGATTTCCTGATCACAGAAGATGGATACCGCAGAATTACAAATATTACAGATGCTCTGATCACACTGTAATAAGAATGTTGTCATCCTAAAAAAGTATAAAGAATTGAGGAAATCCTTATCTGGTGATTTGCTGGGTAAGGATTTTCTTTTTTGTGGGGACGGTCTGCGAAAGGGAGGTAGTGAGGCAGATAAAAAAATATAGGGGTGAAGTCCATTGTGCAAACCATTCAGATGAGCCTCTGGAAGCGAAAATTGTGTCAGCAAAGGCTTCCACAATTTTTGAGTCTCATCTCCATTGCACAATAAGTGCCTTCACCCCTATATTTTTTTAAATCTGCCGCTGTAATCTTTGGACGCAGACCTGGGAATCACAAAATTTTAATATTGATTGTTAAACGATGTTGTGAGTAAAATGAAAAGTGCAAGTGTATCCGTATAAAGTTTTGGACGTAAAACGGATTAAAAAATGCAAAATATTTAACAGATTCTGTGGAAAACGGTTGCGTCGGTTTGAAAAAACAAGTATAATACACTTCAAGATGGTTGCGCTTTAAAAAGTTAAAGAATGGATGCGACGGGAGAGAGGCAGCATGAAAGGGCTGCGTGTATTTGAAAAATAAAGGAATAAAAGAGGGACCAAGGGATGATTATCAGTACGAAATATCTGATTACAGGAGATGGAAAGACCGTTCTTACGGATAAGGCAGTCTATATTGGAGAGGACGGCAAGATCGGAAAAATCGCACCAAAAGAAGAGCTGCTGAAAGAATTTCCGCAGGAGGAAGTTAAGGAGTATGGTGATGCGACACTTCTTCCGGGACTTATGGATATGCATGCGCATCTTGCATACGGCTATTCCCAGCCGGACAGCTTTAATTATGGATCACAGCTGATCATGTTATATGCGTTGCAGCATGCGCAGTCTGCATTTGAAAGAGGGATCACCACGGTGCGGGATATGTCTTCAGCACATGGTGTATGCAAGAATCTGAAACTGGCAGAAAAGAAGGGATTTGTCGTGATCCCGAGAATCGTGCATACGGATACCGGAATCTGCATGACGGGCGGGCATGCCTGGGAAGAGGTAGAGGAAATGGACGGTCCGTGGGCAATCCGTAAAGAGATCCGTAAGCAGGTGCGTGACGGTGCGGAATGGGTGAAGATTCTGACCACCAACCGCGAACCGTATCCGGAGCTTACCCAGGAAGAACTGGATGCGGCGGTGGATGAGTGTCACAGAAGAGGAATCAAGTGTGGCGTACATGCCGGGACCAATCCGGGGATCCAGATGTGCATTGATGCCGGATTTGACACGATCGAACATGGAACCTTTATGACGCTGGATCATGCAAAGCAGATGGCAGAAAAAGGTATTGCCTGGACACCGACTATCATGGCATATACTTATCTCTATGAACTATGCAAGGAAAATATCGAGAAGAATGGCGATGCACCGGTCAGTGATCCGGTCATGCAAAAAGAGATGGCAAATTATGAATTCTTTGAACCGGCATACAAAGCGTACCGGGATCATTTTAAAGAATTTTATGATACGGGTGTGACGGTTCTTGCCGGCACCGATATGGTGATGTATCATTCTCCGCTCTTACCGCTTCCGAGAGAACTGCAATATATGGTGGAATACGGAATTACACCGGTGCAGGCAGTACAGGTGGCAACTTCCAATCCGGCAAAGGTTCTGGGTGTGGAAAAAGAACGCGGACTTGTTGCCGAAGGATTGGATGCAGATCTTCTGGTAGTTGGCGGTGACTTAAGCAGGGATATCACCAGATTAAAAGATGTAAAATTTGTTACACTTGGCGGAAAAAGAGTCTTTGAAGACGGAATCCGTTATGTTGGAACAGGGAATATGTTTATGTAAGAAAAGGCTTCTGCGTTGCAGAGGCTTTTTTTGCACGTGAAAATTACTTGTCGAAAATTTAACAAAATAAGAGAAAACTTATCAAAAACAGTTGCGTATTGCATAAAAAGCAAGTATAATATACACGGCAGAAAATTTGATTTAATTATTAAATTTATAAAAATGGAGGGCTAGATTTATGAGCAACACAACATCATCAAACCCGGCGAGCTTAAGAATTGCCAATTTGCTCGATGAGGGAAGCTTTGTTGAAATCGGTGGACAGGTAACTGCAAGAGCAACAGATTTCAACATGCAGGAGAAAAAAGCTCCGACAGATGGCGTCATCACAGGTTACGGTGTAATCGATGGAAACCTGGTATATGTATACAGCCAGGACGCATCTGTACTTAACGGAACCATCGGCGAGATGCACGCAAAGAAGATTGCGAACATTTATGATATGGCAATGAAGATGGGCGCACCGGTGATCGGTCTGATCGACTGCGCAGGACTTCGTCTTCAGGAAGCAACTGACGCACTGAACGCATTCGGAAGCTTCTATTACAAACAGGCTATGGCTTCTGGCGTAATTCCACAGATCACAGCAGTATTCGGCAATTGCGGTGGTGGACTGGCAGCGGCAGCAGCACTTTCTGATTTTACATTCATGGCAGAGAACGGAAAATTATTCGTAAACTCTCCGAACACTATTCCGGGCAACACCGCGGACAAATGCGATACAGCAAGCGCAAAATTCCAGAGTGAAGAATCCGGAATCGTTGACGGCGTAGGAAGCGAAGAAGAAATTCTTGGCGAGATCCGCTCACTCGTAGCAATTCTTCCGGCTAACAACGAAGACAACGATGCATATGATGAATGCACAGATGATCTGAACAGAGTATGTGCAGATCTTGAGAATGCAGCAGAAGATGCAGCACTTGCTCTTTCTATGATCTCTGACAATGGTGTATTCATTGAGACAAAGAAAGCTTATGCAAAAGATATGGTAACAGGATTCATCCGCCTGAACGGAATGACAGTAGGTGCTGTTGCCAACCGCTCAAAAGTATACGATGAAGAAGGCAACACAGCAGAAGAATTCGACGGCACACTCTCAGCAATGGGATGCAAGAAAGCAGCAGCTTTCGTTAAATTCTGTGATGCATTCGGAATTCCGGTACTCACACTTACAAACGTAAACGGACTCAAGGCAACTGCATGCTCAGAAAAGAACCTTGCAAGAGAGATGGCAGCTCTCACTTATGCATTTGCAGATGCAACTGTACCAAAAGTCAATGTGATCACAGGTAAAGCATTTGGAAGCGCATATGTGACAATGAACAGCAAAGCAATCGGAGCAGACATGGTATACGCATGGCCGGAATCTGAGATCGGAATGATGGCAGCAGACATGGCTGTGAAGATCATGTACACAGATGCAGATGCAGATACATTAAAAGCAAAGACAGAAGAATACAAAGCACTTCAGTCAAGCCCGCTTTCCGCAGCTGGAAGAGGATATGTAGATACCATCATCGAACCGGCAGATACCAGAAAATATGTGATCGGTGCATTTGAGATGTTATTTACAAAAAGGGAAGAAAGACCATCCAAAAAACACGGAACAATTTAGCGAGGTGAAGCAAAGTGAAGAAAAAGATTAGTTTAGTAGTCGCAGTTCTGGTACTTGTGCTCGGCCTTGCAGGCTGCGGAAATGCCAAGACCGTCAGCTATGACAAAGATACACTGATCCAGTCTTGTGATGCTGTTTTTGATATCATTGAGAGCGGATCCATCACAAGCGACCAGATCACAGAGATGTCAGACTGGAATCAGGGATATCTGATGGCACAGTTTGAAAGCCAGACCGGTGTGCAGATGGAAGCAGACACTTTCGCAACTGCACTGGAAGGATGGAAAGCATCCCTGGAAGAATGCGGCGATTATGAAAGCCATAAAGACTATGAATTCGAGGCGTCTTCTACAGGTGTAACGGTAACTGCACCGGCAACATTTTCTGACAGAAGTGCAGACCTGGAATTCGTATTCGATGAGAATATGACTCTGGAATCATTTACAGTCAATGCTCATTACGGCATGAGCGAAATCCTTGAAAAAGCGGGACTTAACACATTACTTGGTATGGGAACTGTATTCGTAATGCTTATTTTCATGAGCTTTATCATTTCCCTGATCAAATACGTTCCTGCATTACTTAACGGTACATCCAAGAAGAAAAAAGAAGAAGTTCCGAAGGCAGCACCGGCACCGGCAGTGGCAGCAGCTGTAGAAGAAGCAGAAGAAATGGATGATACCGAACTTGTTGCAGTTATCGCAGCAGCGATCGCAGCAGCAGAAGGAACTACTACAGACGGATTTGTAGTACGTTCTATCAAGAGAAGAAAATCAAACAAATGGAATGCATAGTGCGAATAGAATCAGGAGGATTTAAAGATGAAAAACTATACAATCACAGTTAACGGCAACGTATATGATGTTACAGTAGAAGAAAACGGAAACGGAGCAGCTGCAGCACCAGTAGCAGCACCAAAGGCAGCTCCGAAAGCAGCACCGAAGGCAGCTCCAAAAGCAGCAGCCGGAGCTGGAAGCATCAAGGTAGAAGCAGGTGCGGCCGGAAAAGTATTTAAGATCGAAGCAAGCGTAGGACAGAAAGTATCCCGCGGTGATGCAGTTCTTATCGTAGAAGCAATGAAGATGGAAATTCCTGTTGTAGCTCCGGAAGACGGAACAGTTGCAAGTATCGATGTAGCAGTAGGTGATGCAGTAGAAGCAGGACAGACACTGGCTACATTGAACTAAGGAGCAACATCCTTTTGAAAAACAGGAGGTTATAACATGGAATATATCACTAACACACTGGGAAACCTCGTGCAGCAGACTGCGTTCCTCAACCTGACTTGGGGTAACTACATTATGATCGCAGTTGCATGTTTTTTCCTTTATCTTGCAATCAAGCATGGGTTTGAACCGCTTCTGCTTGTACCGATTGCATTTGGTATGCTCCTGGTAAATATTTACCCGGATATCATGCTTCATGCAGAAGATTCGGCTAACGGAACGGGCGGACTTTTGTATTACTTCTTCCAGCTGGATGAGTGGTCTATTCTCCCGTCACTTATTTTCATGGGTGTCGGTGCGATGACTGACTTCGGACCGCTCATTGCCAACCCGGCGAGCTTCCTCCTCGGTGCGGCAGCACAGTTTGGTATTTTCGCAGCTTATCTTGGCGCGATGGCTCTTGGTTTCTCTGATAAGGCAGCAGCTGCTATCTCCATCATCGGTGGAGCAGACGGACCGACATCCATTTTCCTTGCAGGTAAGCTCCAGCAGACGGCTCTGATGGGACCGATCGCCGTGGCGGCGTACTCGTACATGTCACTGGTTCCGATCATCCAGCCGCCGATCATGAAGCTTCTCACAACAGAGAAGGAAAGAAAGATCAAAATGGGACAGCTTCGTCCGGTTACACAGCTTGAGAAAATTCTGTTCCCGATCATCGTAACCATCGTTGTATGTATGATTCTTCCGACAACAGCTCCTCTGGTAGGTATGCTGATGCTTGGTAACCTGTTCAAAGAATCCGGTGTTGTAAGACAGCTGACAGAGACCGCATCCAACGCAATGATGTACATCGTAGTTATCCTGCTTG
>ERZ835080.2038-NODE-2038-length-11889-cov-5.316715_pt1 | contig 11889 bp, 12 predicted proteins | sample MGYA00519688_ERZ835080 | MGnify/ENA primary metagenome ERZ835080 (study PRJEB31850, sample SAMEA3708770) | human gut metagenome | biome: human gut; feature: human-associated habitat; material: faeces | place: China | collected 2014 ... | reverse complement strand
CGATGCACAAACAATGACGGTTATTTTTGGTTTTGGTATTATGTTTGCCTTGGCAATCTATGGTAAAAAGAAAAACGTGGCATGGGTTAGAAAATTTGGAATGATGATCGCCATGTTTAGCGGTATGCTGCTTGGATCCTTTTTCTTGTAAGGTTAATACTTCCATCGCTTGAAAGGGGTATTTCTATGAATTTTATAACAAAATGTTGGAAAGGCATCTTACTTTGTCTGGTCATCGCCGTTCCATGCTGGTTCCTCGGACAGACATTTCCAATCATCGGCGGACCGGTATTCGGTATCCTTGCCGGAATGATCATTACTTTATTATTAAAAGACAAATCCATGTTTCAGGACGGTATTACTTTTGTGTCAAAGAAGGTTCTTCAGTACGCTGTAATCCTTCTCGGTTTCGGACTGAATCTCTCCGTGATTCTGGAAACCGGAAAACAGTCACTGCCAATTATCGTAACAACGATTTCAACGTCCCTGATCATTGCATATCTGTTACATAAAGTTATGCATGTACCGGGAAATATTTCCACACTGGTCGGTGTCGGATCTTCTATCTGCGGAGGCTCTGCAATTGCCGCAACAGCACCGGTCATTGATGCGGATGATGAAGAAGTTGCACAGGCAATCTCTGTTATCTTCTTTTTCAACATGCTCGCCGCACTGTTCTTCCCGTCACTTGGTGCACTGCTTGGATTTTCAACCAAAAGCGGGGAAGCCTTCGGTATCTTTGCCGGAACTGCGATCAACGATACCTCTTCCGTAACTGCAGCGGCTTCCACCTGGGATTCGCTCTACGCCCTCGGTTCTGCCACACTGGATAAGGCAGTTACGGTCAAACTTACCAGAACGCTCGCGATCATCCCGATCACACTGGTTCTCGCATTTATCCGGACACGCAACTCCAAAGCCGAAGGAAAGAAAGTGGAATTTAAAAAGATTTTCCCGATGTTCATCCTCTACTTTGTTTTCGCTTCCGTGATCACAACGATCGCAACTTCAGCCGGCGTATCCGCAGATGTATTTACTCCGCTGAAGACACTCAGCAAGTTCTTCATCGTCCTCGCCATGAGTGCAGTCGGTCTGAATACAAATATCATCAAGCTGATCAAAACCGGCGGCAAGCCACTCGCTCTTGGTTTCTGCTGTTGGATTGGTATCACGATCGCCAGTCTTTCCATGCAGCATGTGCTTGGAATCTGGTAAATGAAAATCTTTCTCATACTTCAAAAGCCTTGCATAAAGCAGGGCTTTTTCTATAATACAGCTTGCCGATGCCAGCAAGCTGTTTCTCTTATTATCCTTATATCTTATACAATTACTTCCAAAATCCTTTTCCCTTGATACTCCAAGTTCTGGATTCCGCGCTTCTTATTTTTATTAAAAATTGAAACTTAACAAATATCCCCTGTCCTGTTTATAGTATTCCAGATATTCAAACAGCTGCTCTCTCTACTTCTATATTTTTTCTGCCGACTGCATTACTTGCACATTAGAATGTCCATAAAAGGGAATGTCCATGCCATAACACTAAACATTCCCTTTCTCATGGTTGATTTTTCATTATCTGTAATTCTCCGATTCCCACATTCGAAAACTCTCTCAGATTTTATTTTTCGATTCACCACTACTACACAGCTTTTCTGATGGATATTTCTCCCTTTTTCCACATCTCAAAATACAGATCAAATCCTAACTTCATTATACTATCCAGACTTTCTCAAATTTCCATTTATATAGATGGCAAAAAGGGCAGCATACAGGATTTTGCTCCTGTATGCTGCCCTCATCATATGGTGTATTTGAAAGTTTTTAACGTGTTGTCATTATCCTTCGATACTGATATATTTCTTCTCTTCTACTGCCGGTTTTACTTCTTTCTTCGGGACAAAGAGTTTCAGGATACCATGCTTAAACTCAGCCTTGATATCTTCTTCCGTGATATCTTCACCTACATAATAACTTCTCTGGCAGGCTCCTGCGTAACGTTCACGACGGATGTACTTACCAGTTTCTTTCTCCTGCTCATCCTGATCCAGTCCTTTGGCAGCGCTGACTGTCAGATATCCGTCATTCAGTTCTGCTGTAACTTCATCTTTCTTGAATCCCGGAAGATCAATCTCCAGTTCATAACCATCTTTTTTCTCTTTGATATCTGTCTTCATCAGATTGCCTGCATGATGTCCATACAGTTTTCTCTGGATCTTACGATCTGCTTTATCATCATAAAATGGAAAATCAAAGAAATCATCAAATAAGTTATCATTAAAAATACTAGGCATTAACATAAGTCGTTCCTCCTTATAAATCTATCTGAATTTAGCTAACTTTCTTTTTAAGCGGCTGCCTCATCTGGCAGCCTTGTAACCGGACGCTTACAATCCGCATTCTGATTATCCCTCAATGGAAATGTATTTCTTCTGTTCTACAGCAGGTTTTGCTGCTTCTTTCGGTACGAACAGTTTCAATGTACCGTCTTCAAATTTGGCTTTGATGTCTTCCTGTTTGACACCGTCGCCTACATAAAAGCTTCTGCTGCAGGATCCACTGTAACGTTCACGGCGGATGTACTTGCCATCTTCAGCTTTTTCATCTTTCTTCGTGTTCGTCTCAGCACTGACTGTCAGATAACCATCTTTCAGTTCTGCTTTTACATCTTCTTTTTTAACTCCAGGCATGTTCATCGTTACTTCATAGCCTTTATCGGTATCTTTTACATCCGTTGTCATAAGTCCGGATTCACTGTAATCATATCCTCCAAATGGTTCTCCAAAGAAATCATCCAATAAGTTCTCTCCAAAAATACTAGGCATTAACATAAGTCATATCTCCTTTCAAAAGACATTTATTAATTTATTTAGCACATTCGGATTTATTCTGAAGTGTTGTTGTCATCTCAAACACCGGTCGGTGGAATCTTTATCATCTCTTTTTGTTCCCCTTCCTTTGTTCTAGTTGTAATATAACACTTGTTATTAGCACTGTCAAGAGGTGAGTGCTAATTATTTTGTGAAAATTTTGTGAACGCTACGAGCAATGCAAAATGGTGAAAATAAACGCCCTGCAAGTTTATGATCAGTTTTCAGTGCTTTTTTCATATTACTTTATTGAATATCCCTCATTCTGCCTATATAAGTGAAACTTAGCGAAACTTAAATTAAATCTCTTTCAGACAATTCAATTTGAATATTCACCAACTGTGGATTATTTCTCAGTGCACCAGTTTCCAACTTACCGCCTGCTGCCTTGCATCCACAAATCTCTTATAAATACCTTCCTGTTTCATTAATTGCTCATGTGTTCCCTGCTGTGCAATTCTTCCTTTTTCAACAACCACAATCTGGTCTGCATGTCTGACCGTTTTTAATCTGTGGGCAATCATAATAATCGTTTTTTCCTTTGTAAGCGCATCTACTGCATCCATCAGATCCTTTTCATTCTCCGGATCAACATTGGCCGTTGCCTCATCCAATATGACGATTGGTGCATCCTTCATGATTGCTCTGGCTATCGAAATACGCTGCTTCTCGCCACCGGAAAGTGTAGCTCCTCCTTCTCCGATCACTGTGTCATATCCATTCGGAAGTTTGCTGATGAAATCATGACAACATGCTTTCTTCGCCGCTTCCACCACTTCCTCATGACTTGCATCCTGGCGTCCGAATTTAATATTATTCTCAATGGTGTCTGCAAACAAATACACAGACTGAAATACAAATGAAAAATTACGCATCAGACTGTTCATACTATAGTCTTTTACATTCACGCCTCCAAGTGTCACTTCCCCTGAATCCACATCCCAGAATCTGGCGATCAGATTGCAAAGTGTTGATTTTCCTCCACCAGATGGTCCAACGATTGCTGTCGTCGTTTTCTGCGGAATAGAGAGCGATATATCATCAATGATCTTCCGTTTGTCATAAGAAAACGAAACATTAGAAAGTCTAATATCGTAATTTTCCGGCTGTATTTCTTTACCGTCGATATCCATGGTATCCAGCTCCAATATTGCATTTGCTTTATCTACACATACGCTTACCACATGTAAAAGAGATGAATAATTTCCTGCACATTCCAGACTGGCATAAAGCATAAATGCTGAGATTGTCATACCAATTGCATAGACCGCACTCATAGTTCCATTAATATAAAAATATGCACTGCATGCTACGATTACTGCACCTGTGGTTTTTGTTATGACGCTTTGCAGAAAATGATAAGGGACAAACAACATCTCCATCTTTGTATTAATCTTTTCGCATGCTTCATTTGCATCATTTAATCTTTTTGCCTGTTTTCCAAGCAGGTTGTATGATTTTACTTCTGATATTCCTTGCAGATACTCCATGATCTGATTTACAAGCTCTGTATCGCATACCACTTTTTGCTCTGAATCGTTTTTCCCTGCATTCTGCATCACAGCATTTACACCAAAGAAAATAAGCACTCCTGCTGCAGCTGTCAGCCCAATTCTCCAGTCAAAAAGAAACAGCATAAGAATGATCATGGATGTTTCCAGAATTCCCTGCATGGTCAGCATAACCACTCTCGCAGCTACATCGCCAAGTGTTTCCATTGTATTCGTCGTAATAGAAGAAATTTCCCCGATGCTGTTGGCATTAAAATATCCCATCGGCAGATAACGCAGATGCTCTGCAATCTTGATTCTCATAAAAGCACTCGCATTATATCCGCCTTCTGTCTGAAGCACTGTAGAGTATCTCTTACAGATGACATCAACTACAATTGCAATCACCATGATCGCAATTGAACCACCAATATATTTTCCTATTGGTTTTCCACTCATCAAACCAATCAATATGTACATAATAGCCGGTATCTTCATTGCTGAAGCGAGAGCCTCTATAAGTCCGATCACTATCGACAGTTTAAATTTATTACCATTTTCCCTGCCTGAAAAACGAAAGAATTTTGCCAGAATTCCAAACATATCATTCTCCCTCCTTCACCGTATCTTTTACAGAAATATGGGCATCCCACATTTCCTTATAAAGCGGGCATGACATCAGTAGTTCCTCATGTGTACCATGTGCTGTTACATTTCCATCATTTACGACAAAGATCTGATCACTGTCCTTAACGGTAGAAAGCCTGTGTGCGATTACGATCAGTGTCTTCCCTGCTACCAGTTTTGCAATAGAATTCTGCAGAATCGCCTCATTTTCCGGATCCGTATAAGCAGTTGCCTCATCAAGAATTACAATCGGAGCATCCTTCAGCATTGCCCTTGCAATGGAGATACGCTGCCTCTCTCCTCCTGACAGATGTCCTCCTGCACCTCCTACAACCGTATCAAATCCGTTCTCAAGCTGCATGATAAATTCATAGCATCCGCTTTTCTTTGTCACCTCGATGATCTGTTCATCTGTAGCCTCCGGATTTCCCTGTCTGATATTTTCACGTACCGTTTCATTGAACAGATAATTATCCTGTGCAACATATGCAATTTTCCGATTAAAATCTGCAAGCGACATTTCTTTGACATCAACTCCACCGATTTTAATACTTCCGGAATCCACATCCCACAAGGACGCAATCAGCTTTGCGATGGTTGACTTGCCGCTTCCGGAAGGTCCTACGATTGCATTTACCGTTCCTGCTTTTAGCTCCATAGTTACTCCATGCAGAATCTCTTTGTCGTGATAACCAAACCTGACATTTTCAAGTGTAACGGAGTTATCTTTTGGAACACTTTTACTTTTCTCTGGACGTTCAAGCTCCGGCTGTTCCAGAATTCCTGCCACTTCACCAACAATCACTCCGATCTTGCCAAGATCATCTGTATAGGAACCCACTGTGATCAACGGTCCAACGATTCCAAGTGATAAAATAATGCAGATGACAAAATCTGAAATCGCAAGTGTTCCATTGGCTACATAATGTGCCCCAAACGGCAATACCGTAAGAAGCGTATAAGGTGTGACCACCATCATCAGTCCATGAAAGATCGAGCACCGTTTCATCCAGGAAATAAAGGAATCTGCATATTCAAAAGCCGCCTTTGTAAATTTGGCATAAGAACTTTCTGTCTTTCCAAATGCCTTGATCACTTCGATTCCGTCAATATATTCCACTGCCGCATCATTCAGATCTTTTGTTGTCTGAACCGTTCTCTCGAAGCTTGGTTTAAAATCCAGCATCATTCCAAAATAGGAAAGAAATCCCACTATAACCGGCACCAATGACCAGAGTGCCAGTCTCCAGTCTGTCAGGAAGAAATAAATCAAAATCACAATCGGTGCCAGCAGATTGGACGTGAATTCCGGGACAATATGCGCCAGTGTTGTCTCGATACTGTCGATTCTTTCCACCATAATATTTTTAAATGTACCGGAAGGTGTGTCTTTCACATAGCCAAGAGGTACCCGCGCCAGCTTGTCACAGCAGGATTTTCTTATATTTGCAAGTACTGCAAACGTTGCTTTATGTGACAATGCTGTCGAAAGTGAATGAAGCAGTTCTGCAATGATAAACGATAATGCAATCAGAACCGCTTTTGCAAAATATATTTCAAACTCCTTTTCACCATTTAAAAACAGCTTTACTATATCTGCAATAATAAAATACGGCAAAATCTTAAAAATCACATTTCCGATTGCAAGTAACACACTCCACACATAGGCAATTCTTTTTTGTCCGGCCCACGTCAGGATCCAGCTGACTGCCGACTTCCTTTTTTCTTTCACATCTGTTCACTCCTTACGTTCGTTTTATTGTTTTACCTTCTGTTAGTTCGTGCTAACCAACATATAATAAAATAGGTGGTTTACTGGCATCAACCACCTGATATTATTATCCTGTCTGAACTTTATTCAGGAATCCAGAACCTGCAACACACATAACCTATTCAGAATTCCTGCATCAGTTATACTGGAAATTCAATATTCCACAATCGTTCCCAGCCACCTGTATTAAATTCTTTCAGTTGATGTACATTTTTCTTTGCAGTCTCCCTGTCTATATCATGCTCAATAATCTGAAATACTGATGAAAAAAATCCTGTATAGATCATATGCATAAGGCTTTCCTCTACAATCGGTATTTTTACACCGTTCTCTTTCATCTTTTCCATATAATTCAAGCTGGACTTCATTTCCCGCTCTACCATATTGTGTATGAATAGTTCAAATTTTCCACTGTCTCCGCATTTCAACAATAATCTGAAATTATCATAATGATCATAGATATAATCAACCATCTGCTCCATCCCATCACTGGATGTATCCGACATATTCCTTGTCTGATCACTGGCAGAAAGCTTTTCAAACTCCTCAACGATCTGGTCATAAATCTGATAAATATGTTCCATATAGGGATCCGTCAGCGCATCAAAAAGTGCCTCTTTCGTCGGATAATATTTGTAAAATGCGCCAGTAGTAAGCCCTGCATCTTTTACAATATTTCTTAAAGATGCTCCTGTCAAACCATCTTTCAGAAAATGTTTTCTGGCTGTATCTAATATGTTTTTCTGTGTATCTTCTGCTTTCGTCGACATTCTTTTCGTATCCTCTAAACTTCTTTCCAAAAATATAACAGCGCTATATAGCACTGTTATATTTTAACTCATTACAGGAATTTGTCAAGTCTACTGTTTAGATTTTCTTTATCTTTTATCTATCTACTCTTTTCCATTTTGCAACAGCATTTCTTACCCGCTGGTCAATATCCAGTCGTGCTCTGCGACATTCTTCCGGATATTTTCTTGATGCCTGAAATGCCAGTTTCACAAAAAGTCCGGAGCCAACCGGGAGCATTGTCTTTAGCATGCTATCTGGAAAAACGAAATGGGTTCCATGCTCATAAATTACAAACTCTAATCTGCATGTATGAGGGTGTTCTTTCATTCGCTGTTTCATTCGGCGGATATATTTTGCAGTATCCCACAACACATCATCTTCCGCACCAATCAGCAATAACGTTCCATGGATTTTTTCAATCTTGATCATCTCGTCTTCTGTGATTGGATGAGCCTTTTCCGAGTCATCAAACAGTTTTCTTGAATTAATCATATCACCGGTCCGTTTTGTTTCTTTCTCAATCACATGCCAGTAATCCGGATGTTTGTAGCAAAATGGCATATACGGAAGGGGTTCTCCTTTGTAAGAAAAAAGAGATTCTCCTTCAATCGGCCATTCCTTACATCCATCTTTTTTACCCTGCATAAACCCCTGCCAGATAAAATCACTCGGTGTCAGACCTATCGTTAATGTAATATCCTCAAAATAAGAAGCGACAGTCAATGCAAGTGTTCCTGTAGTAGATGCCCCGACAATTCCTATCTTCTGATTACTATTCATTTTTAACCAATTGATTGCTTTCTCTATACGTTCCAATGGATAATTATGATGTCCATAATCCTTTTTTCCAGGTGACATCGTCATCACATTTACGCCGAGTTTATGTAGCCATTTCACGGATGTACGCGCCAGATAATCCTCTGGATCATCTCCGATCATTGCTATCATTGCACAGTCTGAGCCTGTTTTACATTTCCAATATGCTCCATAAAATCCATCTGTTTCCACATCAAAATGTCTTTTCTTCATTTGTATCATCTCCTTAATATCGGCCACGTTTCTCCAAAACTATTATTTTATTTGAGATATTCCGAACAGCCGGAATCTTACCTATTACACAATAAACAGGCATAAGCTCTTTCATTCCTTCAACAAGACTGACTTCCTGCCGAACAGAAAATGCCGGTATGATTCTTTGCAGCTCTGTTCCGTTCTTAACTCCCCATGTGAATTTTGCATTGCTTCCCTCTATAGATTTCTCTTTCATATGCTTTACAACAAAGGGTGACATGGTTTCGACCATTACTGTAACTTTCTGAAATGATTTATCAATAATAGAAAACATCTTCCTGATATCTTTCTCATACAAATACATTGTAAGTCCTTCGATTATTACCAGAATATTCTTACCGTGATAATCGATATCATCTATGTAGGAATCATCCATTGCAGACTTTGCAATCTGATACACCGGATCAGTTTCGGTAAGGAACTGGCTCCTTATTTTCATTGTTTCCGGAAGGTCTACATTATACCAGCGCAGATATTTTCCCTTCATCCGGTAGCATCTGGTATCCAGTCCGCATGCAATATTTACGACAACTGTATTTTCATGCTTCTTCAAATATTGCTCAACCATCTGGTCTAATACAATCGTTCTTGCAATCACACCATAGTTCATAGCGTTATCTTTATCTGCTATAGAAAAGTCATAGTCCAGCTTTTCCACAAGTTCTACTGCAATCTCATCTTTGATCTTTGCATTTTGTTTCTTTTGCTCTTGCATACAGGGTCTGTACCATCGTTTCCGGCACACCTGTCACATTCACTTTTTCTTTCATTATCTGTCGCCTTCCACTGCCTTTCTTACTTCTTCCACCCACTCTGCACTATGACAGCAAAACAGTTCTTCATGCTGCATGTTATGTCTCCGAATATCCGGATTTTTAAAATAAGTACAATATCTCTTTTCATATTTTCTGCCCATCTTTGTTGCGTAAAACACGTGTATCGTAGTTCCCGGCACATCAATTCCATGCTGGACTTTCGTAACCAGATCAGAATAAAACTGATTATAAACACTCTGTTTCGTAATCCATGGATTTCCTCCTTTACCGATTCCAAACATATTCAAAAATCCATTATATAATTCTTTTTTAACCTCATCTATCTTATTCAGTTTTTTCTGCATAAATTTCGGAAGAGCACCTGTATGTATCATTTTATACATGAAAGGGACTACCATGGATGACTTGATTTTTGCCACAAGACGACCTGCTTCGTCCATATCACTGCTCCCAATAATGCCATGATCTATATGAATTCTTTTTCGCTGAATCAAAAGGGATACAAAACTTCCACCAAGGGAACACCCATACGCTGCTTTAATTCTTCCACCATACTTTTTCTTGATTTCCAGCTCAATCTTTTCACATTCATCTTCCATTGAATAAAATTCTGTTTTCTCATTTGGATCAAATCCATCATAAGAAACTGTTACCGTGTAAAAATAAGAATGTAATCTATCCAGTACATGTTCAAAGCTGCTATACAGGCAACAGGTACCAGGAAATAAAAATATCACTGGTTTACTACTGTCTCCACTTTCATAAAATTTCATATCTGTCCTCCTTTAGTTTTTTCATATAAGCATAAAATTGCTTATGCAGCTCCCTCATTTCATCTGGTGCCTTCCTGGCATGTTGATACATAAATTTATCTCCAAAGCTACTTTCGAATGTAACAGCAAGCATAAGTATTATAACCAGTTTCTGCAAATAAGACCGCATACAAGGATCCAATCACACCTGCACCATAAATCAATATTCTCATAGAAATCCGTCCTCTTTTTCATTTTCAAAAAAACTGCCAGCGCCCATGTTAGTGATATCTAACTCTCATTTTCTAAAAAACCGTGTGAAAACAAAACTATAATTCCACACGGTTTCTTTTCTTATGCATTCAGTATATCACTTTTACTTAGTTAATCAACCAAATTTTGTCTTCATAATATTTAAAATTTCATGTTCATGCGCATTATATTCACTGCACTTGGAATGCAATTTATACCCTCATCTGGTCATTAAAATAATAATTTACATACTCTTCCGAAGATACATTCTAATCAGTATGATTCCCATATTGACAAACACAAATAACACAATTAAATTCACAAGCAGATATTCTCTGATTCCATCTCCTAGCACTGCAATCCCCGAAAGACTTCCAAGTAAAAACATCTGAGAAATTTTATCCCACATTTTTTTGTATCGTTTTATTGCTTCTGCAATCATTACTATCATAATTACCAATATAAAAATTATAGCTACGATTGCCAAAATCCTGATAACCCAGGCTTCTCCCCCCGTATAAGCTATTTTCTAATTGAACCCATTATCATAAGTCGGATATACCAACCATTCACAAAATCGAACATGCCATTTGATCTGCTTCTTTATCCGGCAGTGGTTCTTTTTTTTCCAACTGTTTCAGAATCATTTCTTCCCGTTCTCTGGCTGCCTTATCTACTTCCAGAAGGTGTTCTCCAATGGTGTCCTGCAGAAGCATTACCTGATAGATTGAATTTCGATGGTTCTTCAGATAATCTCTGCGAAGAAAACCATACTTGCCAAGTTGCTCCATCTGCTCACCGGATTTATAGGTGAGATTCGGGATCAGATATCCATTTACATTTGTATACGTTATATAAACAGGACATTCGCAATCCGCTTTCGCTACTTGCTCATGAACGCAGTTGCTTCGCTGCCTGCGTTCATTTTATTAGCACTCTCCATTTCTCATCATTTTTTGACCACAAATTTACGACATTTACGACAAATCTGACACTGCTTTACAATACCAGACAAAATGACTGATGCCCCGGAAAGCCTGTAAAATAGCCACTTTCGGGATACACAAGACAGGACAAAAATCGACTTCCATTATCAAGAGGTGAGTGCTAATTTTTTGTGAAGAATTTGTGAACGCTGCCAGCCATGCAAAATGGTGAAAAAAGACGCCCTGCTATGATATTTCCTGAAGCATATATAATTTTGAATAAACGGTTAAAGTATACGGAAAATATTTTTCCCCAAACACAAACCATAGACTGTTTATCAGATGAATCGCACTGCACAGAATCAGATATATAGCAAGAGGGCGACCCTTCCATGGAAGGCACGCCAGCAGAATGATTATTCCAAGAGAAATTCCTGCATTTATAAGGCTTATCTGTATTCCCGGATATACGGTTTCTGCACCGAGATAGCTGATTTTTCCAAACAGAGGATACGTTTCTGAACGGATTCCAACATACATATGCGGTTCATATTTCTTTAAAACA
>ERZ835080.2025-NODE-2025-length-11982-cov-3.017942_pt1 | contig 11982 bp, 9 predicted proteins | sample MGYA00519688_ERZ835080 | MGnify/ENA primary metagenome ERZ835080 (study PRJEB31850, sample SAMEA3708770) | human gut metagenome | biome: human gut; feature: human-associated habitat; material: faeces | place: China | collected 2014 ... | reverse complement strand
TTATCGAAATCGAAATCGAGCTTGGCGGTCTTGGGCTCGCTGGGAACCTCGAAGTCCATGTAGGCGAGCCCGCCCAGGCAAACGGCGGCCTGGTCCATAAGGCCGCAGGGCTTGCCAAAGTAGCGGTTCTCTGCAAACTGGCTCATCTTGGCCAGCTCGACGGGGTCGATGGAGGGACCCTCCCACAGCGCCTCCATGGCGCGGCCGTACGCGGCCTCGACCGCGGCCGAGCTGGAAAGACCGCCGCCGGCGGGAACGGTGCAGATAGAGGCGAAATCAAAGCCCGCCGGCGTGCGCCCGGTCCGGGCCAACTCGAACGCCATGCCGCGGACCAGCGCGGCAGTGGTCTCGCGCTCGTCCTCGCGTACAGACAGGTCGCTCAGGTCGACCTCTACCAGAGGAAAGTTGGCGTCGATTACGCGCACCACGTTGGTTCCGTTAGCAACGGCCACGCCGTCCACGGCGACATCGAGCGCGCCGGCAATAACGTGGCCCCCCTCATGGTCGGTATGGTTGCCGGAGATTTCAGAGCGGCCGGGCGCGTGGACCGCCAAGACCTTTGCGTTGGACGAGATCTCGCCGAACGTCTTCTCAAACAGCTCGCGCGCCGCGGCAAGGGCGGCTTGGTTGTTAGTTGCTGGCATGGACTATCCTCTCTTTAAAAAAGCTATTGATAACGCGCCCCGTCTCTATCGCAGCGCGCCTGTTGATGAAAGGCCGTTTACGCAACGCCGGCGGGACCGGCGGCATCTGAGGCGCCGGCGGCATCAGGGTCGACGCCGAAACGGTAGACGATGCGCTCGCGATACGGACGATCCGGCGCGCAGACAGGCTGCGGCCATTCCGCATGGTGCACGGCGTCCGGATAGTACTCGGGCTCAAAGGCAAATCCATCATGCGGGCCATATGACGCGGCGTCCTTGGCGCCCTCATCCCCCAGCCAATTGCCCGTATACAAGTGCGCCCCCGGTGCGGTAATGAAGATATCGAGCGTGCGACCGGATGCATCGTCCACCGCGCGCAGGGCATGGCGGGGCGCGGCGCCACGCGCATAGCCGGCAACGCAGAAGCAGTGGTCGTAGCCACGGGCGCAATCAAGCTGCACGCTGCCGCATTCAATGTCCGCGCCGAGCTCCTTGAGGCTTCGAAAATCGAACGGCGTATCCGCGACCGACAAGGACTCGCCCGCAGACACGCTGTCTGCGCGAAGCGGCAAGAAGGTCTCCGCATCGATGGAGACGCGCTGTGAAAGGCAGACGCCGCTCGCGTGGCCGGCAAGGTTGAAATAGCTGTGATTGGTCATGTTCACATAAGTCTCGGCGTCGGTCTCGCAGACATGCTCCACTTCAAGGCGCACGCCCCCGTTCGCGCCGTCTTTTTGGGCCTCCTTGTCCAAACGATAGGTGACCGCGAAGCGGCGATTGCCGGGCAGGCCCAGCTCGCCGTCCGCAAGCTCGCAGCTAAAGCGCACGGCATTATCGTCCTCAAAAAGCTCCGCCGACCACAAGCGCTTGTGCAGGCCCCGGGCAAGGTCGGTATGCAGGTTGTTCGCATGGTCCGGACCATCGTTTGCGGGCAGACGGTAGATGCGCCCGGCAAGCGGCACCTCTGCGCGGTCCGTGCGGTTTGCAACGGGACCAATGGTCGAACCGTAGCAGGCCGGGTTGTCGAGATAGCCCGCAAGGTCGCCAAAGCCCAGCAGCACATCCGCGGCGGCACCCGTGCGGTCGGGAACGCAAACGGACAGAACAGTTGCGCCAAAATCCATGACGGAGACGGATGCACCGTGCGTCGACAGCGTGTATTTGGTTACGCAGCGGCCGTCCGGCAAGCTTCCAAAGATATCAGCGGTGATCATAGGGCTCTCCCTGCATTATCCACATGCCTTTTCACGCATCTCGGCCTTCAGGCAAGATGTTAACGTACTCATATGTTAACGTACTCACAAGCATACGACACCATGTTTTTTAATCGGCAGCTTTATTGCCGTAAACGGTCCGCCCCGGCATACCTGCTGATCGCGCGAGCGTCCCGTGTGTAAAAACAAGGCGCCCTCGCGAGCGCAACGCCCGGCGCGGGCGCCGCATGGAGCCTGTAGGCCAGAAAGGACAAGCAGATGCAGACCCATTCCACTGAGAACGGCCCGGCCACGCAGCGCCCCGCCACAGGACGCCCCGTATCCATGTGCGACGTCGCAGCGGCGGCCGGCGTATCGCAGCAAACCGTATCGCGTGTTGCCAACGGGGCTCCCAACGTAAGCGAAAAGACGCGCAAGCAAGTGCTGGACGCCATGCAGCAGCTGGGGTTTAGGCCCAATTACGCCGGCCGATCGCTGCGCGGAGGCAAATATAACGCCGTAGGGCTATGCGTCTACGACGTCACGCAGATTGGCAACCTCACCATGCTCGACGGCATTCTCGCCGCCGCCCGCGAGCAGGAATGCGCCGTCACCATGATAGAGATGGAGGATTCCGACGCGTTCACCCTCGCCGAGGCGTCCCGTCGGCTAGCCGCGCTCCCCGTCGACGGCATGATCATAGGCATGAGCCGCATGGCGCCGGACTTCGAGCAGTTCCGCCCCCAACCGGGCATGAACACGGTCATTGTCACCATGTACGCCCATCCGCGCTGCACCACCATCGATTCGGACCATTACGGTTGCTCGACGCTGGTGATGAACCACTTGTTCGACCACGGCCACAAGGAGATCCGCTTTGTAAGCGGCCCCTCGTTCTCAATCGACAGCGCGTTTCGAGAGGCGGGCTGGCGCGATGCCCTGACGGCGCGCGGCAGCCTGCAGAGCCCATGGCGGGCGACTGGACGGCAAATAGCGGTTACCGCATTGGCCTCAAGCTTGCCGAAGACAAAGAGATGACCGCGGTCTACGCCGCCAACGACCAGATGGCCATGGGCGTCATCGCGGCCCTGCGCTCCCGCGGCCGCCGCGTGCCCCAGGACGTGAGCGTAGTTGGCATCGACGACTCGATGGATGCCATGGTGCCCAATATAGAACTCACAACCGTTCGTTTTGACCTGCGCAAACGTGGACGATTGGTCTACGAGCACGCCATTGCGGACACGCCCGCGGCACCCGTTGCACTGCGTATCCCCGGCACCTTGGTCGAACGCTCAACCGTAGCGGCGGCCGTCCGCTAGGCAAGGCACGCCAGCAGCCAGGCCAGGTCCCCTCCAAGTGGCCAGCGCGGCCGGCATCTGCACGCCGTCAGTATCTGTTCGCCGCCGACGCTCCAAACGCTTAGGCTTTCTTAATGCATTCCAACAAGGAACCGGCGCGGTGAAGGTGCTAGCATCTGTGCCAGGCTGCAGACAACTATCAAGCGGCAAGTTCCAGCCGGCAGGTTTCATACAGGCCGGCAAGGGCATTCGCCCCACAGGAAAACACGGAGGACCCATGGCGAGCACGCGCGTGCTGATCATTGAAGACGATGCGGACATCAACAACATCGTAGCGACGCACCTCACGCGCGCCGGCTACACGTGCACGCAGGCGTTTTCCGGCACCGAGGCAAAGTTGCTGCTCGATTCCGGCAACTCCCCCATGGCCGACGTGGTGATCTGCGACCTCATGCTCCCTGGTCTTCCCGGCGAAGAGCTGGTGCGGCTCATGCGCGAGTGCGACCAAGACACGCCCATCATCGTCATCTCCGCCCGCACCGCCGCAAGCGACAAGATAGACCTGCTCAAGCTGGGCGCGGACGATTACCTAGCCAAACCTTTCGATTTGGACGAGCTGCTCGCGCGCATAGAGGTGCAGCTTCGCCACCACGGGCGCTCTTCGGCCATCGCCACCTCAAACGACGGCGTGCTGCGTTTTCGCGATTGGACCCTGGACCCTCAGGCACGCGTCTTTTGCGCCGCCGGCGAGCAGCTATCCCTCACCCGCATCGAGTTCAACATCATGGAGATCCTCATGCGCCACCCCAAGCGCGTGTTCACCAAGCAGGAGCTTTTTGAGCAAGCCTGGGGCGAGCCGTACGCCGCTGACGACAACACCGTGAACGTGCACGTCTCCAACATTCGATCCAAACTCAAGGCGTCCGGAACGGACGGCTACCTCAAAACGGTTTGGGGCATGGGCTTTAAACTGGTGGAATAGCACCGATATTTCCCACGTTTTTCTAACGGGTTTCCAAGATTGCGCCGCGGTTTCCAAGCGCCGACGGCTCTGTTTCCGCCTTGCATCCATACGTTAACGGCATAATCCCCCGCTTTTTTCACGCCAACTCGATGCCATTATGAGCAAGTCGCAATTGCGCGGCCGTGCACCCGCGCGGCGCGACCGGTCCTAATGGCTTCTACGATAAAACCGGAACTTGTGAGGGGGAAACAACATGTTTGATACAGGTTCCACCGGCTTTATGCTTATCTGTACCATGCTCGTGTTCCTTATGACGCCTGGCCTTGCTTTTTTCTACGGCGGACTGGCCCGGCGTAAGAACGTTACCAACACCATGCTCATGACCTTCATTGTCATTGGCGTCGTTGGCGTTCTCTGGGTTGTCGCCGGATGGTCGTTTGCCTACGGCGGCGACGGCTCCATCTCGTTCTTTGGCGGCTTTGACCAACTGCTTTGCCTGCCCATTGTCCAGCAGGTTCTGGACGAAGCGGCCAACCCACCCGCGGACGCGACCTATCCTTCTATCGTTAACATCGCGTTCCAGATGGCGTTTGCCATGATCACCTCGGCCATCATCACCGGTTCCGTCGCCGGCCGCATGAAGTTCAAGGCCGTCACCCTGTTCCTTGCATTCTGGGTTCTTGTTGTCTACGCCCCGCTGGCGCACATGGTCTGGGGCGGTGCCGGCTCGCTCATTGGCGAGCAGATTGGCGCGCTCGACTTTGCAGGCGGCGACGTTGTCCACATCTCCTCCGGCCTCACCGGTCTTGTTCTCTGCCTTGCCCTTGGTGGACGCCGCGGCTTTGGCGTTATGAGCTATCGCCCGCACAACGTTCCGTTTGTCGCCCTGGGCGCTGGCCTGCTGTGGTTTGGTTGGTTCGGCTTTAACAGCGGCTCCGAGTTCGCTGTCGACGGCGTCGCCGCACTCGCCCTGTTCAACACCGTCACCGCAAGCGCCGCCGGCCTGGCTTCCTGGTTGGTAGTCGAGCGCCTGGTCACCGGTAAGCCTACGCTTGTTGGCGCCAGCACCGGCCTGGTCGCCGGCCTGGTCGCAATCACTCCGGGCGCTGGCTTTGTCGAGCCCTGGGCCGCGCTGATCATTGGCGCCGCCGTTCCGCCCGTCTGCTTCTTCGCTATCTCCAACCTCAAGGCCCGCTTTGGTTATGACGACGCCCTCGACGCCTTTGGCTGCCACGGTATCGGCGGTATCGTAGGCGGCGTCCTCACCGGCCTGTTCTGCGTGCCCGAGCTGTCCTGGACCAACTTTGGCGGCTTGTTCTACACCGGCGATCCCACACTGCTGATCGCCCAGGTTCTGGGCATTGTGGTCACCATCGCCATCGTCCTGATTCTCGACCTTGTCCTTGTTCTTGTGGTTAAGGCCCTGTGCGGCGGCAGCCTACGCGTTGACGAGGCCGATGAAGCCCTTGGCCTTGATATCTCCGAGCACGGCGAGAGCGCCTACCCCGCGTTCACCGGCTTGGACTAGCAGCTATGCCCCTGGCATAGGAATCATTACCAACACATAGATCAATTGGAGGAGGAGCAGCCATGAAACAACTGACCGCTATCATTCGCCAGGAGAAGCTCGAGGTTCTCAAAGAGGCCCTGTTCGACGCCGGCATCCGTGGAATGACCATCTCGCAGGTGCAAGGTTGCGGCAACCAGCACGGTTGGAAGGAATACGTCCGCGGCACCGAGGTCCTTCTCAACACCATCCCTAAGGTCAAGTTCGACATTGTGGTGGACGAGGACCAGGTAGATGGCTTGATCCAGGTCATCTGCAGCGCCGCGCACACCGGTGGCGTGGGCGACGGCAAGATCTTTGTCACCCCGGTCGACGACGTCATCCGTATTCGCACCGGCGAGCACGGACGCGGCGCGCTCTAATAGGCACGCTCTAGTACCCGGCGTTTGATGCCCGGCTTGCGACTCCCGGCATCGCGCGGCTCATCGCTTAGCGTCGAGCACATCGAGCACCCAACACGCGGCAAACCGCGATAACGACACGGCCCGATTCGATACCCCCGCACTCCCTGGTATCGAATCGGGCCGCTTTTTGTGACGCTTCAGCATCCGGCAGCGCTCTCACAGCATTGGATACCGGGTCATTATTTTGCCTGTTCAGAAGATTGTCAATGCAAAAAAATGCATAGAGATTTGCGCATGCAAAACCGTGTCCATTCGGGATGGCAGCTGAGGGCCACGAGGTGGGTAAAACCCGAGCCCCCGCTCGCAAATGCGCTACCGACCTTCACGGAATCCCGCAAATCTCACTCACGCTCACCCAGACTTATAACCACGTTTGGCTACAGGTTTACACAATGTGTCTCCAACTTTAAACAGAAATGGTGCCGTGACGCAGCCGAGGCGCAACTACATCGCCGCCAATAGAACGCTTGCTCCAAGAAAATGCCACGAGGGGCACGCCAAAAGGCTATGCATGCCCTCCACGTACCCACCTCGTGGCACTCAACTGCCATAGCCAACGCCCACGGTTGTCAAACTCAAGGCGCTAGCTGATGCGTCCGTGCTCCACGCTGTAGAAGCGATCGGCAAATGCGCAGGTAGACGCTCGATGGCTCACCAACACCACCGTTTTGCCGGCGCGACGACGATCGATCGCGCGCATAACCGCCGCCTCGTTGAGCGCATCTAATTTGCTGGTGGGCTCGTCAAGCAACACAAACGGGGCATCGTGCAAGAAGATGCGCGCAAGGCCAATGCGTTGGCGCTCGCCGCCGGACAGAGAATCGCCCAGCTCTGCAACCGGGGTGTCGTACCCCTGCGGCAGCCTTGCGATCAGCGACGTGAGCGCCGCCGCGTCGCAGGCGCTATCGAGCTCGGAATCCGTGGCGTCCTCGCGCGCGATGCGCAGGTTATCGCCAATGGTGCCCACAAACAAATGCGTATCCTGCGTCATGTACCCAATCGCGTTACGCAGACTCGCGGTGTTGACGCCGCGCAGGTCGCGTCCGCTCATCTTCACCGCGCCAGACGTAGGATCCCAAAACCTCATAAGCAGCTTGAGCAGCGTCGACTTTCCCGAGCCGGACCGTCCGGTAACGCACACCATCTCACCGGGCTCAAACGAAATCGAGATGTCATCCAAGATGCAATCGTCTTTGGACGAGGGCATGCACGCGGGCGCGCCGTTTGAAGCCGCCCTGGCACCGCGCAACGTTCCGGCGCTCGTGTCGGCGGCGACACAGCCGTAGGAGAACGTCACGTGCTCGCACGCCGCGCCGTCAAAGGAAGCATCCGCGCCATCGAGCACGTCCACGGTCTGGGGCTCCTCGTCCAAAAGATCGAGCACACGCGCGCCGGAGGCGAGCGTCGCCTGCAGGGACGTGCCCAGACGGCACACCACCAGCACCGGGCCAAAGGAGGACAGGTACGCAAAGGAGCAAATGAACGCGGACGAGAACGAGAGGTCGCCCGCGGCGTAGAGCCCCAGCGACGTCGCGATCATGGCGAGGCTGGTGAGCAGCACCAACGCATCCGCCAGGCCCTCGACCGCAGCGGAGCGCACGTGCAGGGAACGGTCCGTGGCGCCCATGGCATCGGTCTGCGCGGCGAGGCCAGCCGAGCGCTTGGAGACGCCCGCGAACTGCACGGTCTCGGCAAGGCCGCGCAAACCATCGAGCACGTACGCGCTGATGGATCCCGCCGCGTCGCGCGATGCCCTGCCGGCGTTTCCGCACAGCTTGGACGAGGCGATGGGCATGATGGCGCCCAGCACCAGGTAACCCGCCAGGGCGATGGCCGCCAGCGGCAGCGAGTGCGCGCCGATGAACGCGAGCATGATGGCAGAGGACGCGATGGCGATCGCGATGGGCGAGATGGTGTGCGCGTAGAACACCTCGAGCAGCTCGATATCGGCGGTCACCAGCGATACCAAGTCGCCGCGGTCGCGCCCCTCGAGCTTGGCCGGGGCGAGGCGTCGCAGCGCAGCGAAAACGTGGTCGCGGATAAGGGCGAGCAAGCGAAACGCGATGTAGTGGTTTGCCAGCTGCTCGCCGTAATGCAACGGTCCGCGCAGCACGCCGCACGCCACCGCGAGCACGCAGGCGCTCGCGACGGCGAGGCCCGTCCCCTGGCCTGCGGCGGCCATGATGCCGTATCCGCCAAAGGCCGCCACAAACGTCGCCGCCAACGATCCCGCCGTGCCCAGCGCGACGGCGAGTGCCAGGTGCGCAGCCAGCGGACGCACCAGGCCGATCATACGCGCCATGATGGAGAACGCCGAGCGCCGGGGTCCGCAGGACGAAGGCGCCCCCGCAGCTGCGTGCGATGCCTGCACGGGAGCCGGTCCGGATTCAAGCGCCGCCGCGTCCACCACGGTGCCCGCGGGCATCGAGGCGCGCTCGTTCTCCTCGTCCAACGCATAGGCGGAAAGCTCATGCTGGCTGCTCCACATGCTGGCGTATATCCCGCCGGCAGCAAGCAGCTGGGCGTGCGCTCCCTGCTCCACCAGATGACCGCAGCTGAACACCAGGATCTGGTCCGCATGCGTCACGGAAGCCAGACGGTGAGCGATGACTATCACCGTATGGTCCCCTGCCAGCTCATCGATCACGCGGCCGATCGCGCGCTCGCTCTCCACATCGACGTTCGAGGTGGCCTCGTCGAAGATGTAGATGGGCGAATCATGCAGCAGGGCGCGGGCCACGCAGACGCGCTGGCGCTGGCCGCCGGAAAGGTTGGCGCCGCCTTCCGCCAGCTCCATATCGAGCCCGCCGTTGGCGCGCACAAACCCAGCGATGCGGCACCGCTCGAGAACGTCCATAAGGTCCCGGTCCGTCGCATCCGGGCGCGCCAGCAGCAAATTGGACCGCAACGATCCTGCGAACAGATGGCCCGCCGTGGGCACCAGCGTCACCGCGCGCATCAGCGAATCGAGCGTGGCGTCGCGCACGTCCACGCCGCCTACTTCGAGCTTTCCCAGGTAAGAAGCCTTGCGACCGGACAAAATACCCGCCAAAGTCGACTTGCCCGAGCCGCTCTCGCCCACAATCGCCACCAAGCTGCCGCGGCGCATCGAGCAATTCACCTGATCAAGCACCACATGTTCGCCGCGGGCACCGCCCTCGCCGTAGGAGTAGCCCACGCCACGGCACACGATGTCGCCGCGACCGTCCAGTTCGCGCTCGCCGCGCGGCGGTACCGGTGCGTCCAAAATGCGAAACAAGGTCTTAGCCGCACTCATGCCGTTCATGGCCGTATGGAACAGCGAGCCCAGACGACGCATGGGCAAGAAGAACTCCTGCGACAGGAACACAACCAAAAAGGCACCCGAAAAGCCTATGGCGCCGGACGCCAGCTGCAGCACCGCCACCACAATACCCGCAGCGGCGCCGCCAAAAGCGACCAGGTCCATCACGTTGATGGAGTTGAGCTGCACGCGCAGCATCTTCATGGTCGCGCGGCGAAAGCCCTCCGACTCGTCGTTCATCCGCTTGTGCCAGCGCCCATCCGCCTGATAGATCTTCAGCGTGGTCAGGCCCTGCACCGCCTCCAAAAAGCTGCCGCCCAAATCCACATAGCTGCCCCAATACTCGGCAGCCACCTTCTTGGCGTTGCGCATCACCATCATGATGGAAATGGGGATGAGCGGGACGATGACCAGCAGCACGGTCGCCGGCAAGCCCGCCTGCCCCACTAGCGCCGCAAACAGGGTGACGGGGGCAAGTACCGCGTAGAACAGCTGTGGCAGGTAGCCGCCAAAGTAAACCTCAAGCTGTTGGGCGCCCTCGACGCTGGTTTGCACCGCCTCCGCGGTGGACACCTGCTCCGTGTACGCCGGGCCCATCTGGACCAGCTTGTCGTACACCAGCTGGCGCACCTGGCGCTTGGCCGCGAAGGCTGCCTTGTCGCCGGCGCGCTGGGCCGCATAGATCGAAATGGCGCGGACGATGATCAGCATCGCGAGCGTCAACAACGTGCGAGCGTCGAACGCCGCCGCGCCCGCAGCCGCCGCACCAGAGCCAATTCCGGACGCCGGCATCCCCGCAAGCAGCGCGGCGAACACGTTGCCGATCGTTGCGATGATGGCGATATTGCATAGCAAGGCGTTCCATTTTGCTGCGACCGATCCAACAATAAGCGGCATAATGCCTGGTACAAGCGACAGCAACCTCTTATCGAACATGCAACGAGCTCCTTAAAGTTAGCCTTATCTATGTTAGCTTTGGGATACTTTATCTAGCTCATTATGACGCCATTTTGTATGAACGGTCTAACATTTTGTTCACTATGGCTAACACAGAACAGCTTCCCAGCCATTCACGAGGTCGCCTACCAACACCAACAACCCCTCCGTGCAAGGATGGGCCAAAAACGCGTTAGTGCGGAAAGGGCGGAGTGTCAAAAAACGCGTTAGTGCGGAGATTTGGTCAAATAGCGCGTTAGTGCGGTTTGGAAGCGGCCCGGGACACCTTTCTTATGCATAGACCGGCATCGTCCAATCCTTCTAGCTTGGATGATGTAAACACCCTATTCATAAGGTACCCTTACTATAACCTCGCCCGGACCGCACTAACGCATTATTTATCGCGATTTGAACCGCACTAAGCCATTATTTGGTCCAACCTCCGCACTAAGTCGATTTTTGTCCCAGCGTGCTCCGAGACGTCTTCCACGTTGCGTCCAATCGCACCACGCCCCCGCTCGCCTCGCCCCACCGCCTCGCCCTACCGCCTCTCCCCGCCGCCCCATCTTTAAGCATTCTTAAACCCCGCTTATAACTCTCCCAAGGTCCGGCCAGCATTATAAAGATGCACGGCAACCGCATCAGAGAGGAGGCGCGGCATGCACCCCGCCGACACCATAAACATCGCGATCGACCTTGCCATCATCGCTGCCCTCGCCTATCTTCTGTTCACTTCGCAAAAAGGAAGGTGACCCCATGCTCAACCTGTTGCGCTCGGACCTCTACCGCATGACCCGCATCCGCGGCTTGCGCGGCGAACTTTGGCAATACGCCTCGGTGCTGCTCTTTATCTCCTGCCTCGAGGTGGGCCTCACCTGGTTTATCTTGCAATCCGGCTTGGGCCCGGCGGAAAACGCCAACCTCATCAAGGAGCTGGCGACGCCGTCCTCTTTCCTGGGAAGCACCATGCTGGGATCCTTCTCCGTCCTCGCCCTGGCCGCGTCGTTCGGCATGGTCGAGTACACGTTACCTGATCTCTCGGAGGGCTATGTAAAATGCCTGGTCTCCTCCCCGCGAGGGCGCGCTTTGTATTTGGGCGAGAAGATTCTTCTCGCCGGCATTTGGTCCGCCCTCATGCTTGCCCTGGGCTGCACCTTCCACCTGGTGATCTTGCAGGTCTTCCTCACCATGCCCTACGGCTTTGCCATCCAGGGGCCGGACAACCCGCTCGCCTTCGCCCTCTGGCTTCTAGGCGCATGGCTTGCAACCTGGGCAACCACGGTCATCGCCATGATCGCCGTAGCGATCTTCCGCAAAAAGCTCCCCGTCTATATCTTCGCGTTCGCCCCTATCAGCGGCCTATTCCCGCTTACGCTCAGCGCGCTCGCGTTCTCGTCTGGCGGCATGCTCTCCTTCCTGCAACCCATCGCCCCCGCGCTCACCAGCATAGCCACTTGGATGCCCAGCTCCGTACTGCAGGCGTTCTCCAACGGCGCCAACACCATGTTCGATACCGCGACAACCCTGCCGCTTATCGGCGCCGTGCCCGACTGGGCATGGGGCGCAGTCACCGGCGTCATCTGGATTCTCACAGGAAGCGCGGCCTACATCGCCATCGGCAAACGCCGCGACCTGTAACGACCGCGCCCGCGCCGAGGGACAATGCGGCTCGCACGCCGCAGCCCGCACCGCC
>ERZ835080.2014-NODE-2014-length-12069-cov-15.246879_pt1 | contig 12069 bp, 5 predicted proteins | sample MGYA00519688_ERZ835080 | MGnify/ENA primary metagenome ERZ835080 (study PRJEB31850, sample SAMEA3708770) | human gut metagenome | biome: human gut; feature: human-associated habitat; material: faeces | place: China | collected 2014 ... | reverse complement strand
GGTAAGGGTTATCTGGCTCATGCGGTGGTGGAAGGAGTTGTCTTCACCGCCTTTGCCGGTTTTGTTGGTGAAGCTCACTACCGGACTGTTTTTGTCTCCCGTGGCTCCTGTGGCAAAGAGGAAGTCAATGGAAGACTGGTTCTGCTGCGCCGTGGCATCGGTCGTGGCTGCGAGGATACCTCCCGCCGCGTTGTACGGATAGTAGGCGCGGAAAGTATGGGGCTTTGTATCTTCGATATAGATGACCTTTTTTTCTGCCTCAAATTTCCCATTTTTCAGGATGAAAGGCACGTTGCCGTACTGGGTGTCGTTGCCGATGTCGGTGATGCCGATACGGTCGCCGTTATCCCAGGTGGTTCCGCTGGCGCGGGTGGCGAGGGCGATGTCGGCGGTAAACTGGGCGGCCACTGGGTCACCGTTCAGGTTCTCGTTGTCGTTGTTGCAGGCTGCCAGTGCGAGGACGAGCGTCGCAAGTGCAAAAAATCTTGTCTTCATTATATCTGTCATTATATTAGTTACAAATCGGCATTTACATCATCACCTTTCACTTCTTCCCAGCCGTTGATTTCGGCTCCGTCCACTTCCATGCCTTCGGGAGTCTCAACCAGCGTTCCGCCGAGGGTCAGCGATGCGCCCTTTCCGGTGTTGAACTCCTTGAGGGCTTCCGTGAGGTCGCTTTTCAGCGTGGTGGGGGTCGGGTTGCCGTCAGCATAGCGGATTTCACCCGTCAGCAGTTGTTCCGTGCCTGTCACACCCAGTAGCCGCACCGTGGCTTTCCACTTGCCAGCATCGTCACCTTCGGTAATCTTGGTGAAGGGCAGCACGACGTTCGAAGCGGCTCCGTAGGTATCAGTAGCGAAATTGAGTGTTCGGGCTGCACCCGTCAGATGGGCAACAATCTCCGTGATGCGTCCGGCGGCATCACCAGTAGGTTCGACGACAAGCGTCAGTTCGCGTACCTGCTGCTTCATTGCGGCGGTCAGCGGATAGTCCTTGTCTTTCTCGATGGTCACCTGTTCCGTATAGGTGAAGAACCATCCCGGGGCATTGTTCACAAAGGTATCCGTGCCTGCCCGGGTTCCCGTGGCTGCGGCAATGGTGGCTGTGGTGCCGTTCACCGTGATTCCTTCAGCCGGGTTCCACACCGCAAGGGTGTAGCTGCCCGGAGCAAACAGATGGTCGGGGGTATGGGTGGCGGAAGTCTCCGTACCCGTATAGTCACCCATGGTGACCGTCCATGTGGCAGGTATGTCGATACCTTCACCGCGGACCGACCAGTCGGCTGTCACCGCAATCTTCCCGTAGTCGGGATGCGGCGTGTCATAAAGCGTGTCCTTCACGCAGGAAGAGAGCAGCACGGCGGCTGCCATTCCCATCATATTTATATATTGTCTTGCTTTCATATTCTATTCCTCCGTATTAGAATAACTTCCATACCAATGTCACACCGGCATTGATGGGACCACACCAATCTTTTGTCTCGTTGCCGCGGCGTACACGTACACCGTCGATGACTTCATATTTTTCGAAATCGGCATTCAGGTAGCCCAAACCGAGGTTGAAATCAAGAGCCAGTGCCTTGTTCAGCCGCAGCTGATAGCCGGCGGTGATGCCGCCACCCATCAGGTCGCCCTGCTTGCCTGTTTCGGAGAGCTTGTAGTTGAACTGTCCGGCCTTGAACATCGCGCCCAGATACCAGGCTTTCTTCTCACCCATATAGTAACGCACTTCCGGAGCCACTTCCCAGAGTGCATAGCGGTGGTCCTTGTCGCTCCACGTCCATGAAGTCCACGAGCCGTTTACGGCAATGCCCCACGATGGGCAGATGCGCCATTCCACGCCAAGATCTGGTGTCAGGGTAGCCCAGCGCAGCAGGTTGGCACGCAGGGAGAGATGATAATCAGTTGTGATTTTGGTTTCCGACGGCGTGTCGGCAAGTGTATTTTGTTGAGCGGCTTTCTCGGCTTCTGCCTTTTCAGCGGCAAGTCGGGCTTCTTCCGCCTTGCGCTGCTCTTCGGCAAGCCGTTCCTGTTCGGCACGCTTCTCGGCTTCCAGTCGTTCGGTTTCCGCCTTGCGTCGTGCTTCCGCATCCGTCGCGGCAGTTCCCTTTACCGGTACCGTCAGGCGCACGGTGACAAAATCACCCTCAGTCGCATGGTTGCGGGTAATGAAATTCTCCTCTTTTATTTCCGCACGGATAATCAGTTCGGATTTCACACGGTTGGCACGGATCTTCGCCGTGGCAAGGTTCTCGGCTTCACTGCCCAGTGAATTACAGTATCCGTCAACCAGTAGCGGCAGCTTGCCGTCAAGAATTGTGGTTTTGTTGTTTTCGATACATTCCAACAGGCGGGCAAGTTCCGTGTCATTGCCATTCCAAGGCACGTAGAACATGTCCTTCTGCGGAACGAAGCGGAAGGTGTAGGTCGTGTCTGCTTTCTGCTGCGCAATGACAGGAAAAGTTAGCGTCATCAGCCACAGAAACAGGGTAAGAAAAGTGATTTTTCTGCTCATATAAACTTGAATTCATTATCTTTGTCTTCTCCAAAGGTAATAAATGCCATTCAGCGCCCAAAATATTACAAAAACTTTTTCTGTTGAAATACAGCGTTTTATAAAAATTGTCGTTTGAGCACTTTTCAAATTGTCGTTTGAGCACTTTTTTGTCGAATTAGCACTTTTTTTGTCGCTTGAGCACTTTTTGAAAATGGGCTTCTGAGACCTTTTTCATCGGCTTTTTACCACACAAATTATTCCAGATTTGCTTTTTTCCACTTGCCAGGCGTACATCCTTCCTTCTCGGTAAATGATTTGATAAAGTTACTGCGGGAAAGAAAACCGGAAGACTCAGCCAGCTTCTGTATATTGATTTCCGGATGCTCCTTCAGTATGTTTTTCGCATACTCCAACCGGAGACCGGTTATCCATTCGCGGAATGTCATTTTATACGTAGTCTTGATATAAGCGGAAAGATAGGTACGGTTCGTATGAAGTATTTCGGACAGTTCTTTTATGGTAAGTCCCTGCTGGACATAGCCGTCTGTCTTTATCCAGTTGGCCACTTTCTCTATAATTTCTGTATAGGACACTGGAACTTCTTTCTCAGAAACTATTTCAGGTTCTGTTTCTGTATCTGTCAGAAGTTCTTCTTCAGACTGTATATCTTGCTCAAAAGCATTTTCCACCTGTTCATAGAACAGCAGGTAGTTCTGATAGCTGTAGAAAAGATAGCTGTAGAACGGTATTGACGACAAAATCCAGATAAAAACATATTTGTCTGGCAGAAATGTCAGCAATCCGCATCCGACACCGAAGATAACAGCCCAATAAGTGAATATGGAAAGCCATTCGATATATGTGCCTATATCATCCGCCTGAGTTTCATTGAAAATCCGAATGGCTCTACGATATGCAATTATGACTCTGCGAGCTAAAACGACTCCAAAAACGATTAACCAGACAGCTAAAGCAAATAAAGAGAATTTTTGCATGATTCCGCTTGGCAACAGGAACAACACAACTCCGGAAAGAGTTGAAAATATAATCCATAAAATGATATGTGTCCACACACGCCGTTTGGTAATGTAAAAACGATCAAGCAACATTATCAATGCCGAACTGAACAGAGAATAGCACAGGAAGTATGTGGACATGTTCATCAATATGGCAGAATCCGCATTTTTGAATCGGATACCAAAGAAGAAATGTACCGAATAATTTGCCGAAAGCAGCAGCATAGCTATACCCATAATCTGTCGGGAGCGGAGATAATTCTTGAAAATTTTCTTTTCAGGAGTCTTTGCAAACAAAAAATAAAAGCCGAAGAATAACATCAACGGCAGTGCGGCACAAAGTGAAAAACTGTATATAGATGGTTCCATTGTTATGCTTATTTGATTTTGATACAAAGTTACGTCTTTTTCTTCACAAATAGACACATAATCTATGATTTAACGTTATAGATTCGGTCATATTAGATTGAAAAATTATTAGAATTAAAGCCAGTGGTGAAAAATTCAACCACTGGCTTTTTCTGTCAAGACTTCGATATTAAAGTTTTACACCTTTGGATTCCGATAAACCGGGTCTCCCTATAATTAAATGACTGCGTACAAAGTCCACGTGCGGGCTTTCCGGCTGTTGTTCCGTCTGTTTTTTCTCGTTGCCTTGCCGGTTCTCTTCTGTGTTTTCCTGAGCCGGAGCCAGCTCAAGCTGTATCTTGCGGTCCAGTGCGGCGAGTTCGGACTTCAGCTGTTTCAGCTCGTCCTCCTTCTTCCACACCTTGCCCGCTATCTCCTGCAACTGCGGAATCTCCTTTTCCAGCACTTCGTTCTTAGACTTGTACTGGTCGATGATGGTCGGAAACCTCTCCAATGCGTTCAGAAAGTTTCGTGCGGCAGCAATCGGGTCTGCCATCGCCAGATGCCCGTTGTTGTAGGTGTACTTGTAGTTACCCTCCACCACGAAGCGGTTGTCAGTGAACTCCAGACCTTCTTTGAGTGTCCTCTCGCTGACCACCTTTATCGGAAAGCCGTAAAGTTCCCCGACAGCCTTGTACAGTCCACCAGTCGTGGCGTTCTTGGCGATTTCCTGCAAACGCTTACCGATGACCTTCTCATCCGTTGAATCCACGCCGTCCACCTTGACAAGATTAAGACGGCTGCCTTCCCTATCAGTCTGCACAACGGAAAGAAAACGGTTCCAGTCTTCCGTCATGGCTTCGATGAAAGCCGTGTTGTTGCGCAGTTCTCCCGTCTTGGATTCCAGCTTGAACTCCGAATCGCGCTTGCCCTTGTTGAACGACTTGCGTTCCCCTTCGAGCGAGGCGATACGCTTCTCTAATTTCGCCTTATCCAAAAGGTCGGTATTGCCGGAGAGCAACGCCATATACTCCGAGAAGTTCATACCCGATTTTTCGTCCATTGCTCCCTCGTCGATGGTACGTGCGCCCATCGCTCCACTTTTGAGCTGCGATATGAACGTCTGCTTGCAGTGCAGCAGATTGAACTTGTAGCTGTCCAGCGACTTTTCCACCGCGTAGATGATGACATCCACGTTATTCTCGGCAAAATGCTTGGCAATCTCGTTCCCGGCTCTAACACCCCGTCCGTCACGCTGTTGCAGGTCGGACGGTCGCCACGGTGTATCAAGGTGATGGATGGCGACACATCTTTTCTGCGCATTCACGCCCGTTCCGAGCATACTTGTGGAGCCGAACAGCACGCGCACCGTCCCGGCGTTCATGGCATCTATCACCGCCTTACGAGCCTTATCCGTCTTACACTCCTGAATGAAGCGCACCTCACTTGCCGGTATGCCGTAATCCTCCACCAACTTGCGTTTTATCTCGCTGTACACGTTCCATCCTTCCCCCGGCTGATATGTACCCAAGTCGGAGAACACGAACTGCGTTCCTTTGTGCGCATCGTATTTGTGGTAATACTCCGCTATCATTTTGGCGCAGTGGCTCGCCTTGTTGTCGGAGTGGTCTTCGTAATTGGGGTCTATCATGCGCATATCCAAAGCCATCTTCCGCGCGTAGTCGGTAGCGATGAGCATCTTAGCCTTCTCTTCCGTTTCAGACAGCGGCAACCTGCCCAACAACGTCGCGTCACCTGTCTTGGCAAAATCCATCAGTTGTTTGATGAAATACTCTTGGTCGGGTGTAGGCGGTATGTGGTGCAGTATCTCGTTCTTGTGCGGACGATCCACACCCACGTCCTCCGCCGTGCGGTAGTCGGTGATTTCGTTGTAAAAGGCGGCAAGCTCCGGCACTTTGATGAAGTAGCGGAAACGCTCCTTCTGCACCACGTTGTTTGTCACGTTGAACTCGAAGTCGGTCGTCTTCTTGGCGAAGATAGCCGCCCATGCGTCGAAACAGCGGATGTCCTGCCGTTCCAGTTCCTTCGGGCGCAGGTACTTAAAGAGCAGGTACAATTCCGTCAGACTGTTGGAAATAGTCGTGCCGGACAGGAACGTAGCCCCTAAGTCTTTGCCCGTACGCTCCTGTATAGTTCGTATGGCAAAAAGCATATTCAGGGCTTTCTGGCTCCCCTCCGAGTTTCCCAACCCCGCCACACGGTCATGCCGGGTGTTGAAAGTCAAGTTCTTGAATTGGTGGCTCTCGTCTATGAAAATGTGGTCGATGCCCATCTGTTTGAAGTCCACCACGTCATCTGTGCGCGACTTGATGGCGTGTTCCACTTTCTCTAACTTCGCCACAAGGTTGTGCTTGCGCTTCTCCAATCCTTTCAGCATCGCCCGCGACACGTTCTTGCCTTGCTGCCGTAAGACTTCGAGGTTTTCCTCCACCGTGTCAAGCTCCGCTTGCAGGATGCGTTGCTGCAACTCCGGTGACTGCGGTATCTTGCCGAACTGGTCATGCGACATGATGACGCAATCATAGTCATTGTTTTTGATGTTGTTGAAGAAACGCACACGGTTGGCGGTCGAGAAATCCTTTTCCGAAGCGTAGAGGATGCGGGCATTCGGATAGGCAGCTTGATAAGTGGCGGCAATCTCCGCGACATTGGCTTTCAGACCAATAATCATCGGCTTGTGCGCCAAGTTCAGACGCTTCATTTCATGCGCTGCAATACACATTATCAGTGTTTTACCTGTTCCGACTTCATGGTCGCATATTCCGCCGCCATTCTGTTTTATCATCCAGACGCAATCCTTCTGCGACGGATAAACGCTTTGAATACCCCGGCTTGCCAATCCTTTCAGATTGAGGTCGGGAAACGTCTGGTGCGAACCGTCATACTTCGGGCGCACGAAACAGTTGAACTTGCGGTTATACATTGTCACGAGCCGTTCCTTGAACTGCGGCGACTGCTCTTCCAACCATTCCGAGAACCCGTTGCGGATTTCGTCAATCTTGGCGTTGGCGAGCTGTATGCCCTCGCTGTCACGCACCTTGATGTCGTTGCCGTTCTCATCTTTGCCAATACTTTTCATCATGTCGGGACAGGTGTTGTGCAAAGCGTGTTTCAACAGGTGCATACCGTCATAGTTCCGGTAATAGCCCTTTACCAGAAACTCGTCCGTGATCTTCATGGTGCGGTAGCCGCACGCCACGGAAAACTCGTCCATGCTGGCGGAATAGGCGATTTTCACGTCCGTGTCGAAAAGATGGCTCATGTAGGCGGCATACACGCCCGTGGGAATCCAGCGTTCACCGAAGTTGAAGTCGAGGTCTTCAAAGGCGATACGCTGCGGCTCGGCTTCCTTCAAAGCCTCCAAAGCCTGTTTCACTTCCGGCAATCTTTCGCTTTCCAGATTATTTTCCATCCATGCCTCTATACGCTCCGCCTTCTCTATCACGTTTCCCGCGATGAAGCGGTCTTTAATCTCGTAACCGGTTACGAGCGGATTGTAGAAGATACGCCCCTTGAGGGCATTGAGAAGCTCCTCTTCCGTACTGTCTGTTATCCCCCGCATATAGTTGAGATTGACCGTACCATACTTGTTGAGCGATGCAGACAAGGCTTCTTCCGGAGAACCGACGTTGGCATGGTTCTCCACCGAGAAGGAAACGGGACGGTCGAAGATGTCCGCTTTGACGAACTTGCCGTCCTCCGCACGTTCCAGCGAAAGGATGTCGCGCCCTCCGGCGTCCATCATCACCAGTTTCACGTTCTGTTTGGCGTTGAGGTTGCCATAACGCATGACAAACTCGTCGTAACAGGTGTTCAGGTGTTCACGCCAAGGTACATTTTCCTCACGTCTGTTCGATTCATAGCGGTACAACCGCTCGTATGCGTCACGGAGCGATACATACAGCAACGCTTTCTCTTTCTGATAACCGGTTAGTCCAAGCGGCTGGAAGGTTGCACCGTAGGGAGTAATGTCCTTCAGATAACCGATGTCGCGTGCCCTGTTTGCCACCAGCGACCCTTCACGCAGGTGCATTTCCGGCGTGCGGTGATAGGGACGCGGCGTAAGGTCGAGGGCTTCTTTTTTCGGCTTTTCCGTTTCAAATTCCGGGAACAGGGAAGTGGCAACCGTTTCGGAAGTAGGCACAACTTCTGCCGGTGTTTCAGGTTGCTTTATTTCTTCCGTTTGTTCCGGCTTTTTATCCATATTGTCCGAAGAAGGCGCAAAAGCAGGGTTCAACGTGTCTTTGATACCCATCTTTTTCAGTTGTTCCTGCCTGTGCCGTTCTGCCTCAAGCCGTAGGGCCTTGCGCCGTTCCGCTGTCAGACTCATCATTGTCTCATAGAAGCCGTTGATGGGAGGATTGGTTTCCCAATCCAGAGTGGCGTAAATGTCGTCCGGGTCGTTTGGCTTTTCGGCATTTTCCGGCTTTTCTTCCTTATTACCGTTTACCGGCTTGGCGGCTTCAACGGGTGGAGTAACTTTGACCTGCGGTTTAGGCGTGGACGGCATAGGCTTCGGCTTGCTTTCCTTTTTCGCTGCCTTTTTCTTTTTTGCCGGTTCCTCTATGGGCATACCCCAAAGGTCGAGCAGGGTAAGCTGCACGGCTGACGAATGGTTGGGTTGGCGCGGCTCAATCTCCGGCTTTTCCTCTATGGGCTGTGCCTGCGGCTTCTCCACTCCCTTGACAGGCTCAATTACAGAAACGGGGGCTATTACAGAAGGTGATACCTTTTCTGTTTTCGGAGCAGGTTGCACTTCCGCAGCCGTGCTTTCCTCCTTTGTCGGATGCAGGCTGTGTTTCTCATACAGTTTCCTGTCAAGTTGTTGCAGTTCTATTTTCAGATGCTCCCGCAAGTCTTCCGCCAGTTGTGCGATGTCCCCACGGTGCAGGAGTTTATAGGCTGGTTTCCCGTACGGGTCGGTACTTCTGATCAAATCCGTGTGTGAAAGCGAGCCGATGCTCCATACATACCCATTTACGGAAGTGCCGATAGGGGTCTGTTCGGTCTGCACGAAGAGTTTTTCGTTGTAATACAGTTCACCATTCTTTCCGCTGTTCTTTTGCAGGATAATCAGGTCGCTGCCCACCTCCGTTCCCGCGTTATCCGTAAAGAGGTTGTTCGGCAGGCGGGCTACGCCCACCAGATTGGTATGGTTCATCATATACTCGCGTATGGGCGCGTTGGTCGGGGCATCCAGTACCCCCTGCGAGGTGATGAACGCCACGATTCCGCCTTCACGCACCGCGTCAAGGCTTTTCAGGAAAAAGTAATTGTGTATCGTCCGTGCCGCCGAGTGCCTTGCAGGATCCTTGCTGCCCGAAAATTCCGGGTCGAACACCGCCACATCGCCAAACGGTATATTGGAGACAGCCAAATCAAAATGGTTCATGAACGGCTTTTCTATCTTCTCGAAGCCCTGTACCCTTACTTTCTGTCCGGGATGCAGGTGCTTCAGTATCTTGCCCGTCATCAGGTCTTTCTCAAAAGCCATGATGTCCGCGTCCGGTCTGTTCTCCAGCACGGCGTCCACGAATGCACCGACACCTGCCGACGGCTCCAGCACCCGGTCGGGACGGATGCCGTGTTCATGCAGCACGTCCGCGATGGTCCCGGTTATCTCCGGCGGGGTATAGAAGGCGGTCAGCACGGACTGCTTCATGGCATCCATATACCGTTTGTACTCCGTCTCGTCTTTTGTGTTCTCCCGCAGCAACCTGTGCAGTTCCACGGTAGGGGCAAACAGTTCGAGGTCGGACTTCGCCCAGTGGACGGCATCCGTCAGTTCCCTTGCAGGGTTGAGTATGCTCTTCAGTCCCCCGAAACCGCAATAACGCTCTAACAAGAGCCGTTCGCGTGCGGTGGGTGTGCGCTGTTCCCTGTCAAGGAGGAATGCCGTCCGTATCGCCTCGATGTTGTCCCGCAGCCTCTGTTTGCGGTTAAACGCCATACTCTTCGATATAGAGGATGACGGCTCCCGTCAGCTCCGTGTAGAGCAGGTCATATTCGGGCGACAGGGCGAAATTGTCGTCCGAGAGGTCATAGATGGAGAATACGTTTCCGACAAGCGGTAGCAGCTTCTGGGTAAAGGCTTCACATTTTTCTCCCGGTACTTCACCCGCAAATTCGTTCTCCACGACTTCGCGCAGGATGGCGTGCCTGGAGTAGCGAAGGCCCTCCGTCAGCACCTTCATCGCCAGTTCCTGCGCCCCGTCGGCAGGATAGCCTTCGAGCCTTGCCCGTTCATACACTTCGGCGGCACGGTCGGTTCTTTCTCGGATGAAGGCTTCATCGGCTGCCTGTTCGAACTTGTTCGTGGTGAGGTAGTCCAGCAGGTACAGACCGTAATAGGAAAAGTCGGTCCGACCCTCGTTTTTCTTCTTGTTGTTCATTTCTTTGGAATTTAGTGGATTGATAATGATGATAGGGATAATCGTTGGAAAACGAGAAGAAAAAGGCACCCGGTATCCCTCCGAGTGCCACCACTAAATCCAAAGTATGAGTGTAATCCGGTATCGAAGAACAATTCATTACTCTGAACCAGTGGCAAAGTTAAACATTTATTTTCTTCTTTTCGCAGAGGTCGCTTTACTTTTCCTTTCTGGGAACACGAAAACCGTGTTATAGTCCCCGTCAAAGGCGACTACGGCATCAAAACTCTTGCCCTGCTTGCTCTTGAATCCTTTGAGCAGTTTCGTGTGTCCGTCGGTGAGCAGGTTTTTGATTTCATCATCAGAGAGGGTGCGGTTTGCTTTCAGGCGGAACACGGGCAGACCGCACTCCGCGTTGTCGCAGCGGACAACCTTGCCGTAAAACTGCATCGTCCCCGCTCCGCACTTGGGACACTTGCAGCCGGAATCCCTGCGGGCGAACAGCTTGTCGCACGACAGCAGTTCGGAGGTAATTTCCCGTGTATATGCCTCAATCTTCCTGCGGAAGTCATCGGCGGGCAGTTCCCCACGCTCGATGCGTGCCAATTCCTTTTCCCATTCGCCCGTCATGGCGACATCGGCAATACGCATCGCCTTCACGACCGAGTAGAGGGCAAGCCCTTTTTCGGTGGGGACAAGCGACTTCTTGCAGCGTTCCATATAGCCGCGCTTGAAAAGCGTTTCGATGATGGACGCACGGGTGGCGGGCGTGCCGATGCCGCAATCCTTCATAGCCTGCCGCAATGCGTCGTCCTCTATCTCCTTGCCAGCCGTTTCCATCGCGGACAGCAGGGTGGCTTCGGTATGCAGCGGCTTAGGTTTGGTCTTTCCCTCCGTGATGGAGGCGGCTTTCAGTGCCAGCGTGTCGCCTTCCTGCCAACAGGGAATGGCGGCGGTTTCCTCTTGGCTGTTGTTCTCTTCTCCATTCTCCTTGCCATAGACGGCACGCCATCCGGCTTGCCTGATGATGCTGCCTTTTGCCACGAACTCCACTCCGGCACACTCTGCCGTGACGGTGGCAGTGTCCTTGACGCATTTTTCGGAGAAAGCCTCAAGCATGCGCCCGGCTATCATGTGATAGACGGTGCTGTCCTCTTTGGAGAGGAACAGCGGCTTCTCGCCCGTGACGAGCAGGGCATGGTGGTCTGTCACCTTGCCGCCGTCCAGGCTGCGGCGTGTCGGCACGGCTTTCGGCTGCAACTTGCCATTCCATTCGGGCAGGCTGCCGATGAAGGCAAGCAGCTTGGGGATTTCCGCGAACACGTCTTCGGGAATGTAGCGGCTTCCGGTTCGCGGATAGGTGATGAGCTTCTTCTCGTAGAGCTTCTGCGCGATTTCAAGCGTCTGTTCCGCCGTGAAGCCATGCTTGGCGTTGGCTTCCTTCTGGAGCGTGGTCAGGTCGTACAGGAGCGGTGTTTCCTCCGTCTTCTCCTTGCGTTCGGCTTTCGTGACGGTGGCTGTGCCTGCCGACTTCACCTTATTATACAGTTCCGTCGCGGACTCTTTCTCTTTCCATTTTTCGGAAGAGGAAAACTTCACCGTTCCTTCATCGCAGCCGTCCGTTGCGATATGGAGCTGCCAGAAGGCTTCGGGGGTAAAGCGGCGGTTCTCCCAATAGCGTGCGCACACCATCGCCAGCGTGGGTGTCTGTACCCGTCCGACGGAATACGTGCCGTGTCCGGCGGCGATGGAGAGAGCCTGCGTGCCGTTGATGCCCACGAGCCAGTCGGATTCGCTCCGCGCTTTGGCGGCGAGGT
>ERZ835080.2012-NODE-2012-length-12091-cov-3.165503_pt1 | contig 12091 bp, 9 predicted proteins | sample MGYA00519688_ERZ835080 | MGnify/ENA primary metagenome ERZ835080 (study PRJEB31850, sample SAMEA3708770) | human gut metagenome | biome: human gut; feature: human-associated habitat; material: faeces | place: China | collected 2014 ... | reverse complement strand
TATGCCGGAGAGCAGGAGAGAGCCAGGGATACCATCAATCATTTATTTATAGATGTAAATGAGTACATGTATTCGTTTGTGGATGAACTTGATAACAGAAAAAGCAATAATGGATTTCACTCTTAAAACTTACCGGTCTCTTTTATCCGCACTGGAGCAGTCCGGTTATGCCTTCCGGACATTCGAGGAGTTTCTGTCTGTTCCTGTCGGCGGCAAAGTCGTAGTATTGAGGCATGACATCGACAAAAGACCGGAGAACGCCCTACGGATGGCACAAATGGAACATGCTTCGGGTATCAAAGCTTCTTATTATATAAGGGTTGTAAAAGGAACTTGGAATGAGGAGATAATAGAACGGATAGTGACTCTGGGACATGAAGTGTCTTATCATTACGAAGACCTGACAATTGCCAAAGGCAACCACGAAAAGGCTTTTGAATATTTCAAGAAGCATCTTGCCGAAATACGCCGTTTTTATCCGGCCAAGACTGTTTGCATGCACGGAAGTCCGCTCAGCAGGTGGGATAACCGGAAACTGTGGGAGAAATATAATTATAGAGAAGCGGGGATTATCGGAGAACCGTATTTTGATGTGGATTATACGAAAGTACTCTATATCACAGATACGGGGCGGGCATGGAATAAGACAGGTGCGAGTGTAAGGGATAAAGTAGAAGGCGGCTTGGAACTGAAAGTCAAAAATACCCGCCGACTGATTACTTTAATCGGTAATGACAAGCTTCCTGAAAAGCTGATTATCAATACCCATCCGCAACGTTGGTTTGATTTTGGTTGGGGATGGATGAATGAGTTTATTTGTCAGCATATAAAGAACGCAGTAAAAAAAGCACTTGTAGCTTTTATGCACTAATCTAAAAAACAATCGATAAAATAATATGATAAAGAACATGAAGAAGTATGGATACATAGCCTTTGTACTATGTGTCCTGGCGGGTTGTGCATCGCAAAAACAGATTTCGTACCTGCAAGATGTGCCGGATGACTATCGGCAAAAGATAACCCAGGATTATGACCTCAGGATTCATCCGGATGATTTGCTTTCCATTATGGTGAACAGTAAAGACCCCGAACTGGCACAGATGTTCAATCTGCCGATGGTAAGTTATCAGATAGCTAACAGCAATACCGGATATGCAGGAGGACAGAACCGGGTATTGGGGTATCTGGTGGACAAAGAGGGAAATATCGACTTTCCGCAGTTGGGAGTTATCAAAGTACAGGGAATGACACGTGCAGAACTGACAAAATACATCAAAAAACAGTTGATAGAAAAAGGACTGGTGAAAGATCCCATCGTAACCATCCAGTTCCTGAACTTCAAAGTATCGGTATTGGGGGAAGTGAACCGGCCGGGAACATTCGAGATAACCAGCGACCGCATCACCTTGCTGGACGCATTGAGCCTTGCTGGCGACCTGACCATTTACGGGCAGCGCGAGAATATAAAGGTTATCCGGGAAAAAAATGGAGAGCGGGTAGTGGTTTCGCTGGATTTGCGGAACAAAGATTTATTGTCGTCTCCTTATTATTATCTGCAACAGAATGACGTAGTGTACGTAGAACCTAATAAGGTAAAGGCAGGACAGCGGGAGATAAACCAGAACAGAACCATAGGTACGTTTGCTTCCATACTATCGGTAATGGTATCCTTGGCGGTGCTTATATTCAAATAAAAAACAGTAAAGAAAAAGTTTATGGGAAAAGACAGGTTTGAAGATTTGGACTTCATAGATTTTAATGACAGCCGTCGGCAGGAGGGCACGGTGATTGCCGATATGCTGTCGGCAGTGTATCGCAACCGGAAATGGTTTATCCTCTCCGTAGCGGTGTGTGTCCTGATTGGTTTTCTGTATCTGAAAAGTTCTCCGAAGATATTTTTGCGTACCGCCACGGTATTGGTGAAGGATGAGCAAAAAGGCGGGGGTGTCAATGGTGCGGCTGCTTTTCAGGATTTGTTTTCGTTAGGCGGTAGCACGGTAGATAACGAAGTGGGTATCTTTAAAAGTAAGCGGCTGATGCGGACGGTAGTCGAAACACTGCATCTGGATATAAGTTACAAGGAGTGGGACGGGCTGAGAAAGAAGGAACTCTATACGTCCACGCCGTTTGCCGTTACTTTCCTTGATGCAACTCCTTCACAACAGATAAGCCTTACTGTTACGATGTCGGACAATGGAAAGGTGACGCTGGCGGATATGACCCTGCAAAATGAAGAGGAAGAAGAGGAATTTGACGAAATCCTGACCGTGCAGCCGGGAGATACGGTGAATACTCCGGTGGGAAAAATGGTGGTGGCATCGACACTGTTTACGGACGAAAACAGCATAGGCAAGACGGTCTACGTGACAAAGGGAAATATGAAAGAAGTAGCGGAGTCATATAACAAGGCTTTGAATGTAGGGGTGGCAAACAAGCAGTCGTCACTGATAGCCCTGAGCATCGAGGACGAGAATGTGCAGCGGGCGGAAGATTTACTGAATACACTGATTGAGGTTTATAAGAACGATGCCATCGAGGATAAAAACAGGATTGTGATAAATACCGCCAGATTTATCGGCGAGCGGTTGGAGATAATCGAAGCCGACCTGGCTGCCGTGGATGCGGAAATTGAGAATTATAAGAAAAAGAACAGACTGACGGATATTGCTTCGGAAAGTGCCTTGTATCTGCAAAGTTCGAGCATGCTTGATACGGAAGGGTTAAGCGTGGAAAATCAGCTTAATATGGCGCAATATATGAAGGAATACTTGCAGGATAACTCGAAGACGACAGAGCCTGTCCCTGCAAGTATCGGGATAGATGATATGGGAGTGCAGAACCTGATTATGGAGTACAACACGGTGCTGACGCGTAGGAACAAGCTGATAGCCAACAGTAGTGCCAATAATCCGCTCGTGCGTGACCTGAACGGTACGCTGATGTCCATGCGCCTGTCTATCGCAAAAGCTGTGGATAACCTGATAGCAAGTCTGGAGATACAGGTGGCGAATATGAAGAACAAGGAGCGGGAGAACAGCAATAAGATAGCATTCGTGCCTACTCAGTTGAAGTATGTGGTAAGCATAGAACGGCAACAGAAGATAAAGGAAGAACTGTATCTGTTTCTGTTGAATAAAAAAGAGGAGAATGAGCTCCAGCTTTCCATTACGGAGAGCAATTGCCGCATCATAGACCCGGCAGAAGGTGTGGACCTGCCGGTAGCACCCAAGAAGGTGCAGGTAGCGCTGATTGCTTTGCTGGCGGGGATTATGCTGCCTGCCTTGTGGATTTATATCCGCTCGCTGCTCAATACCAGCGTGCATACGAAGAAAGAACTGAAAGCGGGTGTGAACATTCCTTTCTTGGGAGAAGTGCCGCTTGAAAAGAATAAGCATGAGAAAAATATCGTGGTACAGGAAGGCAGCAGGGAAAGCATTTGTGAGGCCTTCAAGATAGTGCGCGATAATCTGGACTTTATGGATACGGAAAAGAAAACGGTAGGAAAGGTAGTGCTGGTGACTTCGGCAAATCCTGATTCCGGAAAAACCTTTATTACGCTTAATCTGGGCATGAGCATGGCGCTGGCGAATGTAAAGGTAGTAATTCTCGACCTTGACCTGCGGAAGGGTTCTTTGAGCAAAAGCGTAGGGATAGGTATGAAAAAGACCGGCGTATCGAACTACCTGAGCGGCAAGGTGGATGATGTGAAAGAACTGGTGCAGGTGTGTGGAGATGATAACCGGCTGCATATCATTACATCGGGAGCGCTGCCGCCCAATCCTGCGGAATTGCTGAAGAGCGGCAGACTCGACCGGCTGCTGGAGGAGCTGAAAAAGAGCTATGATTATATCTTATTGGATAACCCGCCTTATGGTGTTGTGGTGGATACGCAGTTGTGCGGACGGTTGGCGGACCAGACGGTGTATGTAGTCCGCTCGGGCTTGTTCGACAAGCGGATGTTACCGGAGTTGCAGGAACTGTATGATTCGGGAAAGATGAAGAATATGAGTATTCTGCTGAACGGAATAGATTATGTAAAGACAGGTTATGGGTATGGCTACGGGTATGGTTACGGCAATTACGGGAACGATGAAAACCGGAAGAACAAGAAGCCGCTGTACAAAAGGATATTTGGAATTTAAACGCTAAGGGTATGTTTTTCTTACGACATAAAACAAAGTTGGCGGATACCGGTTTCTTCAGGGATTTTGTGGATAGTCACAGCCATATCCTTTCGGGTGTGGACGATGGTATAAGGACGATAGAGGAATCCTTGACAGTGTTGGCGTACTTCGACTCGCTCGGAGTGAAGAAGGTGAGGCTGACGCCTCATGTGATGAATGGCGTGGAACACTGGGAAGATGTGTTGCAGGCTTTCGATACGTTGTGCAAGCGCTATACCGGAGAAACCGTACTTGAACTGGGAGCTGAATATATGCTGGACTCCGGCTTCAGGGAGAGGTTGGAGAAGGGATTGCAGCCTTTGTGCGGGGATTGTGTATTGGTAGAGACATCTTATTTTTCTCCACCAAACAATCTGGACGAACTGTTGTATAATGTATCGCTCGCCGGATATACGCCGGTGATTGCGCATCCCGAACGTTATCTTTATATGAGGTACGGTGATTATTGCGAATTGAAGGACAAGGGCTATCTGTTGCAGCTGAACTTGCTTTCGCTCTCCGGTTATTATGGAAAACAGGTGATGAAAAATGCTGAAACATTGCTGGAAAAAGGTATGTACGACATGGTAGGGACGGATTTGCATAATCTGGATACTTTCGGAAAATGGATAGGAAATGTGAGGCTGACAGATAAGCTGGCGAGAGAAATAATGTCTCTTCGCTGACTGTCAAAGTCCGCAATGAGTTAGGAAGCTCCGGAGACCTGTGCTTTTGCAGGTTTCCGGAGCTTCTGCCGTTTTTGGGGTATTTAGAGTTTTCTATTAAAATTGTGAGAGTTGTTTTGATATATTTCCGTATCTTTGCCCCATTATTGAATATTGAACCAACGAATTTTAGGAACCGGACATGATAAAGAAAGTCGTAAAAGTCCTTTGGATTTTCATCGCGCTGATAACATTGACATGCGTTGTTATTTTCTTCTCGATAGCAAAAGGCTGGATTGGCTATATGCCCCCTGTGGAAGATTTGGAAAATCCCAATTATAAATTTGCAACGGAAATATTCTCGGAAGACGGGAAAGTTCTGGGAACTTATTCTTATAGCAAGGAGAACCGCGTGTTTGTGGGATACAATGATTTGTCACCCCATATTATCAATGCGCTGATTGCAACGGAAGACGTGCGCTTTGCCGAACATTCGGGGATTGATGCCATCGCGCTGTTCCGTGCCGTGGTGAAGCGTGGTATTCTGATGCAGAAGAATGCGGGCGGCGGCAGTACAATCAGCCAGCAGCTTTCCAAGCAACTTTATTCGCCAAGCGCCGACAACATAGTGGAACGTCTGTTCCAGAAGCCCATTGAGTGGGTTATAGCCGTAAAGCTGGAACGCTATTATACCAAAGAGGAAATTCTTACGATGTATCTCAATAAGTTCGACTTCCTGAATAATGCTGTCGGTATAAAGACAGCCGCGTCTACTTATTTCGGCTGTGAACCCAAAGATTTGAAAATAGAGCAGGCAGCGATGTTGGTGGGAATGTGTCAGAATCCGTCCCGTTATAATCCGGTATCCCGAAATCCGAAAATCCGTGAGAATGCATTGGGACGTCGTAACGTCGTACTGCGTCAGATGGAAAAAGCCGGTTACATCTCGGATGCGGAATGTGATTCTTTGCAGGCACTTCCGCTGAAACTTGCATATACCCGTGTAGACCATAAAGAAGGTCTGGCAACCTATTTCCGCGAATATCTTCGTGGTGTGATGACTGCCAAGAAACCGGTTAAGAGCGAGTACCGCGGCTGGCAGATGCAGAAGTATTATGAAGATTCACTTTCATGGGAAACAAATCCGCTGTACGGCTGGTGCGCCAAAAATAAAAAGAAAGACGGCTCGAATTATAATATCTACACGGATGGTCTGAAGATTTATACCACCATCAATTCGCATATGCAGCAATACGCTGAGGATGCTATCAAAGAACATTTAGGCGACTTCTTGCAACCTCTGTTCTTTAAAGAAAAACAAGGAAGTAAGAACGCCCCGTATGCAAGGGCATTGCCGCAGGCGCGGGTGGAAGAATTGCTGACCAGAGCCATGAAACAAACCGAACGTTATAATGTAATGAAGTCAGCGGGTGCTTCTGAACAGGAGATTCGCAAAGCATTCGATACTCCTCAGGAAATGTCTGTTTTCACCTGGGCAGGTGAGAAGGATACGATTATGACTCCGATGGACTCTATTCGCTATTACAAACACTTCCTGCGTACAGGATTCATGTCGATGGACCCGATGACCGGATATGTGAAGGCGTATGTTGGAGGACCGAATTATACATATTTCCAATATGACATGGCAATGGTGGGACGCCGTCAGGTAGGTTCTACTATCAAGCCGTATCTGTATACACTGGCGATGGAGAACGGATTTTCACCTTGTGATCAGGTGCGTCATGTAGAACAAACGCTGATTACCGAAACAGGAGAGGCATGGACTCCCCGAAACGCCAATAATAAACGTTATGGTGAAATGGTGACTCTGAAATGGGGACTGGCCAATTCGGATAACTGGATTTCGGCTTACCTGATGGGTAAACTGAATCCTTATAACCTTGTAAGGCTGATTCATAGTTTTGGTGTACGAAACAAGGCGATCGACCCTGTTGTTTCACTTTGTTTGGGTCCCTGCGAAATTTCTGTCGGTGAAATGGTAAGCGCATATACAGCTTTTGCCAATAAGGGGATTCGGGTAGCTCCGTTATTCGTCACCCGCATTGAAGATAGTGACGGCAATGTGCTTTCTACGTTTGCACCGCAGATGGAAGAAGTTATCAGTGTTTCGAGCGCATACAAGATGTTGGTAATGCTTCGTTCCGTTATCAATGAAGGAACAGGCGGACGTGTTCGCCGTTACGGAATTACGGCCGATATGGGCGGTAAAACAGGTACGACCAATGATAACTCGGATAGCTGGTTTATGGGCTTTACTCCATCATTGGTGTCCGGTTGCTGGGTAGGAGGTGATGAACGTGACATCCACTTTGGTACAATGACTTATGGACAAGGGGCTGCCGCCGCATTGCCTATCTGGGCAACTTATATGAAGAAAGTCTACGATGACCCGACTTTGGGATACAGCCAGACGGAAACGTTTAAACTGCCCGAAGGTTTTGACCCTTGTGCCGGTTCGGAAACACCGGACGGAGAAGTCTTCGAAGAAACGGGACTGGACGATTTGTTTAATTAAACCTCTCATCGTGCATAAATGTATCATTTGTATCGGAAGTAACTACAACCGGAAAGAGAATCTTCTTCTGGCTCGCAGGAGACTGGTGGATTTGTTTCCTACCATCCGCTTTACGTCTGAACAGGAGACACGCCCTTTGTTTTTCAGAAGTCCGGCATTGTTCTCCAATCAGGTGGCGATGTTCTTCTCGGAAGCGGAGGAGGAAAGAGTGCGCAAGGAGCTGAAAGCTATCGAGCAGTCCGCCGGGCGTCGTCCGGAGGATAAGAAGGAAGAAAAAATCAGTCTGGATATTGATTTGCTCTCTTTCGATGACCGGGTGTTGAAGCCGGAAGACCTGAAAAGAGAGTATGTTGTGAAAGGATTAGAAGAATTAAAATACAATCAGATATGAAATTTCTGGGAATAATACCTGCCCGCTACGCATCCACTCGTTTCCCTGCGAAACCATTGGCTATGCTGGGGGGGAAGACGGTGATACAGCGTGTATACGAACAAGTAGCGGGCATCTTGGATGATGCTTATGTGGCTACCGATGACGAACGTATTGAAGCTGCCGTAAAAGCATTCGGAGGAAAAGTTGTCATGACTTCCATTGATCATAAAAGTGGTACCGACCGCTGCTATGAGGCGTGCACAAAGATCGGGGGCGACTTTGATGTGGTAGTCAATATACAGGGGGACGAACCTTTCATCCAGCCTTCCCAGCTGAATGCTGTAAAGGCTTGTTTCGAAGACCCTACCACGCAGATTGCTACGTTGGTGAAGCCTTTCACAGCCGATGAACCGTTTGCCGTACTGGAGAATGTCAACTCCCCGAAAGTGGTGCTCAACAAGAATTGGAACGCACTTTATTTCAGCCGTTCCATCATACCTTTTCAGCGCAATGCCGATAAGGAAGACTGGCTGAAGGGACATACCTATTACAAACATATCGGTCTGTACGCTTATCGCACGGAAGTATTGAAGGAGATCACCGCTCTACCGCAATCCTCTCTGGAGTTGGCAGAATCACTCGAACAGTTGCGCTGGCTGGAGAATGGATATAAAATAAAGGTAGGCATCAGTGACGTGGAAACGATCGGTATCGACACACCGCAGGATCTGGAACATGCAGAAGAATTTTTGAAGAACAGAAGCTGATTTATGGATCGTACGATACAACCTGAAATACAAGCCCTGAAAAATTTCCATATCCTTTCTCCCGTCCGGACTACTTTGCCGAACGGTGTCCCGTTGACGGTTGTCAATGCCGGTGAACAGGAGGTGGTCCGTATGGATATTCTTTTTGCCGGAGGGCGCTGGCAACAGTCGCAGAAGTTGCAGGCGCTGTTTACAAACCGGATGCTACGCGAAGGCACGCAGAAGTATACGGCGGCAACCATTGCAGAGAAACTGGATTATTATGGTTCATGGCTCGAACTGTCCAGTTCGTCGGAGTATGCTTATATCACTGTCTACTCGTTGAACAAGTATCTGGCAAAAACGCTGGAAGTCGTGGAATCCATGATTAAGGAACCTGTGTTTCCGGAGAAAGAACTGCATACCATCCTGGATACGAATATCCAGCAATATCTGGTCAATACTTCTAAAGTAGACTTCCTTGCACACCGTGGCCTGTTACAGGCGCTTTACGGGACACAGCATCCATGTGGGCAAATTGTAGTGGAGGAGGATTATCATGCCATTACACCGGAAGTACTCCGTGACTTCTACGGACGGCATTATCATTCGGGCAACTGTTCCATTTTCCTGTCGGGTAAGGTGACGGAAGATATCATCCGCCGGGTGACCGGTGCTTTCGGGACTCCTTTCGGACAATATCAGCTGAAAGCATCAAAACCGATATTTTCATTCGTTGCCGTTCCCGAAAAACGAATATTCATAGAGCGTGAAGACGCTTTGCAAAGTGCGGTGAAGATGGGATGTACCACCATTACCCGTCAGAATCCTGACTATCTGAAATTACGCGTACTGATGACGCTGTTCGGAGGATACTTTGGCAGCCGTCTGATGTCTAATATCCGTGAAGAGAAAGGATATACTTATGGGATTTCTGCCGGAATTATGTTCTATCCGGATAGTGGTTTGCTGGGAATCTCGACCGAAACGGATAATGAATACGTGGAACCGCTGATACAGGAAGTATATAATGAGATAGACAAACTACACCGGGAGCCTGTTCCTATGGAAGAACTGACGATGGTGCGCAACTATATGCTGGGCGAAATGTGCCGGAGCTACGAATCGCCTTTCTCGCTGGCGGATGCGTGGATTTTTATTGCTACTTCGGGGCTGGATGACCAGTATTTCTCCCGTTCTTTGCAGGCTGTAAATGAGGTGACACCTCAGGAAATACAGGAATTGGCACAGCGCTATTTGTGCAAAGAGACATTAAAAGAGGTCATTGCTGGTAAAAAGTTGTCATAATTTGCTTTCCGGTATGGCACTTTTTGGGAGAGAAGTTGTATCTTTGTCCAAACTGTAATTTTAATGAGTAACGAGTAAAACTAATGAGGAAATATCTATATACTACACTTTTTTTGACTCTTCTTGCACAGGGAGGAGTGATGGCACAAGATAACAATACCAGCAAAGGTGGGTTCTTCGGAAAGTTGAAAGACACATTCTCTACAGAAATAAAAATCGGAAATTATACTTTCAAAGATGGTAGCGTCTATACAGGAGAGATGAAAGGACGCAAACCGAACGGAAAAGGGAAAACGGTCTTTAAAAATGGGGATGTCTACGAAGGGGAATATATCAAAGGAAAACGTGAAGGCTACGGAATCTATTCTTTTCCGGATGGAGAGAAGTACGAAGGTCAGTGGTTCCAGGATCAGCAACACGGAAAAGGAATCTATTATTTTATGAATAATAACCGTTATGACGGTATGTGGTTCCAGGATTATCAGCATGGTGCAGGAACGATGTATTATCATAATGGCGACTTATACGTGGGCAACTGGGCGAACGACAAGCGTGAGGGCGAAGGTACTTATACGTGGGCGAATGGTGCTAAATACAGCGGTCACTGGAAGAATGACAAGAAGAACGGCAAAGGCACCATGAACTGGGACGATGGCTGCAAGTACGACGGTGACTGGAAAGATGATGTACGTCACGGAAAAGGCGTATTCGAATATACTAACGGAGATAAGTACGATGGTGACTGGGCAGATGACATCCAGCACGGAAAAGGTACTTATTTTTTCCATACGGGAGATCGCTACGAAGGTTCTTATCTTTTGGGAGAACGTACCGGAGAAGGCGTTTACTATCATGCCAATGGAGATAAATATGTAGGAAATTTCAAAGACGGTATGCAGGATGGAAAAGGTACCTTCACGTGGGCAAACGGTGCTGTATATGAAGGTGACTGGAAAAACAATAAACGCGAAGGCAAAGGTATCTATAAATGGAGTAACGGGGATGTTTACGAAGGAGACTGGAAAAATAATCGTCCTCACGGTCAGGGCTCTCTGAAAACCGTTGCCGGTATGCAATATAAAGGTGGTTTCGTAGACGGACTGGAAGACGGACAAGGCGTTCAGATCGACAAAGACGGTAACCGCTTCGAAGGCTTCTTCAAACAAGGAAAGAAAGATGGCCCTTTTGTGGAAACAGATAAAGACGGAAAGGTGATCAAAAAAGGAACCTATAAAATGGGAAGACTTCTTTAAAAGAAAGAATTATAGATAAATAAGAAAGCCGGCTAAATTCAAGTTTAGCCGGCTTTCTTTATCTTATCCTTTACTCATCATTCTTCATTTAGATGATATATTGTGAACTGATGGACTCGTTATTCATTACCCGCTTGATTGTTTCTGCAAACATATCAGCGATGCTCAGTTGTTTCACTTTCGCGCATTTCTTAGCGTAAGGGATACTGTCTGTAAATACCATTTCAGTCAATCCGGATTCCTGCACACGGAAAGAAGCAGGGTCAGACATTACACAGTGGCTGGCAATAGCGCGTACGGATTTGGCTCCGGCTTCCATCATGATATTGGCAGCTTTGGTGATGGTGCCTGCTGTATCTACGATGTCATCGATCAATACTACGTTTTTGTCTTTCACATCACCGATGATTTGCATGGAAGCTACTTCATTGGCTTTTTCACGTGACTTGTTGCAGAGTACCAAAGGTACACCAAGGTATTTGGAGAAAGTGCTGGCGCGTTTTGAACCACCTACGTCCGGTGTAGCAATCACCAGGTCTTCCAGTTTCAATGACTGGATATAGGGGAGGAATACGGCTGATGCATACAGGTGATCTACGGGGATATTGAAGAATCCCTGAATCTGGTCTGCATGCAAATCCATGGTAATCAGTCGGTCGATACCTGCTACTGAAAGCAGGTCGGCTACCAATTTAGCTCCGATAGATACACGAGGTTTGTCTTTTCTGTCCTGACGTGCCCATCCGAAATAGGGGATAACAGCTACGACGCTCTTTGCAGATGCACGTTTGGCGGCGTCGATCATCAGGAGAAGTTCCATTAAGTTGTCTGAGTTAGGGAAAGTAGACTGCACAAGGAATACATGTGCGCCACGAATTGATTCTTCGTAAGAAACGGCAAACTCACCATCTGCAAAGTGGGTGATGTTCATGTTTCCCAGAGGACAATTGAGACTTGCGCAGATTTTCTCTGCAAGATATCTCGAGTTAGTTCCCGAGAATACCATAAAGGGTGCTTTTTCGCTCATTTTGTAATAGATGTTAC